>Ga0308018_10001530_pt1 | contig 10696 bp, 8 predicted proteins | sample Neamet282_FD_203130 | JGI IMG/M metagenome (GOLD analysis project Ga0308018, IMG submission 203130) | Marine microbial communities from water near the shore, Antarctic Ocean - #282 | ecosystem: Environmental > Aquatic > Marine > Unclassified | place: Southern Ocean | collected 2014-10-01
GGGCAACACCTCGACGAAGCCCATCACTGCCAGGCTGTCCAGTTCCGCAAATAGCTCTACACCCGCTTCTTTCATTGAGGGGCCACCGATTCCGAACAGCTGAGCCGTCGGATGGCGTCGAGAGAGAGCTGAAACCAGCGCCGCTGCGTGGTGATCGCCAGAGGCTTCCCCGGCTAGGATCAAAAGACGAGGACCCGTCGTCAGAAGGCGCTGCCGAGGTACCAGATCGCGATTAAGGTAAAGCCGAGGAGCCCCAGTAATTTTCCGTTCGGCATACCCTTCCGGGTATCAATCCAGTTCTTCTTTCGCCGTTTTCGGGCTCGAATCAGAGACATGAGGTCCTCCTGAAGCGTCGGTTCTAGGTAGTTACGCCGCGCTCACTCGCGCGAATGAACTCGATCATGTGCCGCACTTCTGGCACGCCGGTGATCTCGGCTTCAGCCCGATTCAGGGCCTTCGAAAGCATGACATCACCCTGAAAGAGCATCCGGTACGTCGCCTTGAGCGCCTTCTGTGTCTCATTGGACAGCCCGCGGCGCTCCAGTCCTACTTTGTTCAACCCGTAGAGTTTCGGCGGGTTTCCAGCGGCCCGACAGTACGGAGGCACGTCCTGAGGGACCCGAGATCCCCCACCGACGAACGCATGCGCGCCGATGCGAACGAACTGGTGAATCGGAGTGACCCCACCGACGATGACCCAGTCCTCGATATGAACGTGACCCGCCATGTTCACCGCATTGGCGAGGATCACGTGATTTCCAATTTCGCAATCGTGGGCGACGTGCGTGTATGCCATCAACAGGCAGTCACTTCCGACGACCGTGCGACCGGAAGCCGCGGTCCCACGGTTCAACGTGGCGAACTCACGAATCACCGTGCGATCTCCGATGCTCAGTTGAGCCTTTTCGCCTTTGAACTTGAGATCCTGCGGATCCGTGCCCAGCACCGCGCCGTTCGCAATAAAACAGTCGTCGCCGATAGTCGTGTCCTTTTCGATCAACACGCGGGGACCGACCTCCGTGCCTGCGCCCACCTTCACGCCAGGTCCAATCAGGGCCCACGGTCCAACTATTACGCCATCCCCTAGTTCAGCGTCGGCGTGCACGATCGCCGTGGAGTGAATCTGGGTTTCACCCCGCGTACTCAAAGATACCTGTTCACTCATCTCACTTATCCACAATCCGAGCCATGAATTCAGCCTCAGCGACGACGTGCCCGTCCACTAAACCGCGACCGGCAATCCGGCAAATTTGTCGCCGGAATTGAACGACATGCAATTCGAAGACTAGTGTGTCCCCCGGAGTGACCGGCCGCCGGAATTTCACGTTATCCATCGTCATGAAGTACACGACTTTACTCTCCGGATCCTCCACATGATCCATGAGAAGCAGACCGCCGCACTGGGCCATAGCCTCCAGGATGAGGACGCCAGGCATGATCGGATGACCTGGGTAGTGCCCCTGAAAGAACGGTTCGTTGATCGTGACGTTCTTGATTCCGACGATGCTCTCGCCCGACACGAAATCAATGATCCGGTCGACCAGCAACATCGGATACCGGTGCGGCAGGAATTCCATAATACGCGCGATATCGGCCACCGGCGGGCCGGCGCGACGAATTTGCTTACGGATGGCGCGTGCGAGCTCGACGTTCCCCGTGTGGCCCGGACGCTCAGCAACGACATGGGCCCTCAGGCGCCCTCCGAGCAGCGCTAGGTCGCCGACGAGATCACCCACCTTGTGCCTAAGGAATTCGTCTTCGAATCGGAGCCCCTCCTCATTCATGACTCCGTCCTTCCCGATTACCACCGCGTTGTCCAAAGATGCTCCCAGCGCAAAGCCACGCGCATGGAGCGCCTCGGCGTCGGCCTGGAAGCCAAACGTGCGCGCGGGTGCGAGAGCCGATTGAAAAGACGATTCATCTACTAGGAATGAACCGAAGCTTCGCCCGATCCGTTGGTCTTCGAAGTCGATCGTCGCGGAGATTCGCAACGCGTCGGCCGGTGTCACGACATAGGATGAGCCACCGGCTTCTTCGACGTGAACGACCGATGGCACCGTGAAAATCTCTGCCTCTTCATCCTGATCTACAGCTCCCGCGTCATGCAGCGCTGCAGAGTACTCTTGAAACGATCCGTCGCGAATCGGAACCTCCTGCCCGTCCATTTCGATGAGCACGTTGTCGATGCACCCACCTGAAAGAGCGGCCATGACGTGTTCGACGGTCAGCACACGTGCTTCACCACTCGCGAGCGTCGTGCCGAACTCCGTGGCAATCACGTGCTCCACGGTGGCGGGGATCTCAGGCGCATCGTCGAGGTCCGTTCTCCGGAATCGAATCCCTGTCCCGGCCTCAGCAGGATTGAACCGAATAGAGGCGCCCTCTCCCGAATGGACGCCGACCCCGTCGAGCGTGATTTTCCGAGCGATGGTGCGCTGTGAAGGCCGACTCATGCGGTAGAACCTCGCTCGTTACGGGGCGCGGTGGTGCGGGCTTCGAACGTTAAAAAAGTAACGACTAACCCGATGGTTACCTACGGGTTGCGGCGTGCAAGTCATATATCCCAATGCCCCGTCCATTACCCGGACTTGAGTCTCTCGACCTCTTCTTCCAACTCCCGAATACGCTCGAGCATCTTGGGGATTCTCCCGATACGAGCCTGACGCCAAACCTCATCCACATGAGGGATGGCCGGGAATCCGGATACCGTCTCACCAGCCGGTATGTCTCGTGTGACCCCGGATCGCACCGCGATGCGGGCGCCATCTCCGACCTCGACCTGGTTGATCACCCCTGACTGACCGCCGATCCAAACCCCTTTGCCCACTCTCGTCGATCCAGCCACCCCGGACATCGCGGCGATCAGTGTCATCGCACCAATTTTCACGTTGTGCGCGAGGTGAACCAGGTTGTCGATCTTCACGCCCATGCCGACCCGGGTATCACCTAACGATCCCCGATCCACCACCGTATTCGCACCGATCTCGACACCATCGCCGATGATGCACCGACCGATCTGTGGCATTTTCGCGTGCTCGCCGTCGACGAATGTGTATCCAAAGCCGTCCACGCCGAGGGTCACACCACTGTGGATGATGACGTCGCTGCCGATCTCCGTGTCATAGTAGACCACCACATGGGGATAGAGTCGCGTCCGATCACCTACGACAGTGCCATGTTGAAGGACGCAATGCGCTCCGATCCTTGTGCCTGCTCCGACGCGGACTCCCTCCTCGAGCACGGCGTACGGGCCGATCGCAATGCCTTCGCCGAGCACGATGTCCTCGGCCAAGACCGCCGTCGGATGAACACCCGGCGTCCACACGTCCCGTGGCGCAAAGTGCGATTGAAGGCGGCGCAGCGCCGGATACGGATCAACCACGACGATGCTCGCCGCGGAATCGGGCACCAGAGAGACCAAATCTTCCGAGACCAGGTACGCAGAGCCTTGGCAGCCCCCCACATGCTTTCCGTACTGGCGGAGAGCCAGAAAGGCGATCTGGCCCGCAGTGGCCTCGTCCACCGGTGCGACACCGGTGATAGCCTTGTCACCCGCTCCCGACAGGGTGCCCCCCACGAGATCGGCCAACTCTGCGAGCGTCGGGAGGCTACGTCGAGTCGTGTCGCTTACATCGTCTTCAGGCATGGTCGATTCTAGGTTTCCTGAATGCGGGAAGGACCCGCCGGGCATTAAATCTGCTCCGCGAGTCCTTCGCTCCACTCATGATCTTTGCTTAGTGCTCTTAGTCGCCGCCCTGCCCTGCTCCTGGCGTAGACTGAAGCCGCATGATGACTTCCTGCGTCAGGTCGAGCGCGGGGTCGGCTGAAACGATCGAGCCGGACGCAGCATCCAAAATTATGGAGTAGGCCCCCTCCTCGCGCATCGTCTCAATGATCGCAGTGATGTTGTCCATCACTGGCTGAATCAAGGCAGCTCTGCGTTGCTCTGCGAGCTGCTGAAGCTGCGTGGTGCGCTGCTGATACTCTTGGAACTTTGCCTGCAACTGGGCCTCCCGATTAGTCCTCGCTTCAGGCGAAAGCGTCAACTGCTGCTGCTGAAGCGCGGCTTCCAAGTTCTGGAGCTCTGTCTCGGTCTGCGTGACCTCAGCCTGATAGCCCGCCATCTCGGCATCAAAGGCGGCCCCGGCAGCCTCCGCACCAGGCGCGTTGGCTAGAATTTCCTGAGAATTGATGTAGGCAATTTTTAGCGTCTGTGCCTCGGCGGCTCCGGCCGAGAGCAAGAAGGCCAGCGCCAGAAGCGCAAAAGACGTGCGTCGCATAATCCTGACTCCGTGTTGTGTCATGCCACCGGACTCTCGTAATCCCCTCAAGGCCGGCAGGCTCCCGTGTTCCCCATGCGACCCGTCAATGAGCCGCGAGCATAGCATCTAAATGTGTAAAGGCTGCCAAAATATGTACAGTCGCTCCGATTGATTACAGTCCTGCGCCCATCCGAAAATGGAGCTGCCATCCAGGCACCGTCCGATCGAGTCCATACGCGTAATCGAGCCCAATCGGTCCAAACGGCGTCACGATCTGCATCCCCACACCAACCCCTCGATACAGGGTGGACGGATCGAAGTCGCGAGGATTCCTCCAAACGCTTCCCGCATCGTAGAAAACGTGCACCCCGAGCTGGCCACCTAGTCGCGCCGCGTACTCCGCAGTCAGACTAAAAAAGGCGTCCCCAAGTCGGGCGATGTCCGTGATGTCGGTCGACCCCTGTGGGAAGAAGCCCCTCGGCGTGATGGAAGTCTCGTCGTACCCGCGGAGGTTTTGTCCGAACTGCACACCACCCATCCAGAATCGATCAAACGGGAATGCCGCAGCATCGCCGAAGATCGCACCCGCGCGCAGAGTTAGCCCAAGAGCAAACGCCACACCTCCACCCTGCGGGTCTCCTCCGATCTGACCGGTCGGCACCCACCAAGTTCCGTCACCGAGCACACGCGTAAAGTCACCATCACCGCCCAAGAAGCCACCATTCTGCTCAAGGGTGACGTTCTGGCGTGAACCGACGGTCGGGAAGATCGGATGATTCAGAGTCTGCCGCGTGATACTACCTGAGAGCTGGCTCTGGACTCCCGGTGGGCGACCGAACAGCGACGTATCATCAACGTCACTGAACAGTTCGTAGTTGGTCCGGGAAAGGCTGTATCCAACGAAAAGTCGTGTGTACTGCGACCCCCGCCAAGGGAAGCCGAGGCGGAAATTCGCCCCAAGACGCTTCCGCTGCCCTGTCGAGAACTGGAAGAAGCGGTCACGTGAATTGAACAGCGCAACCGTGCCGGAGGTTCTGGTCTGGAGCAGAGCCGGATCGGTGTAGGACATCTCAAAGCTGTTGATGTAGCGGCCGAAGTCCCAGCGTAGCGACCCCGATTTCGCTTGACCGAACAGGTTCGGCTGATCGTATCCGATGAAGCCGGAGAGCCCCACTCCACCTCCGACAGACGTACCGAAGTTTATCGAGCCAGTCTGCTTCTCTTCGACCTGGAAAGTCAGGTCGACATCGCCGTTGTCGAGCGGCGTGATATCGGGAAACGGGAGTGGCGCCTCGAAGAAGCCAAGGGCCGAGATGTTCTGATATGTCTGCATCACCCGGTCCTGGCTGTATACGTCTCCAGGGAAGACGAACATTTGGTTTCGAATCACCCATTCGTAGGTGTATTCGTTCCCCTTGATATTGACCCGATTGATGATGGCCGGCTGCCCCTCATTAATCTCCCAAGAGGCATCGACTGTAGGCGGCTGGTCACCTTCCGCTTCGTTGATGCTCACGACCGGATTCACCCGGACGTACAGGTACCCCTCATTCCGGTAAAGCTCCTCAACGCTTTGAATCGCGAGGTTGAACGCTTCCGCGTCGAAGAGCTGCCCTTTTTCGTTCGCCGTCCCGCCACTCCCACCGAACCCGAGACTCCCGAGGATGCCGCCACCGCGGGTCGAGCGGAACAGCTCCTGGAGCTCTTCCACTTCGAAGACGGTGTTGCCGTCGACGGCGAAGTCACCGAGTTGGTATTGGTCTCCTTCGTCGACCGTCACTTCGACCCGTGCTTTCCCGCTCTCCGGGTCGACGATGATCGTGTCTCCCAACACCACGAAGTCGAGATAGCCGCGAGACCTGTATAGTCGGGGCAATTCTTCTTCGAGATCGCTCAAAAAATTGACCTGACCGAACGTTCCGTCTCGGAACCACCAGAAACCCTCGGCAGAGGTCGACATGGCCCCACCCAGCTCTTTGTCTGTCAAGCCTTCATTTCCCACGAAGTCGAGCTGAGCGACCGTCACTCGTTGGCCCTCGGACACATCGAGAATGAGTTCGATCTCGTTCGAGGCTCCCTCGATCGCTACCCGTCGATCGGTGATCTCCGCAAAAGGAATGCCCTCACTAGCCAACTCTGATCGGATAAACGCCTTCGCGTTAATGATCTTCTGTTCGCTAAGCGGAAAGCCCGAGTTCAGGCCCGTCGTGTCGCGCACTTGCCGTGCCGACACGTTCTGAAGTCCCTCGATCGCCACCCTGCGGATGAGGGGAGCTTCCAGCACCTCGACCGTGAGAATGTAGGGGGCGACCCCTGCGCCGCGCGGCTCACTAGCTCGAATCACTACGTCAATGAATTGACCCGTGTTCAGCAGTTCCTTGGTGCCGCGCTGAACCGCTCGATAGGTGATCTCTTGTCCGGGTTGGATCGCGAACAGGGACAGAATGAACTGTGCCTGAATGCGAACATTTCCCTGAACTTCGAGCGAATCAACCTGAACCAGCCCTTCGGCCTGCTCCTGTGCTTCTACGGCTGTCGATGACAGTGCCGCCACGACGCCAAAGAAAGCCACCGCAAGTGCGGTAGCCTTTCCGAGACGGTGAGCGACGATGAGGACTCTCTGACTCACGTCTTGGTCGCCGACTCCGCACGAAGGATGAGGCCCGGTTCGTCCGGATCCAAATCGACCTCAATCTCGTCGCCCCCGGTGAACTCGGCCTGTAGAATTTTCTCGGACAACGGATCCTCAAGGTGTCTCTGGATCGCCCTCTTAAGGGGGCGCGCTCCGAACTTCTCGTCGTATCCCTCGTCGACGAGAAACTCGAGTGCGGCATCGGTGAACCGGAGAGTGATGCCCTCCTCTGCAAGCCGACCCCGCACATCCTCCATGAGAATGTGAATGATCTCGCCAATCTCCAGCTTCGTCAGAGAGTGGAAGACGATGGTGTCGTCCACACGGTTAAGAAACTCCGGGTTGAATGCACGTTCGATTTCCTGACTCACTTTGTCTTTCATGATGTCGTAGCTCGCCTTCGGATCGGCCATCTGGAATCCGAGGCCTCCGCCCTTGCTGATGTCTCGGGCACCGAGGTTGGACGTCATGATAAGCACGGTGTTCTTGAAGTCGATCACTCGACCGTAGTTGTCAGTCAGATGTCCCTCGTCGAGCACTTGCAAAAGGATGTTGAAGACATCGGGGTGGGCCTTCTCGATCTCGTCGAGAAGCACGACCGAGTAGGGGCGACGCCTCACAGCCTTCGTGAGAGCGCCGGAATCCTCATAACCGACGTACCCCGGAGGTGCACCTATCAGACGAGACACAGAGAATTTCTCCATGTACTCGCTCATGTCAACACGAATCAGCGCCTCGCCATCGTCGAACAGGAATTCAGCGAGAGCCCGCGCCAGCTCCGTCTTACCCACGCCGGTCGGACCGGAGAAGATGAATGAGCCGATTGGACGCCGTGGATCCTTCAGGCCTGCCCTGCTACGGCGAATCGCTCGACTGACGGCCGTGATCGCATCATGCTGGCCGACGATCCGTTTGTGGAGTTCGTCCTCCATATGCACCAGGCGCTCAGACTCCGTCTGAGCAATGCGCTGCACAGGAATCCCCGTCCAACGACCAACGATGAAGGCCACTTCTTCGGTGGAGATTTCAGGACGGTGCTGCTTACGCTCTTCCTCCCATGCCTCCTGACGGGCGCGAATCACTTCGCTGTGCTCCCGTTCCTCGTCCCTGAGTTCCGCTGCACGCTCGAAGTCCTGATCACCGATTGCCTGTTCTTTCCGGTTCGCGATCTGAACCAACTGCTCCTTAAGTTCCTCGACGTCGGCCGGCGGAACCGCGTTGGCAATCCGCGCTCGCGAGCCCGCCTCATCAATAACGTCGATCGCTTTGTCGGGGAGGAAGCGGTCCGTGATATACCGATCTGCGAGCTTGGCGGCGTGCTCGAGCGCATCATCGGGAATTGTGACACGGTGGTGATCTTCGTAGTGGCCACGCAGGCCCTTCAGGATCTCGACGGTCTCTTCAACTGCGGGTGGGTCAACGATGACCGGCTGGAAGCGACGCTCGAGCGCGCCATCCTTCTCGATGTACTTGCGGTACTCGTTGAGGGTCGAGGCCCCGATGCACTGCAACTCACCGCGCGCGAGCGCCGGCTTGAGCATGTTCGACGCATCGATCGCACCTTCAGCCGCACCGGCACCGACGAGCGTATGAAGCTCATCGATAAACAGGATGACAGTCTTGCTCTCCTGGATCTCGGTCATTACCGCTTTCAGGCGCTCCTCGAACTGACCGCGGTACTTGGTCCCGGCAATCACCGCAGCCATGTCGAGCGCGAGGACCTTGTGATCCCTCAGGGCCTCGGTGATCCCACCTGCGGCGATAATCTGTGCGAGGCCCTCCACCAGCGCGGTCTTGCCCACCCCTGGCTCTCCAATGAGCACAGGGTTGTTCTTCTTGCGACGGCAGAGAATCTCTACGACACGTTCGATCTCATCAGCCCGCCCAATGATTGGATCGAGTTTTTTCTGCTTCGCCAGTTCCGTCAAGTCACGACAGAAGTGGTCGAGTGCCGGCGTCTTGGATTTCTTGTCCCCGCCCTTGCCGGATCCCGGCGTCACGTCGCCCCCGCCCCCGATTCCAGCGGGCTCGGACGGAGACATGTCACTACCCAAGACCTTGAGGGTCTCTCCTCTCGCTTCATCGAGGGTGACACCAAGTGAGTTCAGCACCTGGGCCGCGATCCCCTTCTCTTCCCGAAGCAGGCCAAGCAACAGGTGCTCCGTACCCACATAGGAGTGATTGAAGTCACGGGCCTCGGCCATCGCGAACTCGAGGACCTTCTTCGCCCTGGACGTATAGGGGAGTTCCCCGAGTGAGATCGTCGCCTTGCCCTTCCGGACAGATTCTTCGACACGCTCGTGGATCTGATCCAGATCAACACTGAGGTTTTGCAGCACAGCCGAGGCCACGCCCTCTCCTTCGCGAATGAGGCCGAGCAGAATGTGCTCCGTCCCCACGTAGTCATGCTGAAGGCGGATGGCCTCTTCTCGAGCCATCGCGAGGACCTTTCGGACCCGGTCGGTAAAATTGTAGTTCATAACCCGTCAGGGCTGGGCGGATTGATCGTCGCCGCGCGATTCGTCGTCGCTCGGAGAGACTTCACCTTCGGTGGCTAGGACACGACGCACATAAGCGGCTCGATGCGCGTCGCTTTCCTCGATAGAAAGCTCGCGGCCGGCCGCCTGTTCCAGGTGAGCCAGCTGCGTGAATACCATCATCTTGTTGAGTGAGTATACACGGAGTCCGGGCAACAGTTTCAGACTCATGCCCATCCGTACTGGAGCTAGGAAACCCATGAGCTCGTCGAAGGAGAGCAGGCGAGCATAGCGCAGCGTACCGTACGCCCTCCACACCTTGTCCTCGGTCTCCGCACTGGCGTCGCGAATGAGGATCTGACGCGCCTTCGCCTCGTCCCGGATCAGCTTGCGTACAACCCGATCGAGGTGGTCGACAAGGTCCTCTTCGGTCCGCCCGAGTGTGGTCTGATTGGAGATTTGGAAAAAGCTTCCGACGACCTCTGACCCCTCACCAAACAGTCCGCGAAACGTCAGCCCCAGCTCCGTGATGCCCTTCAGCGCGGCCGTGATCTCACGAGTCTCGACCAGCCCGGGAAGGTGCATGAAGACCGAAGCACGGAGTCCTGAACCGACATTCGTCGGGCAACTTGTAAGGAAGCCGAATTCGGGGTGGTACGCGAAAGGAAGCTCCCGGCCCAACTCCTCGTCGAGCCGGTCGACAATGTCCCAAGCCTCGTGGAGGCGTAACCCGGAAAGAAGGCTCTGTACCCTGAGGTGGTCTTCCTCGTTGACCATCACTGATACGGGCTCTCGCCGGGAGAAGTGTACTGCAGTACCGTGCGCTGGGTCGTCTCCCGCCTCACCCAGAAGATCACGCGTCACCAGCCGACGCTCGTATAGAATCCGCCGCGTGCGTTCGGAAACCGTGGGCATTTCCAGAAGTGCACCGCCCCGCAGCACGTCCGATCGCTCGACCGAGTGCCTGAACTGCTTCAGTACCGCCTCTCGATCGTTGACGCGGGCACGGGGGCCAAACGCGTAGCCCTGAAGATTCCTGGCGATTCGAACCCGAGTCGACAGTACGATGTCCGAGTGCTCTCCACTCGCCTCTAGCCAGCTGAGGCCGTGATCCGGGATCGCTTCAAAGTCGTTCACAAGGCGCACCTCATACGGGCTCCAGTGTATTTATCTGGTCCCGAATCTCCGCCGCGCGCTCGAAATCCTCAGTCTGAACAGCCCGTTCGAGTCTCCGGCGCAGTCCTTCTAGTCGGCGTTCCATCTCCGAGGCGCTGGGATCCGGAGACAGATAGACCTTGCCGACGTGCTTCGAGCCGCCGTGGATC
>Ga0308018_10001531_pt1 | contig 10690 bp, 7 predicted proteins | sample Neamet282_FD_203130 | JGI IMG/M metagenome (GOLD analysis project Ga0308018, IMG submission 203130) | Marine microbial communities from water near the shore, Antarctic Ocean - #282 | ecosystem: Environmental > Aquatic > Marine > Unclassified | place: Southern Ocean | collected 2014-10-01
TTGTCCTGCGAAGAGTAAATTCATTGCAACCATGTTGTCAATAGTAATTCCCATATTAGCGAATCTTGCTGAAGCATTTACTGAGGTTGTAGGTGTAGCAAACCATGTTGCATCGCCACCACCATTGGCTTGGAAAGTTCCTCCAACGCCGTAGCACATGGCCCAGTCTCGGGCGATGATGGTGTCGAAATCAGGCATTGTTTCAGCCATAGCCATGTAATTCCAAAGAGATGCGCGTTGCATGGTTCCGATGTTGGCGAATCCGTTGGCTGCATCTGCCATGATCTCAGAACTGGTTGCAGTTGGGTAAGAACCGCAGTGGCCCGCCATCATGGTTGTACCGAGCGGGGTGGTAAGTGAGATGTCTTCCCCACCTGGGCCTGATGAGTTGTACATAGCTTCGAATGTTTCAGCCATTGAAAAGTTGGAACTGAAGTTTTCATGCAAACCGTTTGCAGTTGTATAGTTCACACCAGCAAGAGTTTCGAAGTAAGTATCGTATGCCGCGAAAAAGTTGTTACCAAGTGCAGAAGGTGCCATTGTGTCTGCTGTTTCAGCAGGAAGACTGTATGCGCTTTGGATTCCTGCTGATATCAAAGTCAAACTATCACTCGCATACAGAGCTGTTGCAGTACCTGCTTGCATGTTTTCCAAATCATTGCCCATCATACCGGCTGAGAATCCTACTTTAGTTAAGTCCATAATTCCGTTAACTGCCATTCCTGTTGCACCGATCACCTGTGGTTGGAATCCAATATTTATTTGAGTTACAGGAGTATCACAAGGCATTGCACTTTCTGCAGCGCATTGATGTGACTTGACTTGAGTATAGGTCATAGTACCATTTGTTGCATCATATCCAGTAAGAGTTCTAGTTGCTGTAATATCATAAGTAAATGGACCAACTTCTTCATAAGTCGGTTCTGAACCGTTGGCCATCATATCGTCAAGATTGTTTATTGACCAAGCAGAATAGTCGCGCTGGGAAGTAGAAACGGCCCATTCGGCCTCTGCTTCTGTACAATCGTCGTTTGCACATGCTGTATCTTTGGTGTAGGTCGCAAATGTTTCGTCTACTGCATCTTGGACTCCACCAGTCGATAGTGGTGCCAAAAGTGCGAGGTTTAGAACAAGGAACATTAGGCCGGCTGCAAGCATTGTCTTATCTGATTTGAGAAGTGACATGGTTTAAGGTGACCACAATGCCGTATAGTAGTTGCTCTAAATGAATCTATGATTTAGCAGGTCTATCCACTAATGGCAGAAGCGGTTTTGTCAAAAACAAAGAAAGTCAGGGCTGGCTATGTCGGACGATGCTACGGGAATGGCGGCTCCGGAAGGTTGGCCTGGTCAATTGTGGCTTGAAGGGCGAACAATAATTCATCTCAAACAAGAACAGGAACGTCCAACACACATGCCAAGAGGGCCTGCTAAGAACACAGGGCAAGGATTTCTGAACCCTGCTATGGCTCCAGCTCGCACTCGCTCAGTTCTTCTTTTAGCAGATGCATTAGAGAATGATTGGTTGGTTGCTGGAGAAAAACCAATTCGAGTTTTAGACGCTCTTTGTGCAACAGGAGTGCGAGTGCGTCGTTGGCGCAATGAAATACCTGCAAATCTGCAACAACGATTGAGGATTAGTGCAAATGATTTGGATGAGTTCGCATTGAATTGGACTCGAATCTCTCACATCACCCATCCTCCTGAAGTAACAGTCGATCAAGAATTTGAAGATGATAGGTATAACAGGATTCCAAGTGGGGAAATAATCAACGGAATACATATTCAGCAATTAGATGCGCGTGTAGCGATGATGGAATCTGCTTTCCAATGGGTTGATTTGGACCCTTTCGGCTCTCCGGTAAGTTTCCTTGACTCCGCCCTTCAATGCTTATCTCGCAGTGGTGTTCTTGAGGTTACAGCCACCGATACTGCTGCATTAACTGGTTCATCCCCTTCTAGTATGGCGCGAAGATACGGTGCTAAAGGACTGGTTGATATCTATGCTCATGATGATGCTGTGAGAATCTTACTCGGTTTAATCGCTACTTCTGCAGCGCGTCTTGATAAAAAGATAAAGCCGATATTGGCATTATTTGATGGCCATCATGTACGCGTTTCTGTTCAATTAAAAACAAGTAAAGAAGGGGCTAGTGAAATCACACAAAACATGGGCTGGAGAGTACGTGGCGAAGATGTACCATACCGATTTGTCACTCATCCAAATGCTGACCAATTAGAAAATGCAAGTGGCCCTATGTGGATTGGCCCATTGTGGGATGCTGAAATAGCTGGAAGAATAACCGAGCAAAGGGCTATTGAAATGTGCAGCCCATCTGCGGCTCAATTACAACAAATGCGTGCAAGTGGATTGGTCTGGAACGATGATGACATCGAATATTCACAACGCGAACTTCGTAGAAGTGTGCGCTATATTGCTGATGCTGCAGATTTAATGTCAAGGAATCATCTATTGATAAATCTTGACTCTTTACCAAAATGGGCTGGAACTGGCGGCGCTCCTAAGATGGAGAAAATTATAGCTGCATTAAAACAACTGAACTTTGATGCTGCAAGATTACCTGATTTGGAACCTGTTTTCGTTACCGATGCCGCATTTACAGATGTAATAAAAATTGTACGACAACTGTGGACGCCGAATGCTTGATTCAATTGAAAGAAGGATCTCTTGTATCTCCATTCTTTGAAGGAGGATAGTATCCTTGCTCATCAGATTCTCCTTTACCGGTTTGACCTGGCCCCGGAATCATTGACATTGAATTTTCAAAGGTTTCTCTAACGCTTTCTTCGACCGCTCTAGCGTTTTCTAATAATTCTGTTAGTGGAATCTCTAAACCAGTTAAATCACTAACTGCCTCAACTGCAAGAGCCGCTGCTCTTGCATCAGGATACATTGGAGATGCTTCTGCCAATAATGCGGTAACATCAATTCCTAATCGGTCACCTTCACCCAACAAAAACCCTGTAATCCCTGCAACAACTCCTTGATGAATTGGTTCAATTCCTGCCACTCGTAGTCTTTCTCTTGCTGCTTCGGATGAACCGACTCCAAATAATTCACCTGATGTGATTTCTTTATCTGGACGTGTTAGTCCATCAATAATGATTAATTTCTCAAATCCACCGCGGGTAAACCATTCAATAACAGTGCTAGCAAACATGATATCCTTTTCATTCTTGAATTGTATCTCAGAAGTGAAAACACCAACGGATTGACCTTGGTATACTCTTACTGGGTGTTTCGGAATTTCATTATGAATCAATGCTACTGCAGGGAAATCAGCGTGCATAACCGTTCCTAATTGCTTTAATTTTAGACTTGAAATAATGTGACTTGTTGCTATCACACCAACCATTCCAGCTGTTGTAAATCCGCAGATTGCGACTCCACCAGTACGTGGGTCTGCGCCATCGTGAAGGACGAGAGAGTATGCCGGCATTCCACTATCCATACTCTCCACCTCAAACAGCCGTCTTATCTCTTGGCCAAAAGTTCTGCGTCAGTCTTGCCACTCAGCCCAGTCTTGCAAACCTTGCTCGCGATACCACCAAACTCCAACTTCATCTTCGTACCATTCTGTACCGTTTTCATCAACGGTGATACCCTCGTCGGACTGCTCTGATGATTCTATTTGTTCTGTTTCAACTTCTTCAGACTGGTATTCAGTGCCGCCATCTACTTCATCAAATAATTGTGAAGAAGGACCTGCTGGTGCATCTTCTTCGATAATTGCTCCTTCTGCTTTCAACTCATCGAGAGTTTTGCTTGGCTTTGTAACAACGGAATCGGATTGTGGTCGAGTGGCTGAGGATGTGCCCTCTTCAACCCAGTCTTCATCTTCGAAATCAAAGTCTTCATCTTTCGGCCTAAGGAATATCACTGCAGTTACTATGATTACAAGAACTATGATCGACCCAATCCCGATGAATAATGGAGTGTTACTCTTAGTCGGAGTTGGAGTTGGTTTGTTAGTTTCTACGCCTGAATTGTCAATGATTTCAGACTCTAGATACCAGGTGAATTCGCCACTACTAGTAGTCTCTAAACTCCATTCCGTAGCAGTTGCTGCTATTGTCCAAGGAACTCCCATGTTTCCTGCAAAGAGACCAGCAGAAGGTCCATTTCTAATAACTGAGAAGGTCATTGTTGTAGATTCATTAGCCGCAAATATGTAGGGGTTTTGAGTCAACAATGTAAACTCAATAGCAACTTGATCTCCTAGAAGAAGTTCAACGCTTACTTCGAAAGGATTTGGATTAGATATTGTGCATATCAATGCAGTATCGGTTGCATTATGCGCCCATAGATAATTCTGCATTGGGCAGGTTAGAGTGACCGAACTAATCGTTGTAGGTTGCCAAGTCTCTGTATTGTTTTGCGTCTCGTTTCCTGTTTCATTGGTTACGACAGTATCGTCGATCCATGCTAAGAAAGAGATGGTGAAATTATCGTGATTATTATCTAACCAAGAAGATGTATTCAGTGACCAGACCCTCAATAGTGTGTCTTCCACTGCGAAGCCACTAATTTCTATTTCTCCGCCCTTAACCTCTTCAGTTCCAGATGAAGTCAAATCTCCATCAGCTGTACTAATCTGCCAAGCGTATTGGACTCCTTCTAACAAAAATTGTTGTCCTATGGTTGGCGAGTTAACTGTAATTGTTGTTGAAAATGAATTATTCTCATCTAACTGAATAGTACTATCTGCTATAACAATTGAATGTACTTTGGCACTAATAGTCTGAGCGATTGTTGAATTGTGGATTGGTTGAAGGAGAATGTTATCGCTAGACCCGCCATAGCCTGCACTGAATTCAACATCGCCAATCATGCTGAACATGATACTTGATAATTCACTTAATTCGGCTACCGAAATTACCTGCCAAGATCCATTTACATCAGTAGTCCCTGTAAAATTCTGTGTATACATAGGATGCTCCATCTTGAACCATAATTGTTCACCCTCTATTGGTTGTCCATCGGCCATCAAGTTCAAATTAACATCCAATGGGCCTGCTGCTTCAAGATGCAGTTGTTGTTGATGGGTACTAGCAGAAATGTTCCATGTTAGGTCTGCTGGACGAATAGTATCGTTTCTAGTATATACTGGCCCAAATGATTGGATTGCGTCAGTTGTATTACCAAGCGCATCATATCCAATAACTGAAACCCAATACGCAGTGCCATCTACCAATTGTAAATCTAATGCACAGCAACTGACTGTTGCGTTTAAAATATCTGGAGTTGTAGATCCTGAATAGGAAGCAAGGGCAACGGTTGAGGAAAGATTAGATACATTCATTGTATTGATATAAATTTTGTATTCTGTTATGGTATCGTCACCAGCAGGCCAGGCGATATCCAAAGAACCACCTCCGTCATTTGGTGTATCTTGGGCCGTTACTCCTGTGATTGCGGAGGGTGGAGTTGGGTAAGGTATTGTCACCGAAAGGATTGTCGAGAGATTGCTAGTGACCCCATAGGTATGTAGGGAGCGAACTGCGTAATCATAAGTTTCACCGAATGTAATGGAAGAATCAAATGTGAGATTAAGTGGGGTGCTTGAAAAGACTGTGTTAAGGTCAATTGGGTTTCCACTAATTACTCTAAATATTTCAAATTCTACTAAATCAAGTCCGAAACCCATGGGGTCTTGCCATTGAATAACTACCCGTTCTGCTGTTAATTGGTCAAGAACCAAAATTGGCGTTGGTGGTAATGCTAAATTGGGTGCACCATCTTGGTATTCTGCTGCAAGGCCTTTGATTGTGAAATTACCTGCTAGGGTTGAATTGAATGCCAATGGGACATTGATTATTCCCACCCCTCCTGTTTGTCTTTGATTGAATATATTTGTTAGATTTCCAGAAGAGTGGGGGTTTGTATCAACTCTGAAATCGGAATCATAACCAAAGTCTAATTGTGAAAGATTGAAACTTCCAATACTATTTGCAGTGAAATTAAAGGTATATTGTGACATTGAGATCCCGTATCCATCGGTAGTATACCCTCCTGCACCCATCTGTGGAGAGAGGATTTGGTACATTTCACCGAATGTATCTTCAATTACTAGTGGCGGTTGTCCTAAGATACCGTCTCCAGCATAACCAGTTGCACTTAATTCACTGATTCCGTCTTTATCCATATCTACTTCAATAGTGTGCCATGCTGAAATGTATAATCCAGTGAGATTGCCTTCACCTGCAATAATAATTTGCTCATCAAGGCCATCCCCATCCATATCACCTAGAATAATATCCAAAGGAATTGACCATGGATGTGCACTTGGATGTGAAGGATTAGAGGTTACTCGCCATCCCCTATTGCTCCAACTTCCGCTGCTGTGATAGTAAATATCTTTGAAATTAATTTGCCCTTCTACGGTACTGTTATTGCCATCTGAAACTCCCGGTGATAGCATCATTAGTGAGCTATTTCCATCTCCGTCATGGTCTGCAATTGTTGCATTTATCAGATTTACATTGCGACTGCTGGTATCGGTATCCCAGCCTTGCCAGTCCAGTTTTGTTACTGCTGAGCCGCCTTGGGGTCTTTCCGAAACGAAATCCATGTCACCATCATTATCAATATCTCCAGCAATAATATTCAACCCCAAACCATCAAAGGTATTGGTTGTCACATATGGAGAAGGTGCCACCCATATAACCTCGGCTCCATAGCCAGTTACATCGATTACTACTGCAGAAATATTTCCTCCAGCTCTAACGCTACCTATGAACATCTGTGACAGGTTTGCCGCAGTTGTAACACCATCACCATATACAGTGACTGTTAAATTATTGTTAAATGAATTCGTTTTATTGAAGTATTTACGTACAGATAATTCACCACTTGGGTGAATAGAAATTAGGTCTGCAAAGCCATCAGATGTGAAATCTGCAAAGCCTGCATCTCTAGCACCTGCGAGTAATTTAATTTCTAATTTCGGGCCAGGGATTCCTGTTGATGCATTTGTTACATGGATGCAGGCTAAATCATCGGCTAATGCAAATGTTGCAACATCATCTAATCCATCGTTATTCAGATCAGCGGCATTAGAATATGTTGCATTATCGCATGTAGATATCCAAGTGGTATTTGTCAAACCACTGGTTGTATCCCACGATACTAAAGAGATAGCTGTACCGACTCCAGTTGTATTATTTGATTGAGAAAGAATTACTACATCTGCACTTGAATCATTGTTGAAGTCACCGATTATCATGTCATCAAGTTGTCCTATTGGCAACATTCCTCCACCGATTTGAGGGGAATATCCCATATTCAAATCTGCTGTGGACAATACTGCTGAATGCGGTAGTAGAATTGGTTCAGAGGTGTGCCAATTTGCTGAGACGACTGTTGGCCCGAAAGGTGACCTGGTCGTTGGGATTTGTTTGTGCGTTGATGAGTCGTTGAATGTATTTTGACGGGCTAAATTGCCATAACCTGTGCCGGTGAAAGCCCATTCATGACTACCGTCTTGGTCAATATCTAGCCAAACACTACCAGGGCTAGTTTCACCCGCCTCGGCTTGAACTAGGAAAGATGCACTTTCAAAGGTTACATTACGTGGGATTTCAATAATAGAAGTATTGTCAATTGCCGAGCCTTGTAAAGTTATATCGACATTAGAAAAACCACCCGCAAAGGTGTTTAACGAGCCTGCACGGCCATTCGCAGAGACCAAAACCGATGACCACGAATTTAGAACTAATAATGCAATGAAAAGAAAAACCGCCACTCGCTTATGTCGTTGCATGGTATCCACCCTATACACCGAGGAATAGTTCCCCTTGAAGTTACTTACGCATAAAAACCTCAATAGAAATGGAATTGAAGGGTTTATTTATCCTCCATATCGCATCAATTCGGCAAAATGTTATTATTATTTTACAAAAAATTTCATTCCAAAACAACTATTTCTTGTTTAAGTTGCAATTATTATGCCGCTAAAGGGTTATCAAGGCGCTAATATACGCTCATTATGAGGAGAGAGCATGGCTGGTTCAAATCGAGTGTCAATTACCGCTGGTGATATTGAAATAGAATTAGAAGGTGCTATGATCGAAGTCAATGAAAGGCTTGGAATGATGAAAGAAGAAGACACATGGACTATCCTCATTGAAAGGATCCGTGATGCGAGAGAAGCCGCAATAGGAGCGGCTCAAGCTGCCGCAAAAAGTTCAGGGTTACCTGAGCGTGGTTCGGCCTTTGCAGCATTATTATCCAATTGTAGATTAACCAAGAAACCCGACCAGGTATTAGGTGCAATTCACTACTTAAGAGAAGTTGAATCATTGGATGATGCACCTCCAAGAATAATAAATGGCTTATTTGAAGACGCTGGATTTGAACCACCTGGAAATTTGTCCCTTTACCTAAATAGACTTAGAGAGCGTGGTTTCTTAGAAATTCCAGATAAGACAGAAGATAAGAACAGATATGCGATTCTAACTACTGAAGGTAGAGAACATTTGAACAAACGATCATCTAATTGAGGCTTTATTATGGTTATGTCTGGTGGTGGAAACACGGATTCAAATGACCCTGATAAGGACGCTGAGGTCTTGGACTGGTCATACCAAAACCATACTGATGGTTTGTTGCGCGGTGGAAAGCACTGTGGTTCTAATTTCAAAAGAGCAATTTTGAATAATGCTGATTTGACGGAAGGTGATTTTACTAATTGTGATTTTAGCAAGGCCTCAATGGTTGGAGCCGACCTAATGAAATCTGCTTTTGATGGTGCTGATTTTAGAAATGCCGACTTACGCAAAGCACGCTTAAACTTGTCCAATTTTCGTAATTGCAAGATGAGCGGAGCCGATCTTAGAGGAATCAGAGGAAGGTATGCAATTTGGCAGGGTTCTGATTGGTGGAATGCTAAATTGAACGAAGACTTAGAGAAAGCTTTGGCCAAGAAATGGCCACGGCCTAAGGATCAATAATTTTCATTCTTGCCCTTGGATAAGAGATACTTTGTCTTCACCATACAAAGCCATTCTTGCTGCAACATTGAATAGCGGCATTACTGCTATTGCAACACATACAGCCATGCAAACGCCACATAGATACATCATTATTTCATATGTAAATGAGAGTGGCCCGTGTAATGTTTCCACCGCTGCTTGATTCAATTGGTAACTTCCTGCAACTCCGCCGAGGAAACCGATAGATGCCCCTGCTATCGACAACTTAGCGCCAATAGGGTTCAGTTTGAACAATAATGGGGCGCCAATAAGAATCAAAACCGCTGCCAATCCTAATCCATACGCTCGCAATAAATATCCACCAGAGTCTCTTGCAGCATCATGAAAGTCTTGGTAATCCTCAACAGATAATTCTTCTCCACCTTGTGAGTTTAATGCGACAAGAATCTCTTCAGTCTCAGAATCGCTTAGGTCCTGAGATGAATTTAATTGCCAATCCCCATATGCTTGGCCTGCGATTAGTATCGCACCAATAATCAACAAGATTGCAACTGTCTGTGGCCCCTTTTTATCTGCCCTAACCGCTAAAATATCAGAGGGGAACTGTGGCCCTTCAGGAATAGAATCTTCCTTACCCATCATGATAGAAATGCCTAATTCTTCGCTCATCAGATTTCCTCGTTGAGATGTTTTTGTAATCCTGCATGCAAGTATTGTGGAATTATTTGTGAACTTAATGAATCAATATCAACGCAAACTGTTACTTGTTTACTAGTCCACAACAAATCCCCATTTTGATTATGAAATAAATAATTCCAAGTCAAGGATTTTGTCCCAATATTATCGATCCAAATAGTTGCGGTTATCTCATCTCCAAATCGCAATGGTGCGGAAAAGTCAGATTCTATGTGAACTACTGTGAAGCCGATCCTATTGTTATTGATTAAATCAGAATAACTAATTCCGCACATTTCTAACCAACATTGTTCAAAGAATTTATGAGATAAATCGTAGATTCTCGGGTAATAAGCAATACTTGCTCCATCGAGCATCGAATATTCAACTGGTCTGGAGAAGGTTACCGCCATATCCAGCCCACGGGGCGCCCTAAAAAGAACTCTTCGTTTGAATTGTGCTAATTGAATTGGCCATTCCCAACAATTCCGTCGTTATTAAAAAGGAGTCGCGGGTGGCTCGGATTACCAAGGCCCCATAGTGTAGCTTGGATATCACAGTGGCTTGCGGAGCCACGAACCCGTGTTCGAATCGCGGTGGGGCCGCTCAAATCAATTGAAAATGGTTGAAATCGCTGTGTTTTTATTACGCATCGCAAATAACGCTGTCTCGTTTCAAGCGGAAGCAAGTTTAGCGATTTTTTCGTCTAATTGCGAAAATATTTGAGTTAATGAATCAGGATGGTCTAAGTGGGTAGAATTTCCATCAAGATTCTCCTCATGGATTTTAGTCGCAAGCGGTTTGTAATACTGCCCTACAATTCTACGTATCAATGAGAATGAACTCCATTCGTCTTCAAGTAATGATTTAGGAAATTCTGAGACCAATGCTGCAGCGTCAAGGAGATTACCAAAACGGTAACTAGATGGGAGGTGGCGTGTGTCTTCGGAAATTAACTGCCAATTCTTTTGACGTGGCTTTTTCATCTCTAATGAGAACCCATAGACGAGAGGATTGCCAAAACCGATACGCCAAAGAAATCCATTTGTTCCAGTCAGAT
>Ga0308018_10001535_pt1 | contig 10672 bp, 8 predicted proteins | sample Neamet282_FD_203130 | JGI IMG/M metagenome (GOLD analysis project Ga0308018, IMG submission 203130) | Marine microbial communities from water near the shore, Antarctic Ocean - #282 | ecosystem: Environmental > Aquatic > Marine > Unclassified | place: Southern Ocean | collected 2014-10-01
TTTACTCAAAGCCTTCTTGCGCCGATTGTTGGACAGTACCTTGTTAATTGTATTCAGCAGCACGGGCATTGCCGTCTGAAACTGCTCTGCGGTCTGAATCTTCTTTACGATTGCTAGGAACCTACCCTTATCACTCAAGGGTATTCCGGCCTCGGATATTACTTTGATAACGGAGGCTTGGGCTGCCTTCATATCCTTTTTGGCTAACGAAATTCCCTTTCGGATTCCCTCTTGCAGCTTTCTCTCTGTGATTTTAGCAATACGTTTCTGAGCCTTGATTAACTCAGCACCTTTCAGTTCCACCGTCTGTTCCGCCGACCGCAATGCCTGACGAAGAGCTTCTGCGGGCCTCTCCGCTGTCATAATGTTGCTTCGCTCCTCGTCGAGGACTTCACGCAGCTTGAGCAGTTTGTTCACCCGGTTTTCGATAACCTTTGTCGGCTTGCCGTTTTCATTGCGCTCGTTTCTCAGAGTTACGGCGTCGTCTATCTTGCTGTCGAGGTTTGAGATGTCGGTGTCTAGCTTCTTCACTCGGGCGCGACGAACCTTTGCCTCTACTGCACTTTCTTCCTTGGCTAGTTTCTTCTTAGCTTGGCTCAAGTACCGCTTGAATGAATCACTACGGCGCATTCCTTCGGCCACAACAAGTTCTGCGTGTTTCGCTGACATGGAGCCGTCGTCATTGAGTTCGATACCTATAGCGGACAGCGCGTTCACTTCGCTCTGCTCAAGCGGGACGGCGAAACTATCTAGGTCTTCGGAAATAGGGGTTTGCCTAATCTTGTTGTTTATCGAGTCCACCACCTCATTCTGAACGCCTTTAATCATATTCTCAGTTGACGTGTCTCCCTCTATGTATGGCTTAGATGCTAGGTCAACAACAAGGCGCGGGGTGCTGACACCAAATCCAATAAGCGGTGTGGCCTTCAACGCCTCCACAACAGAGTCTGCAACACGCTCAACCGCTTTTAGTGCGGTGGTTCTTGGGAAGTTTCCTTCGGCCAAGACCTTGACGGATTCCCCCGCAGCAATGGCGATAGTCTCCTGAGCGCCTTCTGTCGCGGTCTCAACAGCTATGATCTTAGCTATGTTGAAGGCGAACCTCTTTAATGCCCCTGACTTTGTTAGTGATGGAATGTCTAGGGCCTCTGATGCCTTATTGCCGAGCTTCTTGAATACAGCTTCGCTACCCGGTACTAGCTTAAACATTAGAGCGTATGGAATTGCCTCTAATCCAGCATTAGCGGCTCCGCCTATTGCTGCGGCTATTCTTGCTGCAAGAGGGTCTATCTTATTTCCCTTGTCGTCGGTGAATTGGGATATCTCTCCATAGAGGTTGCCCGTCTCCAAGATAAAGGTTTGCTCTATAAGTCCTGTGGTTGCGCCAGCAGTGACACCGCCGAGGAAGCCGGGAACTGCGCCAATACCGGCCACGGCAAGCCCTGCTGTTCCAAAAATAATACCGCCCTGCATGGCTCTGTCCGCAGAATTTGAAGCGATATCAAGGAGGATCGGTAGCTGCTGCGAGGTGGCCCTTACCATCTCCTCTAGCCAACCGTCTGTTGGAATGTTGATATTGCCTTCAGCCTGAAGAGCTTTGATTCCGTCAGAGATGTCTTGGTTTTCGTTACCTAAAAACTGCTCAAAATGCAACTTGCTAAGTTCTGTTGTTGCGTCCCCCTTGTTCCACCCTCGGGACACAATTTCACCAATCCGAGACACGGTGCCGCTGGGCATACCGAGGACTTGTCCGGTCTTCTCAACAAAGACGGTCTCGTCCGGCAAACCCAAGGGACGGGCGCTATTCAGATCAAAGCCCGCTGGCTTCTCCGGCACCGTAGGGGCCATTTGCGGTCCCGCTGGCTGCGCTGTCGTTAAGTCAAACGGCATTATGGTTGGCTCCGTGACAAAGACCTACGGGTAGAGGACGGCGAGAAGTTTGGCCCGGACAGTGTTCCCGCTCTGCTGTCCTTATGGCGGGGGAGCGTGAATTTGGATAAAACATAACTCGCCGCCGTTTCCGACGGCGCTGCATTATAGATAATGGTGCCGTCTGGCGCTTGCTCGACGGAAACAATCTTATCCATACCGTCAGAGACGGCGCTATTGTACATCCGCGCCCGCCGTCCAGCGAGACCCTTCACCGTCTTGCCATCAATCACGGCGGTATCTAACGTCTGTAGCAGAATGCTCGGAACGTCTCCAGTAGCCACGGCGCGCGCAAGTGCTGAGAAAAGCAGCGAATCCGCTACTTTGTCAGCCCCAACATTGTAGGACAAATCAAGGATAGCTGCCTGTACCTTATGGTTCAGGGTACTGAACCCAGCCATATCATTGTGCAGCAGGGCAGAGTCGTCATGCAGGATTTGCCTCGCCGCGTCTTCGTCCGAGAGCGGCCTACCTGCGGTCTTTTCGGCGTCTAGTTTGCGAGCGTCTGTCACACCTAGCCGACCCGTTGGCGTGCCTGTCACATCATCACTAACGCCTTCGTTGGCGGTAAGCTGATCAAACACTATGGCGGCAGCATCGGTCTCCGTACCCGGTATAAGCGCTGTAGCACCACCCTTTATTGGGGTAGAGGTTGCTTTTGGTTTTGGCGGCACAGCACCGAGAGAGAGAGCCTGTGCTTGTGTTATTTCCTGAACGTTTGTGGAGCCGTTCGCTAGTTTTGTCACGCGCGCATAGTTTCCTTTATCGTCCACCATTACTTCCGTGTTGGTAGTGATTGTTCTGTCGGGCTTTAGGTCTCTACTTCCGATCAGGCCCGGAAGAAATGTTCCGTTTGACCGAAGAACGGCATTGGGAACATCTGGAAGCGTCGCCACAGACGGAACCGTCTCACGCACATAATTCATCTGCGCTTCCACAACCATCGCTCTCACCGCATTATTCCGCTCGTCAGTGTCTCCTTGATCGGCAAGACCCGATTCATCGAGAAGAGCCTGAAACCTCTCCAAGACCTGCCCCATCGGTGCAGGGTCAAGTTTCATAGCAATGATTGCGTCCATGCCTCTGTCGAAAGCACTCTCTCTAAATTTAATAACACCAGTGCCGCGATGATCCCCGGCCAACTCCTGCGCGATACCCTGTGTTCTATTGAGCCAAGTCATGGCGTGACCTGAAGTGACAAAACCATCCGCGACCTGTTTGGTGACTTCTCTCTGGAACCTTAGTATGTCCTCAAGGGAGGCATCGTACTCCTGTCTCCCACCCCGCGTTCTGATTCTGAATCCGTTATATTCAGCCGTCAGTGTGGCCGTTGCAGTGCGCTGCTCTTCGAGCGTTCTTTTGGGAACGCTGCTCCCCTTCAGACTCTCAAACAAATGGTTATAAAACTCCGTAGGCACTTTGCCGACATAAGCGGACAATTCTTCAAAACCTACATCGCCCGCGAGAACAGCGGCGTATAGCTCTGAATTGTCGGTGGCAGCCTGAACAAGCCTCTGGGTGTCCGCCCTTTTTTCCATGCCCTTGAAAACGTCCTCCAAGTCGTTTTCAAACTTGTCTAGCTCTTCCTTCGGCAGGAAATCTAAATCACCGGCCTTTAATGCCGCGTGCCCCCGCATCGGCTGGGCTAGTAATCCGTTTGTAAGCTGGCTTCGAAACGCTGGCAGGGCCTTTGTCAAAAGCTGGTTTTGTGCATTTTGGTTAAGTGTCGTGTCTGCTAGAGCAATAGAATATAAATTGATTGCTTCCTGAACGGTTGTCCTTCCCCCAAATACATCTGCGTTAAGGCTTGTTCCGATTGTGCTTAAAGCGGCGGTGTCTGCCGTAATTGTCTCTTGCGCCTGAAACCGCAATGCGCCAGTAAGTGTTGCCGCCTTGTGTGTTCCCATCTCAGCGGCCAGAGCATCCAGCGCCACCTGACTAAGGCCCGAACTGAAATTGCTTACTTCATCGTCGTAAGCATCTCTTTCTCTATCGAAATAGCCGCCAGACAGCGGGTCATCAGCTTGCCGCTGGATTGAGTTTTGAGTCGATTGGATTTTGAAATCAGCAAACTTGGCCCGCGCGTCAGTAATGCTTCGCCTGTCGGAACGCTCATTCAACACCTTACCGACTGCGGTTACACTCCCGCCAAACCCCGCTACTGCTGCACCAATGTCTGCACCAAAGGTGTTGGGAGTAGCGCCTCGTGACTGTATTTGTCCTGTTACGTTTGGGGCTGCTGAGAATAATTTAGGCATTACAGTGCGCTTCCGTGTGGCAGTTTAGTCATGCTGCTACTACCGTAGTATGGTTTGCTGCCACTAAACGCACCAGAACCATAAAGGGTCGATCCGCCTTGAACAAGTAATCCAGCCGCGCTTGCGTAGCCCGCTTTTTGCGCGTTGCGTCCACCTGTTCGGCTTATACTTGCGTCTCTTTCTAGCCCAAGAGCATCTAGTTCACGTTCATATGTAGCAGTTAGGATTGCTAACTCTTCTTCTCTTGCTTGATCTTCAATCACATCCATGAGGAGACCTGAGTTGCGTAACTCACCCATCCTTTTTCTGCCATCTCTCTCCGCACGCTTTGCATTTTCGGCTGCTGCATTACGAGCGCCGATAGCATTTGCCTCACCAATAGCCGCATTAACGTCACCTGATTTTCTGGCAGCGTTAGCAGTAGAGATGGCACCAATCGCAGACACGGCGGTCCCAGCCGCCGCGATGTATGGCATAATTACAGCAAGTTCAATTCCGGTCATAGCACCCTCGCATACAGTGCAACATCACCGCCATCTGGCCTGTAGGCACGCATACGTTCGGCCTCCATTGTAAATCCCAGCATCTTGGCCCAACGGTGGCCCTGCTCGAAATCACAGTCCACAGTCATTTCAATTCGCTGCAAGTAGCAAGCATCAAGAAACCGAAGAACGGCTCTGTGTACCTGTAAGAATTTCTCCTCCGCTGCGTATTTGGACAGATATGCCCAAGCAATCCCTCTACCCTGCCACATATTCAAAACACCCGCGCAGCCCAAGGGTACGCCGTTGTCCTGCATAGCAGTAAAAGACCATGTTTCATTCTCTAAGGCTGCTGCCATATCCGGCGTGACCCAATCAGACAGATATGCTTGTGCGCCCTGTAGATCAACTTGATGCAGATGTTCCGCTGTATATGAAACTACGTTCATTGTCTGTCCTGCGTTTCTAACTGTGGCATAAGCGCCTCCACAGTCATTGGCAGTGGCTGGTCTTGTCGAATATAGATCAAAGCCTCTGAACTGTAATCTCCGTCCCACTCGACCTCAACGTCACCATCAAATAGAGGTATAGCTGCATCCATATCGTCCCCTCCCGCCCGGAAGATTAGCGGGTCAAGGTCAGAAGAAGATGGCCCAACTTTACCGCCCAGAGACTGATAGAACCGAATAATCAGCCGAGTGATGCGCTGCAACTTGCCTTCGGCGGTGCCGTTTTTAGCACCGACATCATATCGAAGAGTTTGAATGTCTGAAGTATATCCAAGACCAACATTAGCCCGAGAGGTTTCATCCACTGTAATTGCACCAGATGACACCGTTGCTGTAGCGACAGGCGCGCCCTCGGACAACACTGACACGACCTGTCCCTCAAGGTGAGCAAGACCGCTAATAGTCGTAACTCGCTCTCGTGCTTCGCCACCAGTTTGGTAAGTGGTAAACGCCGTACTGTTAATATTGGTTCCGGCGCGTGTGTTTAATTGGAATGTGTTTGTTGCCACGCTTGCAACTTTATAGACTTTGCCGTTTACCTCGGTCATACCGTAGACCCCAGTAATGCGAACAATGTCTCCATTGCTAAATCCGTGACTTGCTGCGGTTACAACAGCAGGATTAGCCTTTGTAATGGCAGTTATTGCTTTTGGAGTATCTAGAGACAAACCGCTGTCAATATAAAAAGCATCTTCTTGGTTGATTGCGTCGTCCCAGAAACCTTTCATGTACTCAATATATCTCTTGGTAGCGCCATTAATGTAGCGGTTTACCACCATGTATAACTCGTCACCTGTGTCTTCAGTGTTAGGTATAACAGTTACGCTTTCTACTTTTGCTGCTGCAATTCCAAAAGCATCGCTACTGCCGCCCAGAACATGTCTGTGAAACCCAAGAATCTTCTGATCTCTATCGTATGTCATGCCGACAAGAGAGCCGTCCGTTAGGCAAGCCCACACAATACTTTGCGGCTCTGCCTGATAGGCTAATTGAACAATACCGGACTGTGTAATATGTTCAGCAACCAGCGTCATGTCTTCAGCGCGAAAACCGTCATCTTCGAAGAGATAGGCCAAGTTGCGTAATTTCTTCTTTGACTTCTGTACGAATATTAGCGAGTTGCCGACCCGCGCTGGCGCAATGTTAGCACTACCAAAGGCGCTTGATCGTGACGCCGATATGTTTGACGGAGTTAGTGCGCCGCCATTATCGTTAGGCCGAATAACCCATTCACCGCCAACAGTACCAACAATCAAACCCTTCGCGTCATCCGCCATCCAACGGATAGCGTTTACTGTGTCGGCTGATAGCGTTGTAGTTGCACCGCTGTCGTCTAATACTGTCCCGTCAGGGTCGGTTGGAGCAAAGTTTTCAAAGTCACCTGTGCGGCTCATGTCAACGCGCTGTGGTGTATCCGTAGCTCCAGCAAAGCACAGGCGGTTCTTGTGGAATGTTGAGGTTGCTGGAAACCCAGTAGTCGTGGACCAGACGCCAAGACGCCAGTTTGCTGTAGCTGTTACGGCAGAAGCGTTGGGGCCGTCAATGGTTGCTACAACAATGGTTGTGCTAGTTCGCGCTGTGATAGTTAGAAAGGTCCAGTTTCCCGCTGCGTCTTCCCACCGAATTTGACGCCCAATATCTGTGGTTTGGAAACCTGTGCCGTCATTGATCCCTGTAATTGCCGACGCGGTTACATTGACCGAGCCTGATGTGGCAGACAGAAGTAGAGTAGTTGCAGTTACGTTTGTGTTGAAGAAAGGTCCATCTGAAAACGTAATGTTTGTAATTGACCAGCTTGTGTCAGACAGGCGAGCTAATTTGCGCGGCGGATAATCTGGATGTGTAATGTAAAGAATATCCGCGCTTTGAGAAAAACTTAACTCAAACAAGTCTGCTTCTACGTACAGAGTGGTTAGCTCAACTACTGAGCCACTAGATAAAATCTGTCCGCGATCCTTGATAAACCTGACGTATAGGTTTCCAAACTCAAGAATATAGGCTTGTTCTGTATTGAACTCAAAACGCACTACGCGAACAGCCTTACTGCTGTCTTTGACTGCAACAACGTGCCCTGTTCCGGGCCTACGCTGTGCTGGACCCTGCAACAGAGGAATAAAGTTTAGACAAGTTTTAAGGCCGGTCGTATACTTGCCAAGGTCAGGTCTACCATAGACTAACGGCGACATCTCGCCGCCGTTAAAGTTAGACTGTATGGCTGCTACACGGGCCATCTAAAGTCTCGCCGTAATCCAGCTATCGGTTGGCGGCACTTGTGCCGTCCGCTCAAAAGCGTTGACCTTGCGTGCTTCACGCTGAGACGCGACATATCGGTTTTGTGCAGCAATTAGCTTCTGATTTGATTGCGTGAGCTTTTCTACTAAATCCATTGCAATGCGAGATACCAGCAAGTCAACAAACGTTTGGTCAAACGCATTAGGGTCTGTCTGTTGGTATATGTATGTGACCTTTAATGGAGCAGTGTCGTCCGTTAGGATGTTGCCGTCTTCAATCTGAAAATCATCCTGTTCCGCTGTGGGAAGCAAACGCAAAAAATCCGCCGGTAGAGGATACTGCAAATTATAACCAAACGCAGGAACAGTGCTGGACGCAGCTAGTGATGCCCGCTTACGTGCAAAGTTCCACGGATGCGAGCGCAATTCACTATCCCTAGCATGATCGTAAACACGGTTGCATTCACGAGCAGCAGTACTGTCATCAGACAGTGACGAGATTGGCTTTGCCCCAAGCCGTTGCAACGCAAGGTTACAGATATCAACTGTGCTGGGCATGTCTAGCCCCGTTAATTAATAATGATTTGGTTGCCTGCGATTAGGTCTGCAACGGCGTTAATTGCTACAACAACATTGTCTCGATCTGCGCCTTCTTTAATAACGATACTAACATCGTTGGTCACTGATCCAGCATTAGACCCGGCAATTGCGTTCATGTCTCCGATTCCAGAAACATCATAAGTACGATTAGCCATTCATATTCTCCCAGTAGGCTTTGAGGGGAGCAACGCGCTCCCCTCTAGTTACCTAGTTTAATCAGTCAACAACATACAGCATCGTCAACTCGATGGTGCCAGTAGCCGCAGCGCCCGCCGTTACAACGGTGATGGGAATACCAACATCGTCTGCATCAACAACACTGTTACGGCCAAGGGCAGAAGTGGCAGCAATGTCAACCGTAACAATGCCTGTAGAGGCTGCTGCCGCTTTGTACTCGTCAACATCAAGAGCAACGACAGTACCAGCAGCGTTTTTATAAGCCGCGTGGCCTACAGAAGCTGTGGTGGAGCCGCCAAGAGCGTCATGTACCAACTCGCCCGAAAGGATACGCGCACCATTCGGAAGGTTGAACATCTGGATATCGCCAACTGCGGTAGAAGCAGCCTCAAAAAGTCCATAAGCGATACGAACCCGTCCAGCGTTTTCGTTTGTCTTGATTTTCGTAGATGGAACATCTTGGTCCCACTTCGTCTTTTGTACTGAATATGATGTACCCATTGTTTAAGCCTCCGAGCAAGTAATGGCGACAACTTTTTTCTCTTCCAAACGGGTCGCGCCAAAAGTACCTTTGACATAAACCTGAGTGGCATAAGACTTGTCGTCACGTTCAGTGATTTTTGCCTCAATGTCATTGAAGACACCAAGAGTTACGCCGGACTTGGCCCAACAAACAGCAGTTCGATCCGTACCGGAGAGGGCAAGGCGCTGGCTGTCAACAAAGTTAAAGCCCATGAAAGCCTTAATGCGTCCGTCAACCAAGACGGGCTTGTTGGTGTAATCAAGGCTGACGGCCTGAGTCTGTCCCAGAAGATCGTCATGCTGCTGTGCGCCGATAGCGCAATACAGTTCCTCGTTGTCCACATCAACTTCCGCAGCCATGAGAAGCTGCATAGCTTCACGCAACTTTGCGATGGTCATGCCACCAGCGGTTGTTCCGGCAGTCTGTCCTGCTGGGAGAGCAGTAGATGTGCCGCCGTCTTCGCCGGTTTTTGCGGTGCCTGTGAAAGCTGCAATTACTTCATCATCCATCGCGCGACCAAGTGCATATGCGCCGTTAATGGCATAAGGCGAGGTCGGATCAGCGATAATCCGCAGCTTGTCCTGATCGTCGATTAGATCAGCCCATTCGTAATCGGTCGGGTATACCCAACGGCGATCCATAGGGGTTTCGATAAGCGGTGTATCAGCGTGGCGAGTCGTGCGCTTTTGAGCGGTAACAGCACCAACCTGATTGATTGGAACGCCTGATTTGCCTTGGAAGCTCTCTTCCATGACGCACATGCGGAATTTGGAACCCTTCTGCTGAAGCAGGTGGTCCACTGTAGACTTGTAGTCAATGACTGACCAATTCATAATTTCGTTGGACATTGGGATAGCCCTCCATTTGTCCGTTAAAACAAAAGCAAGACGGGCTTATCCGAAAATCGGGGCCACACTACTAAGGAGCTAATATGTCGGCCTACGGGTTATCGACGGGTGCGCCTGTTCGACACCTATTGGTGCGCTTACGATAAATATGTCACAGTCGTTGCAATTATGCAACAGTTAAATTACACGCCAACACCGTCTACCATTTTTGCGAGACGCTGCTTTTTGTCCATAGCCCAGTTATGTGCTGGGTGGTTCTTGTTCATCCAAGCATCCATGAACTCTTTGTCCAAACTCAGTTTGCTTAGTTCAGAAGCTGCTGAAGACGGAGTTAGTGCTACTCCTTCGCTGAAGCCACCAGTATCGTTTGGAGCCTCTCCCATCTTTCCTGCTAGGCCATCGACAAACCTCATGGCCGCAGACGGTCCCATTGCACTACGCAGGCCCGCAAGATGCTCCTCGGTCATGTTTAGAGCTGTGGCGGCTTGGTTGATACCTACAACTTTTTGGTCATAAGCCGCGCCCCACTCACGTTTCAGTTCAGCTTCGGCGTCCTGAGCCGTTTGTGTGTTCTGCGCCTCTCCATCCTGTTGAAGCAAACCTACATGGTCGTTCCACTTCTCAGAGACAATTTTGGCCTGTCTGGCGGTTAGTCCTGCTTCGTGAAACACGCCGCTGGCCCACTCGGCCATTTGACCATCTTGCCCTTCTGGCACTGGCAAATCATAGCCGTCCGCCTTATCTGGTCGGCCTAGCTTGTTGTAGAACTCGCTCATTGCTGCTTCGTCTGCGTCAGGCGCTGGAAGCACTACGGCTCGGCCCGCTTTGTCGGCACCGAACAGTTTCTCTAGGTTGTGATAGCTGGATAGGACGCTCTCTGGTCCACCTTTATCCCAGCCTTTTGTTTCGGCTAGGGTACGCAATTCTGTATTTTCAATCGAACTTAACCAATCTTGAGAGGCCGGTGCGGCCTCTGGTGCCGGTGCTGATACAGGCGCGGCTTCAACTGCTGCTACTTCACCTGCGTCAGGTGCAGGGTTGCCCGCTTCTACGGACCCGGTTTCTTCGGTCATTGGTATTAGACTCCTGTTGGGTTGAAATGTCTCATTAGTTCT
>Ga0308018_10001537_pt1 | contig 10669 bp, 5 predicted proteins | sample Neamet282_FD_203130 | JGI IMG/M metagenome (GOLD analysis project Ga0308018, IMG submission 203130) | Marine microbial communities from water near the shore, Antarctic Ocean - #282 | ecosystem: Environmental > Aquatic > Marine > Unclassified | place: Southern Ocean | collected 2014-10-01
GCAGTCGATGCAGAAGCAGCAGCAGCAGCAGCAGCAGCAGCAGCAGCAGCAGCAGCAGCAGCAGCAGCAGCAGCAGCAGCAGCAGCAGCAGCAGCAGCCGCAGCAGGTGAATCAACAGATCCTGCAGATGGTGCGCACGATGACGCAGGCGCACTTCGAGACGTTGACATTGCAGCAGCAGCAGCAGGTGAACGTCATCCGGAATGAGTACCAGATGGGCCCGATCCTCGCTTGAGCAAGCTTACAGCTGTAGGGCTGGTGTGTTATGTGTGCGTGTGTGTGTTTTGTGCATGGCGTAAGCGTACAAGCTTACATGTAGGGGAGTGGGGTAATACACTCGCGGTCAATATATACGCGCACATATATATGGTAACTTATAATCAGTAACTTAGTAAAATTTAACGCATATAAGCATATAAACATGGTGGTATGTGTTACAAGGGCGCTTTTCGCGCACCAAAGAAAAAAGCTGGAGTGGTGCGTGAAGTTGGCACGGACAGAAGGCCTGCAGCTCTCCCACCCGAAAGCTCTTGGCTCCATCCACGGGTTATCGAGCGCGCGGTAGGAGGGGGCGCGGCGTTGCCGTGCAAGCCAGCACGTCTTAGCCTCTCCCGACCCCAAGGGCTGCCCCGAGCTTCGCGTACAGCTCTTGCTGCTGGTCGAGGGCCAGCATCCCGACGGCCTGCATGATCTCATCGGAGGTGTGCAGCAGCGACTCCCCGCCGGTCGCGCGCACGAAAGTGTTGTAGTGCACGAAGGCGGCGAGCGCCATGATGAACTGGCAGTCCATGCGGTCGGTGAGCCCGCCGTGCCCCGGGATGAAGGAGTCGAAGTCCTTCTTGTTGTAGGCGCGCTTGATGGCGCTGGCGAAGAACCCACCCCACGGCGCCACGAGCGAGGCGTAGATCGCGAGGCCCAGCCCGTGGATCTGCATCGGCATGAGCTGCAGCGAGACCGAGGCGTCTGCCATGATCATCCTCGGGATGCCGACCTCGTAGGAGGCGGGCTGGAAGATGAGCGGCGTCTCGCAGCGCAGCACGTGCTTGGGCGAGGGCACGAAGAGCGTGGCGAGGGAGTTCACGCCCGAGCGCGGCGTGGCAGGGCAGATGAACCACTGCGCCCACGTGTAGTTCGCGAGCAGCGGCACGAACATGCCGAACATGCAGGTGAACACGAGGCCCCCGCCAAAGCCCTCCCACGTCTTGTTGGGCGAGATGAAGGGCAGGAAGGGGCGCTTGGTGAACTTGCGCCCGATGCAGAAGCCCGTGAAGTACGCAAACACGTCGTTGGTGATGACGAGCGAGAGCGGGAAGACGAACCACCACAGCCCGCGGAAGATGTTCGTGGTGATCGAGTCCGTCTGCAGCACGACCATGCACAGCGTCACGATCGTCCAGCACAGCTGCCCGATCTGGTACTTGACCGAGCCCTTGCGCATCGTCGCCACCGTCACGACGAACACCGCGGAGTACAGCCCGAACGAGATCCACGTGTGGTAGCGCAGCGCCTGCGCCTCGCCCTGGATGAAGCCGGCGATTTTGAGCAGCCGCACGGACACGCCGCCGTAGGACCATTGCATGGCCACAAAGAACCAGACCCACATCGTGGTGCGGAACAGCGGGATCTCCTTCTCTTTCGCTTGCTTGTAGCGCACGGCCAGCATCTCGCGGAACACCTGCACCTGCACCAGCATCACCATGATGATGACCCAGCCGTGGCCGGCGTAGATGACCGACAGGCTGCCAAACACCATGGCGAGCCCCGCGATGCAGCGCGTCGCGAACTTCGACAGCCGCGATTCGGCCTTGCTCGTCTCATCCGCCGTGAGGCCCTGTGTGGCGCCGGACGCCTCGTCGTTCTTGCCGCCTTTCTTGCCCGGACGCAGGGACATGGGGCGAGAATCGGTGGGGCAGGGGGCAGATGCTGGAATAATCGAGTAAGGATTTCTGCAGGATGGCCGAAGTGGAACTGCAGGTGAAGAACTGCCGCGGGCAGCGCATCATGGGCACGCTGCACGAGCACGCGACGGAGAAGCGTGTGATCCTGATCTGCCATGGCATCATGGGGCACCGCAACTATCTCTTCTTCAAGAACCTGCGCACGGGGCCGAAGCTGCCCTTCAGCACCTTTCGCTTCGACTTCCACGGCAACGGCAAGAGCGACGGCGAGCTGACGTACGCGGGGTACGACGAGGACCTCGACGATCTGCGTGCCGTGGCGGCGGCGATGCGCGCGCGCGGCCTGACCGTCTACGGCGTGCTGGGCCACTCGCGCGGGGCGGGGGCGGCGCTCCGCTTCGCCTCGCTGGCGGCGGACGGGCTCGAGCCCGCGGTGCCGCGGGTGATTGCCGTCTCGGCGCGGTTTGTGATGGCAGACCTGCCGAAGAAGCACACGTCGGAGCAGCTGGAGGCGCTCGCGCGCACCGGCTCATTCCAGTGGGGCAAGGCGGGCGTCAAGGGCAAGGGCTGCGTGGTGACGCAGGCGGAGGTGGCCAAGATCACCGCCATGCGCTGGGAGGGCGTGGCGGCGAAGATCCCGGCCGAGACACGCGTGCTGCTCTGTCACGGCACAGCAGATGTCACCGTGCCACACGAGCCGAATGTCACCGAGTTCGCGGGCCGCATCGCCAGCAACGAGGTGCGGCTCCTTGAGGGCGCCGACCATTTCTTTCGCAATGAGCACGGGACTCAGCTCGCCGCTGTCATTGAGGATTGGGTCGTGCAGACGACCGCCGAGGTAGCAGCGAGATTGTGACGTTGTCTGGAATGTGTGCGCGACTGCGCGACGGGAAATAAAACAGGGCTGTCGATCGACTGCGTCGGGAACAGGGAAATACGAATACGAATGACCGAAATCGTGAGCGAGCCGCACTCATTTTCAAGCAGGTTGCGCGCGACCCTGGAAAAGCCTGCCTTCCAACTCACCCACCATGGCCTCAGTGGAGGATGTGGACGCTGCTAGCACCATGAACATTCTGATCTCGACGGACAACCATCTGGGGTACCTGGAGAAGGACCCGATCCGCGGTGACGACTCGTTCCGCGCGTTCGAGGAGACGCTGATCCTGGCGAACAAGCTGAAGGTGGACTTCCTGCTGCTCGGCGGCGACCTCTTCCACGACAACAAGCCGTCGCGGCGCACGCTGCACCGCTGCATCGACCTGCTGCGCGAGCACTGCATGGGCGACCGCGGAGTGCACTTCGAGATCGTGAGCGACCAGACAATGAACTTCCGCACCACGCAGTACGGCCGCGTCAACTACGAGGATCCGAACTACAACATCCAGCTGCCCATATTCGGCATCCACGGGAACCACGACGACCCGACGCGCGAGGGCGCGGGCGCGGGCACCACCGAGGCGCTCTCCGCCATGGACCTGCTGTCGGTGTCGAACCTGGTCAACTACATCGGCAAGTCCTCCTCCGTGGACCGGGTGGACCTGCTGCCCGTGCTCATGACCAAGGGCGAGACGAAGATCGCGCTGTACGGGCTGGGCTCCATCCGCGACGAGCGCCTGAACCGGCTCTTCACCAAGAGCGCCGTGAACTTCGTGCGGCCGGTCATCCCCGAGGGCGAGGAGGGAGATTGGTTCTCCATCTTCACGCTGCACCAGAACCGCGGCGAGCGCGGCCGCGGCGCCAAGAACTGCGTGCACGAGGCGATGATCCCGAGCTTCATGGACTACGTCGTGTGGGGCCACGAGCACGAGTGCATCAAGTCGAGCGAGGAGAGTGTCATCGGGCAGTTCCACGTGGTGCAGCCCGGCTCCTCGGTGGCCACCTCGCTCTCAGAGGGCGAGTCGAAGCGCAAGCACGTGGCGCTGCTGCAGGTGAACGGCGACCGGCACATGACGCGGTGGTTCAAGCTGCGCAACGTGCGCCCCTTCGTGATGGATGAGATCTGCCTCGCCACGCACGTGGACGAGCACGGCAACGGCCTCGACCCCGACGGTGTCAACCTCGACACCAAGATCGACAAGGTGCTGCGCGCGAAGGTCGCGACGATGATAGCGACCGCCAACGCCATGACGGAGGAGGAGCGCGCGGAGGACCAGGAGCGCGAACAGGGCAGCGGCGACGAGCCCGCGCTGCCGCTCAAGGCGGGCATGGACCTGCCGCTGATCCGGCTGCGTGTGGACCACCGGGGCTTCCCCGTGCTCAACAACCAGCGCTTCGGCCAGAACTTCATGTCGAAGGTGGCGAACCCCAACGACATCCTCGCCTTCCACCGCAAGGCGCAGAAGGCGAGCAATCAGGGCGGCGCGAGCAAGCGCGGTGCGGGCAGCTCCTCCGCCGCAGTGCTGGACCGCCCCGTGCGCCCAGAGGCGCTGCAGGAGGTGTCGATCAATGACCTCGTGTACCAGCAGCTCGAGGATGCACCCAAGCCGCTGACGCTGCTCAACCAGCCTGAGCTGCAGCGCGCGGTGTCTGATTACGTGGAGAAGCAGCAGGCGCAGGCTATCAAGGACTTCGTGGACACAGCGCTCGAGGACCTGCAGAGGAAGCTGCGGAAGGAGAAGGACACTTCCGATGCGAGCGACATGCAAAAGTTCTGCCTCGGGCAGGCGGAAAAGGCGCGCGTGAGCCACCGCATGCGTATGGAGGAGCTGCAGGCGAAGAAGGACGAGGAGGCGCTGAAGCTGAACCAGCAGAAGCACAAGGCGCGCGAGGAGCAAGAGCGCCGCCGCGACGCGGCGCGTGGCAGCGAGAGTGACGAAGATGATGACATGCCGCCCCCCGCGCGGGCAAGCGCCGCGCTCTCGTCTGACGAAGACGCGCCGTCCGCAAAGAAGCCGGCGGCGCGGCGCGGCCGGGGCCGCGGCGCGGAGGTTGTCAACCTCGACAGCGACGAGGAGGATGAGGCGGAGGACGACGGGGACAGCGATAGTGGGCGCGGCGCCAAGGCCAAGAAAAAGGCGCCCAAGAAAAAGCCGGCGGCCAAGAAGCCCGCCAAAAAGCCGGCAGCACGGCCGACCCGCGGCCGGGCCAAGGTCGCGTACAAAGACGACAGCGACGAGGAGGAGGACAGCGATGACGAGGTCGTGACCATCGAAGATGATAGCGACGCCTCGGACTTTGAACCGGAGCCCAAGAAAACGGCGCGTGGCAGCAGGAAGCGGGCCGCGCCGCCGAGCACAGCCACGGCCGCGAAGGCGTCGCGCACGACGGGGCGCGGCAAGGCACGGGTGTCGCGGCGCAGCGACAGCGACGATGACGAAGTTGAGGAGATCGTGCACAACAGTCAGGCCTCGTCGGTCGCAAACTGGGGGCGTGCGCGCTCGCGGAAGCGCACATGAGCGCATGCATGAGCGGGGGGCGGGGGGCGGGGGCGGCCGTGGCGTCGCCGCGATGCCCCTCAGACCCCGCAGAGAATGTACATAAACCTAATGTCTAAGCTTATGATAAAACTGCACACAAAGAACTCGCATCAATCGATCGCCATGTGTGCGCACATGCACGCTTTCACGCTTTCCCTTCACACTCCAGGCCGTGGCGTGCGGCGCCGCGTGGCGGCAAGCACCGGGCACCAGGGCATCAGTGATTACTAGGTAGCATGGCCACGCGGAGCAAAAAGTAGGTACATTCTCGATTTGTGCGTGTCATCCTTGCGCAGGGGCCATGCTAATCTTCTCTGTATCGTTCCAATTTTAACGGATGCCTCCCGAAGGAGGTCCAATTACAGTGCGGCAAACCACGTATTTGAACAGCACATTCTGAGAAAGCCGAGAGTTGAGAGTTCCAGAGAGTTCCCAAAGCACAACAATGTTGGAGTTCCTGCATGCTGCTTTGCATGAGGAAGGGTGCGACCCACTCTAGCGGCATAGAAAGCGCGGGTGCCCGCTCTACGCTCTCTCGCCGCCATTTTGCCAACGGCAAGAGGCGACGGCGCAGTCGCCAACGAACACATCACAGGTCCTCAAAAAACGCGAAATAAAATTGCACAGCACAGGTTCGGTTTCGCGGGGACGATGGGCGGGGACGGCGCCGTTCCAACTGCCCGGGAGGAGGAAATGGGTGCCGTCGACGAGTTCTTCGAGAGCTGGTGGTCGCTTGTGATTGCGGTGATTTGGGCCGTTGCCCTCGTCTACATGCACATGACCCGGCCACAGCAGCAGCAGGAGGAGCAGCTGCAGAAGCGCCAGCACCAGCCAGCACAGGGCAAAGAAGCCGTGAATAGCAGCGCAAAGACAGGCAAAGTCGGCAGGCGGGGCAAGCGGGACAAGTGCAAGGACAGCTGAACGTGCACGCCGCGGACGGACCGGTGTGCTACCCTCCGCCCGCCTGCCCTGCTGCTGCTGCTACTGCTGTGTCGACGGCAGCAGTGACGGTGGCAGCGGCGGCGGCAGGCGCGGCGGTAGCAGCTGTAAACATATCGAGCCACCGCACCACCATACTTGAATAACAGAAGCACATATATGAGACCAGAAGCATGTTGACGCGTGGACCCGAACCAGCTGGACGATGGACGATGGACGATGGAACGCGCCGCGCCCGCCCAGAGAGCCCCAGACACAAATCTGAAGCCGCGCACAGTGCATTTGGTAAGCAATGGCGGGGGTTGTAGCAGCATCTGAGAGAGAGGGGTTCGCCCGTCGTGAAGCTGGGAAAATGAATATGCTCTTCATCAATAACTACAGAACTTGATCCTCGATCCTCAACACCCCCACGTCCCCACGTGCACCCCCCTGCGACGGCCCCATCGCCTTATCGGCGCGCGACTGCGCACTTTGTTCATACTTACTTGCTGGCATGGGGGCCGGCGCGGCCACCTGCCTCACATGCTCGTGCCCATCGCATCGCCGGCACCGGCCATGCCGCTGGAGCTCTCCTCCTCCACGGAGCCCATGTGCGCAGTGAACGCGAGCTGCGGTAGCGTGCGGTGGCGAGCGGAGCACGCGCGCGGGGGTGGGGGGGCGGTCAGGTGGGGGGGGGTGAGAGGTGTCAGCGTCGAGATCGGCGTGGGCGTGTCGGCGTCGGCGCGAAAGACAGGGTGTGATGGCGCGCACTCACGCTGGCGACGGGCGCGGCCACCTGGCTGCGATGCATGTTGTGCTTCATCGGTGCGCCCACTGCACGCGTGACGTCGTTGATGAGCTGGCCCTCCGGCACGGAGTGGCGCTTCTTGCTGATTCCACGGGCCCGGTTCATTTTTGGCAGGTAGAAGGCGCGGCAATTCTTGAATTGTACAAATGTGAGGACACGTTTTTGGCACTTGACGACGACTGTCGCTGGTGCCTTATTGATAAAGCTCATCAGTGTCGCCAGACCGCAAGCAAGTCACAAGTGCTCAATTCATACCGCGCCCTCTTGTGTCCTCTCGTTCGAATATGTCGGAAGCAGGCCCGAGCAGCGGCGTGAAGGTGGAGGATGAGGCGGAGGCGGTTGCGGACGAGTTCATGGACCTGGACACGCCCGCCGAGGGCGCCGAAGACGCTGCCGCCGACGACGACGAGGAGGAGGAGCTGCCGCCGTCGGAGGCACCGGGCAGCCCCTCCAAGATCACGGCGGAGCAGCAGCAGAAGATGGACGAGGCGGCCGCGGTCGCCGAGAGGGAGGCGAGTGAGGCGCGTGCGGCGCAGAAGGCGGCGCTGGAGGCCATCAAGGCGGATCAGGATGCGGCGAAGTCGTCGAACCGACTCGAGTACCTGATGAAGCAGACCGACGTGTTCACGCACTTCATGACCGGCGACAGCGCGGGCGCCGGCGCTTCCGCGGGCAAGAAGGGCAAGAAAGGGGGTGGCGGAGGATCCGGGCGCGGCGGTGCGGGGCGCATGTCCGAGGACCAGGAGGACAAGCTGATGATGAAGGCGGGCGTGTCGAAGGAGCAGACCTTCACGCGCTTGGAGAAGCAGCCCTCCATCATCAAGTTCGGCACGATGCGCGACTACCAGCTGGAGGGCCTCAACTGGATGATCCGCCTGCACGATGCCAACATCAACGGCGTGCTCGCCGACGAGATGGGCCTGGGCAAGACGCTCCAGTCCATCTCGCTGCTGGCGTACCTGCGGGAGTTCCGCGGCATCACCGGGCCGCACATCGTGATCGTGCCCAAGTCCACCTGCGGCAACTGGATGCGCGAGTTCCGGCGCTGGTGCCCGTGCATCCGCACGGTGAAGCTGATGGGCAACAAGGCCGAGCGCGAAAACATCTTGAAGACCCAGCTTGTCGCCGGGCAGTTCGACGTGGTCGTCACCTCCTTCGAGGTCTGCATCATTGAGAAGTCGCCGCTCAAGAAGCTCAAGTGGAAGTACCTTATGATCGACGAGGCGCACCGCATCAAGAACGAGAAGTCGAAGCTCTCCGTCGTGGTGCGCGAGTTCAACGTGACGAACCGCATGCTCATCACGGGCACGCCGCTGCAGAACAACCTGCACGAGCTGTGGGCGCTGCTCAACTTCCTGCTGCCCGACGTCTTCGGCTCCTCCGAGGACTTCGACTCGTGGTTCGACATGAGCGGCGACCAGACGGACGTCATCAAGAAGCTGCACGGCGTGCTGCGCCCCTTCCTGCTGCGCCGCCTCAAGAATGACGTGGAGAAGTCGCTGCCGCCCAAGGTGGAGACGCTGCTGCACGTCGGCCTCACCAAGATGCAGAAGTTCTGGTACACGAAGGTGCTCACCAAGGACAGCACCGCGCTCAACGCGCTGGGCGGCCCAGATCGCGTGCGCCTGCTCAACATCCTGATGCAGCTGCGCAAGGTGTGCAACCACCCTTACCTCTTCGACGGCGCCGAGCCCGGCCCGCCCTACACGAACGGCCCGCACCTGTTCAATGTGACGGGCAAGATGCGGCTGCTCGACAAGCTGCTAATCAAGCTCAAGGAAACGGGCTCGCGCGTGCTCATCTTCTCGCAGATGACGCGCATGCTTGACATCCTCGAGGACTACATGGCGATCAAGGGCTATCTGTACAACCGCATCGATGGATCCACCAAGGGCGACGACCGCGACGCCGCCATGGACGAGTTCAACGCGCCGGGCTCCCCGAAGTTTTGTTTCCTGCTCTCGACGCGCGCCGGTGGCCTCGGCATCAACCTTGCCACGGCCGACGTCGTCATCATCTACGATTCTGACTGGAACCCGCAGGTCGACCTGCAGGCGATGGACCGCGCACACCGCATCGGCCAGACCAAGGTCGTGCGCGTCTTTCGCTTCATTTCGGAGGGCACGGTGGAGGAGAAGGTGATCGAGCGCGCCAACCGCAAGCTCTACCTCGACGCTGCCGTGATCCAGCAGGGGCGTCTCATGGCGCAGAATCAGTCGCTCGGCAAGGACGAGCTCGTCACCATGGTCAAGTTCGGTGCTGAGGCCATCTTCAACTCCAAGGGCGACGACAACTTCACCGACGAGGACATCGATGCGATCCTCGCTGCGGGTATGAAGCGCACGGAAGAGATCAACAGCAAGATCCAAACTGACATGCAGCACAACCTTGCAAACTTCACGCTCGCGGACACCGAGTCGAGCTCCTCCGTCTACGACTGGAAGGGGCTGAAGGGCGACGACGCGCCCGTCTTCCTGGCGCTGCCGCAGCGTGAGCGCAAGCGGAACTACGACGTGAACGAGTACTTCCGCGAGACGATGAAGGGCGAGGGCGGCGCCAGCAACAAGCCGCGTGAGGCGCGCCAACCGAAAGGCATCGCGATGCACGACTTTCAGTTCTTCGACAAGGCGCGCATCGACGACCTCTCGCGCAAGAAGTTCGAGCTGGAGCAGACGGAGCGCACGCAGCGACAGCTGATCAAGGACTACCGTGCTACAGAAAAGCGCCACAGCCGGTCGCGTGGCAAGTCCGATGAGCCCGAGGCAGAGGAAATTTCTGCCCGCGAGGAAGCGGATAAGCTGGAGCTCCAGATCAAAGAGGGGCGGTTCCAGCTGTCGCAGGAGGAGCAGGACGAGAAGACCAGGCTTATCGAGGCGGGCTTCGGGGACTGGCACAAGCGCGACCTCAAGAGCTTCCTGACCGCGTGCGAGCGCTATGGGCGTCAAGCCAAGACGCAGGTCTACAAGGCTGTGAGCGAGGAGACAGGCAAGACCGAGGGCCAGGTGCGGGCCTACTTCAAGGTGTTTTGGGAGCGGTTCAAGGAGGTGGCGGATTGGCCCAAGATCCTGGATCGCATCGAGAAGGGCGAACGCCGCATCGAGCGCAACCAGGCGATTGAGCGCGCCCTGAAGATCAAGGTGGCGCGGCACAAGAACCCGTGGCAGACGCTGCGGTTGCAGTACGGTAGCAACAAGGGCAAGGCTTTCACTGAGGAAGAGGATATTTTCCTCGTGTGCAAGATGAACGAGATCGGCTACGGCAACTGGAGTGAGCTCAAAATTGCGGTGCGCCAAGCATGGCAGTTCCGCTTCGACTGGTTCATCAAGTCGCGCACTCCGACGGAACTGCAGCGCCGCTGCGAGACGCTGGTACGCCTGGTGGAGAAGGAGAACGAGGAGTACGAAGCGCGCCGCAAGGCAGAAGCGAAGGCGGGCAAGGCCAAGGCTGGCGGCAAGAGTGGCGGCAACTCGCAAAAGAAGCGCCCCGCGCCGGGCTCCGACGCCAAGAAGAAGGGTGGCGCATCGTCTTCGAAGAAGGCTCGCAAGTAGAGGCTGGGGACCAGCAGAATCAGAATCCCTCTCCACAACGAAAGCGATCTTTTATCTACATGCTACATGTTCAAGCGT
>Ga0308018_10001541_pt1 | contig 10666 bp, 7 predicted proteins | sample Neamet282_FD_203130 | JGI IMG/M metagenome (GOLD analysis project Ga0308018, IMG submission 203130) | Marine microbial communities from water near the shore, Antarctic Ocean - #282 | ecosystem: Environmental > Aquatic > Marine > Unclassified | place: Southern Ocean | collected 2014-10-01
AGTATACCTTTTGTTGTCATAAATTTAATAAACCTTCAACTGAACGATTTTGTTTTATTTCATTAAATTTTACTAAGTACTCGTTTGAATTTTTAAAATACAAAGCAGTAATATCATCTAGAAAATCACCAAGCTCTTGAATTTGTATAGGAGAGTTATTATCATCTATTAATACTATACTGTCTTGATCAGTAGAAACCATCATATGACAAAAATTAATTAATTCTTTTGTAATATTAAATTTTCCGCCATTGATATAATGTACACAATTTTGTAAAAACTTTTCGTGAAGCAGTTGTCGTTGATTATTCAACGTCATCATATAATTTGAAAAGTCTAATGCTTTTTTAAGACGCTCGTCCATAAAATACTCCTTTAGTGATACTAGTAGTATATACTAAAAAGTGTTAAAAGTCAACGCCTTTATTGGATATTTTGATTGAAGGTGTATACTGGGTTTAGAATAGTTATAGGAGTTGTACACCGTACATGCGACATAGTAATATTAACATCACCGTTAACTGATTCGTCTGTTCCTGGGTCACCAGAGTCGGCATCTGCCCAGACAAATTGAAATAATATATTTCCTGATCCGTCTAGTTTAGCGTTTACAGTAAAATTATTTTCAGCATATAAAGAATCAGAACCAAATTTACGTGCAACTTGTTGGTAATTAGTAGTTAAGTCTTCGTTACCAAATCCCGCGGTTATTGTTGCTGATCCTGTTGTAGTAGTTCCACTATTTTTAAGAGTAATAGTTCCTACATTTGTTAACATCGTGGTCCAATCTGCAGATTTTGTTCCTGATCCGTTAATCATAGCAGAAGAAAATCTAATTTCGCCGCCAGTATTGAAAAAGTGCCTTCTATGATCATCGTTAGTTGCTGCTACTGTTCCACCGGCATTATTTTTACAATTGTATCCACCTGCAAAGGTAACTAGTACTATTCCTGATATATTTTGCCAAGATGAAGTATACGAAGCTCCTGAAGTTGCTGGTGTAATTTTTGATTCTACTGCAAGATGTGTAGCATGAACTGTTTCAGGATCTGATTCAATCGCCGGAAAAAATGGTCCGTAATCGTTTACCCCTTTATTTGCATCGGGATTAACAATAGTAAAAGTATCAGTATCATTGTCTCTAAGGACTGTACTACCAGACCCTGTATTAGTTGCATCTGCACCAATTATATTACCAGAAATTACTTCAGTAAGTGATGTAGTAGCGTTAAATTGATGTGCGACCAATAGATTTAGATCTGTTCTTAACCCTGCCCATTGGGCTGCTGTAATAGTAGTTGTTCCGGCAACTGCTGTTCCGGTATTAGCCATTGCAACACCGTAACCTTTTTTACCCGAACCTATACCTAATATTAGGTTGACTCGAGTTACATAATCGTTATATTCAGCAACTACAACATTAGAACCAACTGCAACCATACTTTAATTCACCTTTTTAAACTTGTGTTGTATTTATTCAAAGACAACACACTCAATAAACTTATTGAATTTACTACAAAGTTACAATATTAGTATAAACTGGAGTAGGAGTTGTAACATTTGTGCCCGATGCTCTTCTTTGTGTAATTGCACTAACAATTACTCCTGTAATATTTGGATCTGCACCACCGCCGCTTGGATGATTATCTTGATATTGCATTTCAAGTTGAATAATATTGTCTGCTAAAAGTTTACCGTTAATTATAAAAATATTTTCGCCGTATCCACCTGCGCCATTTCGGTGAAATAACCGTTGATACGTGGCAGTTAATTCAAAACTTCCAATGGCTGTTTGAACTCCTGTTCCAGATGATGTAGTAGCATGGGAATCAACTGAGATAGTTCCCATACCAGCTAACAAATTTGCCCAGTCCGAATCTTTAGCGTTAGTGCCACTTGATAGCTGACCAGTAATTCTAATTTCGCCACCTGCATTGAAAAAATGCCTTCTAGCGTCAGCTGATGAAAAAGTTGCTGAAATTGTATGAATAATAGTACCGTTCCATTGTGTTGATCGTGTACTTGAAATTGCTGCTTCAATAGATGCTTGTGTATCGCTACATAATTGCTTATCACCTTCAAGGTTAGCAACCTGAGCTAAGTAATCGTTTATACCTTTAGTAGTATCTGTTGTTCCGTCTTTGGCAATAGATTGTGATGCGCCGATTCTATCTGTAGCTACTACATCGCCTAACGTTGTTATTGCTCCAGTTTGATGTATACGACATTTATTAATATCAGTTCTAAGGTTATCCATATTCGTTGCTGTTACTACTGAATTAACAGAAACAATAGAACTACTTAAAGACTGCCCGTAACCAGTATCAGTAAATCCGGATCCTAGAACAGTTTCTATTCTACTTTGTAATCCATTAAACGTTGCAGCTGTAATAATTTGCTGGGCGGCTACATCAACCATAATACAATCCTATATCTATTTGTGTTTATACTTTTAATACACATTCAACCAGCTTCTCACTGTGTTCAGTATTTGACTCTAGTGCGATACCTACGCATTGCTTACCTAATGATTCAATCGCTTGACATACTCCGTGTTCGCCTACAAAAACTTGACTACCTTTTTGTACTGGCCCAATAACACGAATAGGCACTCGACCTTTTAGTCCAATTATTTGACCTTCACTTTCGGCATTCATTAAATATGCTGGAGAGTCTGACACTACACCAATACTTATATCGTTGCCCGATGCTGGTCCTGCTTCGTGATCAGGATGTAAACAAATGGACATTGCTGTACCTACAGGATGTTCTTCATCTGTTGTATATTTTTCTGCTAAGTCAGCATATTGTGCTTGTGTTGAAATACCAACAAAGTAATTTGCTTTAACTGACCCTGCTGGAATTGTTTGTGTATTAATTACTTCTGATGCAGCTGTTCTTGCAACTATTGTTCCTGTTGCTGTTGACTCTGATCCTACTCTAGTAGTTCCGCTGACTACTATACCAGTTGCCTTTTCTGCTGTTCCTGTAAAGTTAGTAGCATAAACATTACTAAACATATGATCTGTTGTGCCTAAAGTTACTGTTTCAGTAGAAGTATTATCTGCAGCTAATCCCGGAATAACTGAGTTTGAATAAACTTTTAAAGGATTCTTTATTACGCCTAGTGCATTTTTTGCTCTAAGACTTATAAGTGTTCCTACTTCGTTAGCAATAACTGCTTCATTGCCATTTTCAATCTTAATTCTAAGATCGTTTGAATCACCAATAGCCATGCCAAGATCTGAAAATTCTGCTAGTTGGGTAAAGTTTGCAGCTCCAGTTTGAATAAAGTTTGATGCATCAACACCGCCTAATTTTAATGCGTTAGATGATGTTCCCCAATATATAAAGTCAGTTGACGTAACACCACCAGTTGAATTAACTGTATTCTTTAACGTCATACCTTTTTTAACAATATCAAACCCAGCAATAGCGTTAGTTACATCACTTGAATCAATTGTAAATGTTAGGTTAGACACAATCATTGTTACTTCGTCATTAATGACTGCTTTAATAATTGCCCTAGAATTACCAGCATTGTCGTTAACTGTAGAAGCTTGCCACTGTGTTACTAGTGATCCTGCAGATTGCGGTCCTACTAATACAAATGTTGTTCCGTTAAATGCATGTAACTGCTCGTTGGTAGTATCCCACCAAAAGTCACCTTCTGTTAATCCTGCAGGTTGAGTTGTGCTTACTTCTGCTCCGCCTGTAGTACGGAATTTAGTTCCATCATAAAATTTTAACTTTCTTGTCGAACTATCAAACCAAATTTGCCCTGAAATTGCTTTTGGAGGAGCATTTGCGCCTGAAAAGTTTTCTAATAAGAATACAAAATTTTCATTTTGTATTTCTCCGTATCCAGCATAATTTTTACCAACTAATTTTAAATCAGTTGTTTGGTCAATGGTACCGTCTGCGACAACTGTAAGCTGAGTGTTATTATATTTGTCAATCGTGTATGCCATTTTTCTTTAACCCCTAATATTTAAAGTATTTATCAACATTATGGATAACTACTCGTACTTGCATGAGACCAAGCAGAACCATTACTAGTAAAAATCATAGTATATCTTGTTGGTGTAATTGTTGCAGATCCTGACACACCAGCAGCTGCTACTGCAAGGTCTGACATTACTGACTGTGTTGATGATACGTTGTCTTTATCAACTGCTACGTATGATTTATTTAATGCGCCTGCTAGTAATGCTTGACTAATTACAATACTTGCACCTGCATAGTTAGTACAATGTACCCTAGCTTGTGCTCCGTTCTTTGTAGATGCAGGATATAATGTGTTTAACACTGCAATAACATCATTTACTGGCCCGTTACTTACGCCGCCTGCATTAGGATTTGAAAATCCTGTAATATCTAAGTTAAGTCCAACATTATTTAAATCAATTTGTGTATCTACATAATTTTTTGTAGCAACTCCTTGAGCAGCTGTTGGATCAGTTACGCCAGTAATCTTCTGTGTGTTAACTGCTATGTCGCCAGCAGTAGTTATATTCATGCCGCCGCCGGAAACAGTAATAGTAGAACCATTAAAGTTAAGATTATCAATATCAAGACTTCCTAACGTACCAATGTTAACTAATCCTGTTGCTGTTGTAACCGTTGCTGCTAATTCTGTTTTGCTTAGTACTACAGTGCCATCAATTTTATAAGCAGGGTCAGCATTAATACTATTTGTTATTAAATTAAGATCTTGATTAAATGTCCAACTATCGGTTGCGTTTACCCACTGTATTTCTTTATCACCGTCTGATGATTTTAAAAGTATGCCGCCTCCGTCAATTACTGCATCAACTCCGACTGTGCTATCGTCTTGTATACCTAGTTCTATATTCTTGTCTTCAACACGCAATGTCGAAGTGTTTAAATATGTTGTGTCGCCGCTTACTAATAAGTTTCCGCCAATTGTTAAATTGCTTGAAAACCTTCCAGCGCCAACTACATCTAATTCAACTGTCGGAGCGTCATTAAATACTCCAACTCTTCTATTAGTAGCGTCAACAAATAGTCCTGAAATATAAGCGTTACCTTGTCTTACTTTAAAGTTAATGTCTGTATTGGCCTGCTGAGCTTCTAGTTCTATTTGATTAGTACCAGGATTAACTTTCAAAACGCCGTATTCAGTATCTGCAATACCAATAGACAACCCTGCTTGGTTTTTAATTGATATTTTACCAGTTGTTTGAGTGTCTCCTACTGAACTTAAAAAACTAGTTGTAGTAAATTTTGTGCCGGCTGCATTAATTAGTGATGTAGCTGCGTCTGCTGTACCCCAATATTTAAAGTCTAGCGTACTAACAGGATTAAATCCTTTTTTGTATAATTGTCTTTTTGGTGTTTGTGTATCAGCAGCATCTTGTGGGTAACCAGGTATGCCTGTAGCAAGTTCAACGTAATACTGACTATCTGCAAATACGCCAACCAGCGTTCCTGCTATAAATAATTTTAATGCCGTTTTTGTAATATTAACAGAATCAACAACCGATTGTGTTTCAAATCCTGTTTTTTGTTGTCCTGCTTGATATTCCGGGCCTACTAATACTAAATCTGTTCCGTCATAAAAGTGTAATTGGTTATTTAAACTGTCTATCCAAAGATCACCGGATACCATTGTTGGCTGTGTTGTTGAAACAATTGGACCGCCTGCTGATTTGAAAGAAGTTCCGTTGTATACCTGTAATCGTTGCCCCGAAGTATCAAACCATAATTGACCTACTATTGGGGTGCCTGGAGCAGTAGTTCCGGAAAAGTTTTCTAATAATTTTATAAAATTTTCATTAATAAATTCACCAAAGCCTGCATAATTTCTACCCACTAATGTTAAGTTAGTTGATGTTGTATTAATCTGTCCGTCTACTAAGTCAACTAATAAGTCGCCGTTTGTTTTATTAATTCTGTAACTCATTATGAACTTTTCCCTGTGTAAATGATATAATTAATAATCAAATGCGGATTCATTAAATTTAACGGTTGTCCAACAGCAGAATCAGACTCAACACCGCCACTGTTTGGCAAATATTGTCCTCCATTAGTAGCTGTTGGGCCATCACCTCTAAATGCACCAGTATCTGAGGTTGCAGCACTTAAATCATTAATAGCATAAAACTGTGTAAGAGCATCGCCCTTCATATCGTGTTTGTGATCTGGTAAATTAGTAACAGCAATGTTTATATTTTCTTGTCCATCTTGTGAACCCATAACATCTGCTGATTCGTCTGTTATAATATTGGCGCTAGTTCCGCCCATGTTATCTTTACCAACTGCTGACCTTCCTCGTAAGTCAGGAACTTTAAAAAATCCCGTTGTTACTGAAGCTGCTGCTCCAAAATTATATCCAATTGCTGCGTAAAGTAATGCATAATCAGAAATTCTAACTTCTGAACCATCACAAAATAACCAGTTTTCTGGCGAAGCTAGGCCACCGTATGCCATCATTACACCAGCTGGGTTAGTTGGAACTGCTGCAAATAAACTCGACCTTGATATCTTTGCAAGTCCAGTAGCACCAGTAACACGGTTTAATAAAAATTCGTCATCTGCTTGCGAAGATGTTAATTCTGTTTTTCCGCCAATGATTGTATTACTAATAGTAGCATCAAATGTTTTTGTTGAGCTTCCAGTTTGTCCATCAAACGTAAATGCTGTTGCTGTTACATCTCCCGTTAATTGGAAAGTAGTTGCAGAAGTTAACTTATCTGCAGAGCCTGCTCTACCTGATACAGTACCACTTACGTTTCCGACTAAGTTTCCAGTAAATGCAGTAGAATAAATATTCTTCCATTTAATTGCATCTGTGCCTAAACTATGTGTATTGTGTATAGCAGGCATTAAATCTCTTAATGTACTAGTTCCAGCTACGTTTAATGTTCCGCCTGTATAAATATTTTTAGCAACTCCTAATCCACCTTTAGCTACTATACTACCTGTGCTAATGGTTTCACTTTCAGTTGTTGAATTTATAACTGCTGTTCCGCTAGTTTTAAAGTTTCCTGTTACATCTAATGCTTCGTCTGGAGCAGTATTATTAACTCCTAATCTTAAATTTGAATCGATACGTAAAACTGTAGATAAGACTCCGCTGTTCTTTACTTTAACGTCAATGCTAGATCCATCAATTTGATGTTGTATAACACCTGCAGAACCTTCAATACCAATATTTAATTCTGCATTTACTCCAAAGTTTATTCCTGAATTATTTTGAACATTAATTGGAAAGTTTGATGTACTTACTACGTCACTTCTTAAAAAGTTTGCTGAAGGAATATCTTTCCCTGCAATTACTAAACTTTCTGCTTTTTCAGAAGTTCCTCTATATTTTAAAAATCCTGCTCCGGCAATATTAACACTACTTAAATTAACACCAGGAGATATTGTTACAAACCCTGATATAGCAGTTTTTGGTGTAAATGCCGCTGTTGAAATAATAGCCGCCGGCTTTGATAATACATCGAGTCGTATACATGTGTATGTTACATTGTCAGTACCAATAATTGATGAAGGTGTTACGCCAGTTGACAAACCGTCACTAAACTCAGGTCCAATTAATACCCAACCCGATCCTGAAAATAAGTATAATTGCTGATTGTCAGTATCAACCCAAAGGTCGCCTAGTTGAGAAGCACCAACATCAGGTGCAGATACTGCTTTTTGAATTCCTGCTGCAGATACCCAATTTGTTCCATCATATACTTTTAGTGTTTCTGCGCCTGTGTTATTATCGTACCATAGTTGCCCTTCAACACCGTTGCTTGGTTCAGTACTAAATGCAAAATTTTCTAGTAAATGAAGAAAGTTAGTTGCAATAGCCGAGCCATATGCAGTAGTATTCCTTCCAGGAATTGATAACGATGTTTCTGTATTTAATGTAAGGTCCTCTACGACAATAGTACCCTTATTTGCAGAATCCGTATATGATATTGTGTAAGCCATCTAATTACGCCTCATTAAAACCAGTTAAACTTTGTACTCTAACTGTATAATCTATCTGTATAAGTCTATTAAGTGACTTTTGTACAGGATGGAAAATAACATGAGTAAGAAGTCGTCCAGTTCCGCTTGCAGAATAGGCTTTTAAACCTAATTCATCAAATACATATAAACTTGAGCCGTCTGTTGCTGTGTCGTATGCATCTTGGCCACTTGGTTCACTGTAATCTAATAAACATGTTACTAATACATCAGTATAATTTGTACCACTTACATGTCTTGTTTCTATTTTATTTCTAACAGGATCTAAATTATTTACACTTCTGTCATCAATAACCTTTGTATGTGTTTGGTTGTATAAACTAGCATTTGTACCAGTTGAGTTAGGTGTTAAATATGTAATAATACCTGTTGGGTCGACACTTGTTCCACCGTTACCAAAACTCATTTCGTATATCCAGCCAGTTCCGCCGTTACCAATACTTTCGGCAAGGCTCAAACTCATATTTTCATAATGAATTGCATTACGTTTGTCAATGTACGTGTGATTAGATTCCGGGTCATGAATCTTAATATGCCCTTGTATTAGCACTCCGTTCATATCATTAAAATTGTCTGTCATATTTATTTTTCCTGTCTTTGTATTTATCGAGGTAAGTCAACACTTGCAGCTCTTAAGAATCTGCCAATATCCGAATCTGCCTTACTTAATGTAGTTCCCGGAGTTGTCCACCGTTTTCCTTGTTTTCTAACTATAATAATCTTCTGATTCTCTACAGGAGCATTTAATAGCGTTAGTGTATTACTTAATAACGAAAATTCTGCTAGTAAAGTTTCATCATTTTCTGGACTATCTTGTGCTACACTGTTAGTAAATTTATAAGAAGCTATAGCAGACTTTCTTAGACGCTTTCCTCCTACAAACACTTCAAATTCATTTACTCCGCCTGCACCTGGAGTAAAGTCTAATTCAAATGTAGTACTTGTACCATCTGCTGTAAATATTGTACTCAATGTTTCGTCTTTATACGGCATTGAAGAGTTAATGCTTTGGTCGTATACTTCTGTTCCTTGAGTATGCACACCTAAGACGCCAGTGCCTAATGTTCCTCTTTGTAATTGCTTTAATAAGTTACCGTCTTTAATTCTATATTCTATTCTTTCTCCGTTAATCCATATAATGCCTGGATACTCTGATGCTGTTGTAGGTGTTGTTATACCAGTGGCATTCATTAGCTCAATAGTCTTATCATGTGCTTTTAAATCTTTAGCAAGTTTATAATCTTTAGATCCGTCTATTCTTTTATAATGCGTTCTGTTAAGCATATCTTTAAACTGGCGCCATCCAAACTTAGCTATAACTGAAGGATTACCAAAGTGCAAAACTTCAATTCTATCATTTTCATTAAGCGCACTTACTAGTTTAACATACTTGCTATCTTCAGTAACACTATAATCAATATCTGCATCTAATAGTTTTCCGTTTAGTATAACCCAAACGTACTTTGAGTCAACTGCCGGAGATCTTAATTTAAATAATCCAGCTCTTAAGTTATTTAAAAAGTAGTATTCTGCAGAGCCTTTAGTAATCGGAGTTTTTTCGGTAACTGTGTATGATTCTCTTTCAAATCTTTGTGATTTACTATTACTAAATTGATACACTTTTACTTTTTCGCCATCAACTCTAGCTGGAAATAAGTCATTAAAAGAAACTATACTTGGAGTTGGAACAAATACTGTAGACGAATCACCTTGTTGTACATATGTACCAAATTGATATTCGCTTTCTGTAATAAGGTACACTAGTAAAGTGTCGCCTACATTACCTACAGTTTCAGTAAGTTTTATTGTACTTCCTATTTGTTGATCTAATGCAACATCACTATCAAAGTCTTCTGCTCCGACAAATGACCAACCTATTGTATAATCTAACTTAACTCCATTAAGATATACTTCAATTGCAGAATTTTGAACTGTTGCTAAAGGAACTTGCCATAGATCCAATTTGTATTCTCTAGCAGCTGATACTGTAAACTGTTTATTATAACCAGAATGTAATATCCTATTGCCTACTTGTACAAGAGTATGAATACCTGCTGGGCCATATGAAAATGGTGCTTGACTTAATGTCATAAAATGTTGATCGCCGTCTTTAACAAAGCCGTTTGCACTACCTTCAACAAATTCGTCAACTATAACTTGACTAAATGAATCAATATCGTTTCCGTCTCCAATAAACAATGAGTACCTAATAACATCGCCTGCAGATAACGGAGATGCTAACACAAGTTCAACATTGTTAGGACGAGAACCTGTACTCTTAACAATTGTAATATCTAGCTTCTTGCCGTTGCTAGATGCTATTGCTTCAACATTGTCTGTCCACCTTACATTTGTTTCAAATTTATTAGAACTACCATCACTTACAAAGTTATCAATATCTAATATTTGTAACCCGGACGGCTCAACCATTGTTAAGTTAATTCTAGCATTATCAGCTGGTGCTGTTGTAAAGTCTACTGTTTTATTTGCATAGTTTACTGTATATCCTAAAGTCGAATCATCAGTAGTTGGTTCAAATATAGTTCCGTCAACTTTAACAAATATTGAACTAGCAGTAAATGGTGATTTACCAGAATCAAAAGTTTTTGTTGATCCATCACCTATGTGATTCCTGTTAACAATTATACTGCTTCCGCCTGTAGGTCTTTCGTATACT
>Ga0308018_10001542_pt1 | contig 10663 bp, 10 predicted proteins | sample Neamet282_FD_203130 | JGI IMG/M metagenome (GOLD analysis project Ga0308018, IMG submission 203130) | Marine microbial communities from water near the shore, Antarctic Ocean - #282 | ecosystem: Environmental > Aquatic > Marine > Unclassified | place: Southern Ocean | collected 2014-10-01
GGGTAGACCCGTGGAGTTAATGAAATGAGATTGGGTCATACCTAAACGCACGGCATGCTGATTCATTAAGTCTGCAAACGCTTCTTCACTACCCGCCAAATGTTCTGCAACCGCTACACTAGCGTCGTTACCAGATTGGATAATGATGCCACGCATTAAGTCTTCCAACTTAACAAAGGTGCCTTCTTGGATGAACATGCGCGAACCCTGTGTACGCCATGCCTTTTCACTAATACGCACCTGGTCGTCTAAAGAAACGTTGCCTGAAGCCACCTCATAATCCAGCATATAAGCTGTCATCAACTTGGTTAAGCTGGCAGGCGCCAACACTTCGTCGGCGTTCATTTCAACAATAACCTTGCCCGTTATCGCATCAATCAATATATATGCGCTAGCTGCAAGTTGTGGTGGTTGGGGCACGAGGGCTTGAGCAGCGTGCACGGAAGTGGCTAAGCCAATGGGTAGGAGTATAGATGCGGCTGCGACTAGCGCCACTGTTCTAAACCCATATTTTATTGCCTGCCTAACCTTGCAGAATAATAATTTAGCCGAAGCCACAATATTTACCATACTCAAACACCTTAGTTTATTGGTTCAATGAAAACTAAACATTTTCATTGGCAATTTTCAACGGCTCAAATTGTACCATGAGACCCGGTCTTGAGGCAGTAAATTACGGCTTTATCATAAGTCCTTGACCACGGCCTAACGCCGCCAATTGCTGCATTAATATAGTGGCACTGCCGGCATCGGTGATAGGGCCAATTAATATTCGGAATAAATCTGGTCTATCGTTCGCCTGCTCTACAAACACATTAGCTCGCCTAAGTTCCTGTACCAAGGTATTTCGTAACAACAAAGCCCCACCAATTTTCGATACCGCTGCTACTTGCACGTAATAGCCAGGGGCACGTTTATATTGTTGGCGAATTTCATTCTGGGATGAGGCTTGTACTTGAACCACAGGCTTTACTTTAACTACAGCAGGTTTCGCTGCGGATTTAACTGCGGGTGCTACAGGCAAATTAGCCCCACTTTGTGACGCAGAAAATTGATTACTGTTGCGCTGTTTGCGAATACTTTGTTCTAGTGCTGGGCTCCACCGACTTGCATCAATGGCCTCAACCAACACTTCTGCCACACCGGTTTTGCGGTAATCTAATTTACTGGCAGCAGCATAGGACAAATCAATCACACGATCGCCATGGAATGGACCCCGGTCGTTAACCCTAACAATCACCATTTTGTTATTAGCTAGGTTAGTAATACGAGCGTAGGTAGGCAAGGGCAAAGACTTATGGGCTGCACTCATGGTGTACATGTCATAGGTTTCACCATTAGAGGTTAAATGCCCGTGGAACTTTTGACCGTACCAAGAGGCTAAACCACGTTCTTGGTAGCCAACACTAGATGCCATTACAGAGTAGGTTTTACCCCACACTTCATATTGACTCTTATTGCCACCGCGGCTGCGGGGCTCTACTTTTGGAATGGCATCAGGGGCCTTACTCATGTCAAGGTGCTGCTTGGGGCCCAAGTCTTGCTTAATGGCATAACGCGCTTCGGTTATAGCTTTCGCGGCCGCCACCACTGCCGATTGCGACACACTACCGCTAGTATTACCACTGGACTGTTTACTGGCATCGCCGCTAGGTTGCTGGCTATTAGTAGAACAAGCGCCAACAGCCAGTAACAAAATGGCACTTAAAATGAGTCGGAATCTATACTGCATGTTAAAAACCTAGTTTAGGGCTTGGCTATACCTTGAATACCTTGAATGCCTTGGGCAATTTCCACTACCGCACGACTATACCAAAGAGAATGATTATAACGTGTTATGGCGTAAAAGTTAGCGCCTCCTAGGCGATGTTCATTTTCACCGTCGGTGGAAAAAGCATACAAATTGAACTCCCTGGTGTTATCTGCCGACTCGGGCACCGTCATGCCTCTACCCTGCCATTCTACTAAGGCCACTCCTTGACGCTTAGCCTTTTTACTAAGCCAAGTTGGTTCTACTTTTGTGTCCACTTCTAACAGCCATGGTTCATTAGCCTGCCAACCGTGACGTGCCAAGTAATTAGCAATGCTGGCAAAATTATCAGCTTCACTGTGGAATAAATCGATGCGCTCGTCACCATCACCATCTACTGCAAAATCACGATAACTCGTGGGGATAAACTGCCCCATACCCACCGCACCTGCAGCAGACCCTTTAACGAGTGTAGGATCTAAGCCCTGGCTATAACACAAGCGGAAAAATTCAGCTAATTGACGCTGGTAAAACTGACTTCTGCGGGGGTAGTCAAAAGATAATGTGGCAAGTACCCGCAAGGTTAAATGCCGACCCATGTTCTTGCCGTAACTACTTTCAATACCGGCAATGGCGGCAATGATTGCCGCATCAACGCCAGTGTTTTGAGCCACTGAATTCAATTGGGCAGCATGTTCTTTGACAAAGTCTCGACCTAACTTAATACGCGATGGCGTAACCAGCCGCTTTTGATAACCACTCCATAATAACTTGCTTTCCGGCGCGTTACGCAACACAGGCACAATACTGGGCTTAGCTTTAGTTTGCGCCAAATACTGCACCACCTCAGCTCTAGTAAAGCCCATATCACCTGCATCATCTAACCACTTTGAAACGTCATCTCGCTGGTCAAAGCCGGCATGCCCATGAGCGCTAAAAAGCCCAACTATCAGCCAACTTAATACTATTTTTTTCACACCCCTCTCCTTGGAAATTCTACTTTTACAGTGTATGCCCTATTCGTTCTAGTTACGTTCTTTTCGAAATAAAATCTATCAATTAGCAAGGAAAACATCAATAATCCGATCAATTGATAGAATAACTCTATCAATAGTAGAAATAGATTTAATTAGACACTACCCACTTTGGCCTGCAAAATACACGGTACTAAATATATAGCCATCATTGATTGTAGGAAGCTCTATGACCCTTACACCACTGCAACTTAGGCAACAGATCCGTAGCGGGTCTATGACCGATAATACCTCTGGATTATGTTCCGGTTACGTGCAGGGCAACCTATGCATCTTACCTGAAGATTATGCCAATGATTTTTTAAAATTCTGCCACCTAAATCCTAAGCCATGTCCTATTATTGGTATGTCAGAAAACCCTGGTGACTTCCGGGTTAAAAGCCTAGGTCAGGACATCGATCTGCGCACTGATATTCCGCAGTATAAACTATTTAATCACGGCAAGGCCGAACATCAAGTCACTGACATCCTTGATCACTGGCGTGACGACTTAGTGGCTTTTGTACTGGGTTGCTCTTTCTCTTTTGAGGAAGCGCTTCTCGCCGATGGCCTAGACGTACGCAACCTTACAGAAGGCGTAAACGTGCCTATGTATCGCACTAATATTGCTTGCAAAGAAGCAGGTCCATTTGCAGGTAACATGGTAGTAAGCATGCGCCCATACAAACCTGCCGACGCTATTCGAGCGATTCAAATATGCAGCCGATTCCCCTCTGTACACGGCGCACCAGTGCATTTTGGCGATCCTAGTGACATTGGCATTACCAACCTAAACCAGCCTGATTTTGGCGATAGGGTTTCTCTTAATGAAGGCGAGGTACCGGTATTTTGGGCCTGCGGTGTAACCCCCCAAGTGGCCGTTGAAAATGCTAAACCGCCATTTTGCATTACTCATGCACCAGGTTGTATGCTGGTGACAGACCTACCTAACAGCCAACTAGCCATATTTTAGGCAAGGCAGGCAACGAAAGGAAAAGGAATAAATATGTTACTTAATTGCGATTTAGGTGAAAGTTACGGTTCTTGGACTATAGGTCAAGACGCTAAGGCTATGCCACACATCGATCAAGCTAACATTGCCTGTGGCTTCCATGCCGGTGATCCACTGGTAATGCAACACACTTTGGCATTAGCAAAACAACACAAGGTTATGGTGGGTGCTCACCCTGCCTACCCAGATTTAGTGGGTTTTGGCCGCCGCTCCATGAACTGTTCAGAGCAAGAAATCATTGCATTCATGCATTATCAAATCGCAGCCATGGAAGGCATGGCTGCATGCCAAGGGTTAACGCTAAGCTATGTAAAACCCCACGGTGCCTTGTACAACGACATGATGAGCAAACCAGCTGTGAGGCAGGCTATTATGCAAGCTGTAAGTAGCTATCCAAGCCGAGTGTCTGCCAACGGAGTAACCAACCCACCATTGAAATTAATGCTGCAAGCCAACGCCCAAGCTGACGAGCATCTAAAGCAAGCAACAGAGTTAACATTAGAATTGTACTTTGAAGCTTTTGCCGACCGTTGTTACGAAGATGATGGCAGCTTAATGGCGCGTTCTAAGGCTGGTGCTGTGCTGGGTCATAATGCCATGCTCAAACAAGTAGAACAATTAGTCCAAGACGGCACAATTACCAGCGCCAGTGGTGCTACATTGCGACTTAAGGTAGATAGCCTCTGTGTGCATGGAGACAACGATGCAGGTATTGCAGCCATTGCAGCCATTCGCCAATTGATGGACCAACCGTCCACCGACAAGACATAACCTAGATGTATAACCTAAAGCAATGAACACTAGCCAAACACATATAGAAATAGCCAGCGAAAATAGCTATATCATCTATTTTGGAGACCCGGACAGTCTAACGATTAGCCCTGAGGCAAGTGCGGCTATTGCGACAGCTTGTGAGCTGATTAAACAACACTTTGGTAGCCGTCTAATAGACTTAGTGGCGTCTTACGCTTCTCTACTGGTCATTTATGACACCCATCAATGCGACCATTTATGGGCAAAAGATGCCCTAAGATCACTATTGAACACGCCCGAAAAACATAGCCAAAATAGTGGCCAACTGGTTCAGATACCGGTTTTTTATAGTACTAAATACGGTCCAGAACTGTCATTAGTGGCCGAAAATGCAGGTCTTTCTGTAACCCAAGTCATCGACATTCATAGCGCCACAGAATACCGGGTCTATGCTATTGGTTTTGCCCCAGGCTTCGCCTATTTAGGTGAAGTGGACGAGCGCTTAGCTGCGCCAAGACTATCCACACCTCGACTTAAAGTGCCTGCTGGAGCGGTAGCGATAGCAGACCGTCAAACTGCCGTTTATCCTGCAACTTCACCCGGCGGATGGAACCTTATTGGCCTGTGCCCTACGCCTATGTTCAACCCTGAAAAACAACCCCACATGCCCGTATCGGTGGGTGATCGAGTGCAATTTGTTCCCATAGATGAGCAACAATATCTATCCATGGGAGGCCAGCTACATGAGCTTTAAAGTTCTCCAGCCTGGCTTACTTAGCCTGATACAGGACCTTGGCCGCTTTGGTCAGCATGACATTGGTTTGACCACTGGCGGGCCATTGGATAGTGAAGCATTTTTATGGGCCAATCGCATACTGCACAATACGCCTAACGCTTGTGCTATTGAAGTGAGTTTTGGTGGTTTACAACTGCTCGCGCAAACAGACAGCTACTTTTGCGTTACTGGAGCCAACTTAGCTTTAACTGTTAATGGTGTTAATAAAGCCTTGTGGGCCAGCCACAAAGTGGTCACTGGTGATGAGATTAAACTCGGCTATTCTAGCCATGGGTGCCGCAGTTACTTTGGCGTAGCTGGTGGGTTTAACATCAACCCAAGCTTTGGTAGCAGTGCCACGGTAATGCGCGAGAAAGTAGGCGGTTTAAATGGAGCCAAGCTTGCAACCAATGATAGCCTTCCCTGTGCTAAGACCGCGCAGTTATTACGCCAAGCCTTGTCTGAAACAGACTGGCCACTATATGGCCAACAGAGCGCTGATACGGTATTACACCTATTACCTGGCTATCAACATCACCTATTTGACGCTGCTACGCGGGCTCGATTTTTTAACAGCCAATACACAGTCACCGATCGTAGTGACCGTATGGGCATGCGCCTTGAAGGACCTGCTGTGCCCTGCCCATCTAAACAAATGCTCTCTGAAGGCATTTGTTTAGGTGCTGTTCAAGTGCCCGCAGATGGCCAACCTATTGTACTGCTTAATGACCGACAAACCATAGGTGGCTACCCTAAAATAGGCGCTGTTATGGCCCGTGATACCGCACGACTTGCCCAGCTAAGGCCCGGTGACACCCTGCACTTTGAAACAGTGGATTTATACCAAGCCCAAACGATCAATACCTTAGCGCAACTTAAATTTGATGCCGCTTCGCTGCTGCATCTGAAGGATTAATCATGCCAAACAACCAACATCTCAGCCAACTGATTGAAGATGCCCTAGTGGCCCGCAACCCTCGTGGAATGGCCCAAGTGCAACCGGCGTTAACAGCTGGTTATTGTCTAAGGGCCGCCCAAGTTTTGCAAAGCTGTATTAAGGATAAGCCAGGTGCCACGGTACTCATAGGCACCGGATTTCCTGTAGTAGGCACTTTTGAAACTGATGGACCTGTAGGCACTATAGCCCTTTATGACACCTTAGAGTATTTAGGTGCAGTGCCAGTGATTGTGTGTGGTCAACCTTTGGTGGGCGCCCTTTCCGAGCGCTATCGTACCCATGAAATACGGGTAGGGATTCACGCTGATGTAGAGGCCGATACCTTAGCAGCCCTTGAACACTTTAATCCCCAAGCCATTGTTTCGATCGAACGTCCGGGTCAGGCTGAAGATGGTGGTTATTACAATATGCGTGGCGAAAGCATTAGTGAGCGAACAGCCTGTTTTGATGGCTTCATGAACTGGGCAAAGTGCCCCACTATTGCTGTAGGCGATGGTGGTAATGAAATAGGCATGGGCAAGGTTATTGATGTACTGGAAAAACTCGATATTGTGCCTGCAGTCACTAGTGCAGATGAGCTCATTGTAGCCGACGTTTCCAACTGGGGTGCCTATGGTATGATCGCCTTCCTTGGCCTCTGGCATGGACAGGATTTATTAGCTAAAATTGAGCCCTTAGCCATTTTGCAGTATTTGTCAGACCTTGGCAGTGTGGATGGTGTGACACGCATAAACCAACTCACAGAAGATGGTCTGCCAGTGAGCGAAGGTCTGTCTGTGATTGATCAGTTACGCCAAATAACTGGCTTTAGTCATTGATCGTGTTAAGTCAATTAACTGTAGGAGCATAACGTGCGTCTTCGCAACCTCAATAGCTTTATAAAGGTAGCCACCTTAGGCAGCTTTCATGGTGCTGCGGCTCAATTGCACGCTTCTCAGCCAGCAATTTCTGCGCGCATTGCCACTCTAGAAGAAGAATTAGGCGTTAAGCTATTTAAGCGTGATCAAAGTGGCACTAAACTCACCGCACGCGGCAGACAGTTGCTACCTTTTGCAGAACATTTAGTGGCTATTAGTAATGAAATGAAAGCCCAGCTGAAAGATGACGCCCCACAACAAGGTGTGTTCCGCATTGGCATTGCCGACACTGTAGCGCACCTATGGCTACGAGATTTATTAAAAGTTTGGCGTGAACATCACCCTCTGATTCAATTTGAACTCACAATTGACCTGTCATTAGCATTATATAAACAGCTGGAAGAGCATCAGTTAGACCTAGCTCTTATGGTCTACACTGGCCAAGCTGCTTCAGTGAACACGCAACCATTAAGCGCCCTGCCACAAACCTGGGTAGGTAGCCCTCACTTTGCTAAGGGTGGCCACAGCATGGACATCGATGCCCTAAGTCGCTGTCCTATTTTGAGCTTTCCAGCAGCTACTGGGCCAGGTAAATACTTACAAGAATTGTTTAGCCAAGTTGCAGAAAAACCTAAATTTCATACCAGTAACTCTGTGTCTGGCTTATTAGCCATGGCCGAACAAGGTGCTGGTATAGCATTACTACCGCAACCCATTGTAGAAGATGCATTAAGGGCCGAACGGCTTATCGCATTTGATGTTGATCCAGCACCGCCAAAATTGAAGTTTTGTTGCGGCTGGCGTCAAGATGAAGACCGTTTATTACCACAACTATTAGCCGACAGTGCCAGTCATTTGGTCAGTCAAATCATTAGAGATTAAGTTATGAGCATTGTTTACCTTAATGGCACTTATATGCCAATTGAAGAAGCCAAGATTTCCCCTCTTGATCGAGGTTTTTTGTTTGGTGATGGCATCTACGAAGTTATTCCTTCTTATGCAGGAAAAATGGTTGGTTTTGGACCTCACATTGACCGTATGATCGAAGGCTTAGCTGCGCTGGAAATTGAACTCAACTGGAGCCATGATCAGTGGCGTGAGGTATGCCAAGAGCTTATTGAACGCAACCCTAGCACCCAAGTTGGCTTGTACTTACACGTTACTCGCGGGGCAGATACTAAGCGCCATCACCCTTACCCTAAGGGTGTAGAACCTACTGTATTCGCCATGCCTACGGATATTCCCCCTGCACCTATTCCAGAAAGGGACAAAGTAACTGCCTACAAAGTGACTAGTATGCAAGATCAGCGCTGGCAACGTTGCAATATAAAGTCAATTTCGTTGCTCGGTAATGTGATGCATTATCAGCAAGGCTATAGCCAGGGAAGTGGTGAAGTGTTGTTGTTTAATGGCAATGATGAGCTTACTGAGTGTGGCGCTTGTAATGCCTATATTGTAAAAAATGGCACCGTTATCACACCCGCTTTAGACCACCAAATATTACCTGGTATCACTCGACTCATTGCCTTAGGTGTATTGCGCGAAGACGGCAGCATTGCCGTTGAAGAGCGAGTTGTGACTAAGCAAGAAGTGTTTGATGCTGACGAAATTTGGATTTCTAGCTCCAGTAAAGAGATCGCCCCTGTTACCCAAATCGATGGTAAAGCTGTAGGTGATGGTATGCCGGGGCCTGTTTGGGAAAAAGCCGCTAAGCTGTATAGCGCTGGCAAATTTAACTACTAGAGATCTACCCATGGCCCGTCCTAGTCACATGGTGGTTGACCTTGCTGCATTGATTCACAATTATCAATGGGCTTGTCAGCTCGCTCCCAAAGCCCAAACCATGGCCGTGGTGAAAGCGAACGCCTACGGCCATGGAGCTGTGGCCTGCGCTACCGCTTTACAACCTTATGCACCCGCGTTTGGCGTTGCCTGTATTGAAGAAGCGTTAGCTTTACGTAAAGCAGGCATCCACAAACCCATATTACTATTAGAAGGCACCTTTTCACCTGACGAGGTAGCGGTTGCTGCCGAACACGATTTTTGGGTGATGGTAGAAGACCCTATCCAAGTGGATGCTATTTTGCATGCCCGCGTCTCTAAGCCGCTAAAAGTGTGGATTAAAGTAGACACTGGCATGCATCGTTTAGGCTTAAGCCCTCAGCGCGTGGACGGCTATTATCAACAACTGCTTGCCAGCAATAATGTGTCTGAAGACATGCTATTTGCCACTCACTTTGCCAGTGCTGACGAAACCACTAACAACTTTACTTTAGACCAGGTAGAGCGGTTTATGGAAACTGCTAATCGCTTCAAGCATCCGATAAGCTTAGCTAATTCGGCCGCTATAATGGCCTGGCCACAAGCTCATGGCGATTGGAACCGGGCTGGATTTATGCTTTACGGCAATTCGCCTTTAGATGTAGATCACCCTTCAAGTAAAGGTTTAAAGCCTGTGATGCAGGTGCGCTCGGCGATTATTTCGTTGCGTCAAATCGATACTGGAGAAGCTGTAGGTTACGCACAACAATGGCGTGCTCAGCGGCCTTCTGTTATTGCCACTATAGCTATGGGATATGGTGATGGTTACCCACTAAACGCCACAAGTGGCACCCCAGTGGTTGTAAATGGTCAGCGTGCAAGTATTGTTGGGCGCGTATCAATGGATATGATTACCATAGACGTAACAGACCTGAGTGACATTAAAGTAGGCGACCCCGTGTGTTTATGGGGCAAAGGATTAGACATTAATGAAGTGGCTCGTCACGCAGGCACTATAGGTTACGAACTGATGACCAGGGTCACTCAACGCCTACCAATTAAATATACCTATTAATCATTTCACTTGTTAAGCTAAGTGCGTTGAGGCCTGCGGGCATGAATAGACATCAACAAACCTAAACTAGCCGTTAGGGTGACTGCCGCAGTGCCACCGTAGCTTACCAAAGGTAAGGGCACACCTACCACCGGCAATAAACCACTCACCATACCAATATTGACCACTACATAAACGAAGAAAGTTAGGGTTAAACTTGCTGCTAACATCCGATCAAACGGATGGCTGGCGGAACCCGCAATCATTAATCCTCTTATCAATACCAAGAGATAGAGGGAAAGCAACGCACACACACCTATTAAACCAAATTCTTCTGCCAGAACGGCAACTATAAAGTCCGTATGGGTTTCTGGCAAAAAGTCCAAATGAGACTGTGTACCTTGTAGCCAGCCTTTGCCTTCAATACCACCAGAACCAATGGCGATTTTAGACTGAATAATATTCCAACCTGCACCCAGAGGATCACTTTCTGGATCTAAGAACGTAATCACTCGTTGTTTTTGGTATTCGCGCATGCCCATCCATAGCAAGGGTAAACCAGCCGCACCTATGGCAATTGCAGCAATAAGGTAACGCCACAATAACCCCGCAAAGAAAATAACAAAGGCCCCAGAACTGCCAATAAGCAAAGCGGTGCCTAAGTCAGGTTGCTTGGCAATTAAAAATACAGGCAAGGCCACTAGCGCCACAGCCACTATAACGTGGATGA
>Ga0308018_10001546_pt1 | contig 10652 bp, 5 predicted proteins | sample Neamet282_FD_203130 | JGI IMG/M metagenome (GOLD analysis project Ga0308018, IMG submission 203130) | Marine microbial communities from water near the shore, Antarctic Ocean - #282 | ecosystem: Environmental > Aquatic > Marine > Unclassified | place: Southern Ocean | collected 2014-10-01
GCAAAACGAAACCCGAAAAGAGTTGTTTTTGCTGAGGCGGAACATTATAAAATATTAAAGGCTGCTCAGCAGGTAAGTGATGAGGGGATTGCAATTCCAATTTTATTAGGAAGAAAACAGAAAATTACTGATTTAATTGAGGAGTTTTCTATTGAGTTTGAGAATTTAATTATTATTGATCCTAAAGATGTTTCACAAAAAAAGAAGAGAGATGAGTATGGTGATATTCTTTGGAAAAAAAGAAAAAGAAAAGGGCTTACTCAGTTTGAAGCTAGAAAGTTAATGCGTGAGCGTAACTATTTTGGATCAATGATGGTAGAAACTGGAGAGGCAGACGCCTTAATTTCTGGGATTTCTAGGAATTATAGAACTACAATTAAACCTGCGCTTGAAGTTATTGGAAAGCGAGATGACGTGAAGAAAGTAGCCGGAATGTATATTATGAATACTAAGAAAGGAACGCTATTTTTAGCAGATACAACTATCAATACGAATCCTACATCTGAAGAATTAGTAGATATGAGTGAAATGATTGCTAAAACAGTTAAAAAATTCAATATAACACCGAGGTTAGCTTTGTTATCGTATTCTAATTTTGGCTCTACAAGAACCGAAGGATCTTCAAAAATGGCAAAAGCAACTGTTCTCTTGAAAGAAAGAAACCCAAATTTGATTGTAGACGGAGAGATACAGGCAGACTTTGCTTTAGATGCTGAGAAAACAGCAGGTATTTTTCCATTTTCAGTGCTAGCAGAGGAACAAGCAAATACATTAATTTTCCCTAATCTTGAATCAGGTAATTTAGCGTATAAATTGATACAAGAAGTCGCAGAGACTGATTCAATTGGTCCTGTTTTAGTTGGAATGAAAAAGCCAGTACATATCTTACAGTTAGGATGTACAGTGCGTGAAATTATTAATATGGTAACCTTGTCGGTTGTTGATGCTCAAATAAAAAAATGATAACACATATACACGGAAAACTAGTAGAAAAAACACCAACTTATGTAGTTGTTGATGTGAATGGGGTAGGCTATAAAATCAAAATCTCATTACAAACATTCTCAGCTATTGATGGAGAGTTGTGTAAATTATATACTCATCTTTCAGTAAAGGAGGATTCGCATACTTTATATGGTTTTTTTGAAGAAAGCGAACGTCATTTATTCCAAAATTTAATATCTGTTTCTGGGGTTGGTCCAAGTACTGCTCAGGTAATACTATCAACCTATTCTCCTCAAGAAATTATTCATCATATTACTACTGCTGATGTAAAAGCGGTACAAAGCGTAAAAGGAATTGGTGCGAAAACAGCTCAAAGAATTATTATTGACTTAAAAGATAAGGTTGCTAAAGGAATGCCTACCTCTGATTTATTGTTTGACACTATAGACAATACTATTAAGGAAGAGGCGTTATCTGCATTACTAGCTTTAGGATTTGCTAAAAAAGGGGCTGAAAGCAAGATAGATAAAGTATTAAGATCAAACCCTGAAATTGTAACTGTTGAGGATTTAGTGAGAACGGCATTAAGCCAAATGTAATTACTGTATTAGGAATTGAAAACCATTAGAAATCATAATTTACTTATATTAGTTTTTGCATTAATTTTTGCAAGTACTCATCTGTCGGGGCAATCTTCTGACTCTACTTTGGTGTATCCTTTTTTTGGTAATCAAAGTGGAGGGATGTTTATGAATACACCTGGCAATATTAAGTCGCACGTTAATTATGATATTCTGAATAATCAATATACTCTCCAGCATAAAATAGGAGGGCTTAAGTTAGGAAGGTCGACTACTTTGGGATTTAAAGAATACCAGCAATATAAAATGAAAAATTCTATTGCTGATTATTGGAATGATAGATCAAAAGAACGTACAGGCAATCAGACTTCAGCTTTGGGCTTACCTAAATTATTTATTCCTGGTCAGGCTTTTGATAAAATTTTTGGAGGTAATTCTGTTGATATTCGTCCTCAAGGTTCTGCTGAACTTATCTTTGGTTTAAAGATTAATAGATTGGACAATCCTGCTTTACCTGAGGAACAAAGGAAAACAACTTCATTTGATTTTCAAGAAAAGATACAAATGAATGTAATTGGTAAAATTGGAGATAAACTAAAACTAACTACGAACTTTAATACCGAAAGCACTTTTAGTTTTGAGAATCAAATGAAATTGGAATATACTGGATATGAAGATGAGATTATAAAAAAGATAGAAGTTGGTAATGTTAGCTTACCTTTAAATGGAACATTAATTACAGGAAGTCAATCTCTTTTTGGTTTTAAAACACAGTTGCAGTTTGGACGAACAACTATTACTGGTATTTTATCTCAACAAAAAAGCACTACTTCTGAAATTGAAGTAAGTGGCGGGGCTCAAACTTCAGAATTTGATGTGTATGCTGACCAATATGAAGCTAACAAACACTTTTTTTTAGCTCATTATTTCAAGAATAATTATGATGTTGCTTTGGAAAATTTGCCTTTTGTAAACTCATCAATAAATATTACTAAAGTTGAAGTATGGATAACAAACAAAACAGGTACAACTAATGACACACGTAACATTGTTTCTTTTCTAGATCTTGGAGAAACAGAAGTATACAATACTAACTCTAACTTTGCTGGCTCGCTTACTTTTCAAGAAGTTCCTGATAATGCAACTAATAATCTTTTTTATAATTTAACAAATCAGCATAGTGCAATAAGAGATATTAATCAGGTCAGTAATACTTTTTCTCCTTTTTCAAATTTCTTTGCAGCCTCACAGGATTATGAAAAATTAGAACGTGCCAGAAAATTGTCAGAATCAGAATTTACAATTCATAATCAATTAGGATATATTTCTTTAAATCAGGCTTTGAATAATGATGAGGTTTTGGCAGTTTCCTTTCAATATACCAGAGGGAGTAAAACCTTTCAAGTTGGTGAGTTAACATCAACAGGACCAAATGCCCCTGAAGCATTAATCGTAAAATTACTAAAGGGAACAAATTTTACACCCTTACTTCCTAACTGGCATTTAATGATGAAAAATGTATATGCTTTAGGAGCGTATCAAATGAGTAGAGATGGTTTTGTGTTGGATATTGTTTATGAAAATACCAAAGAATCGGGAGCTCTAACGAATTATTTAGGAGAAGGAATTCTGGATGGAATTCCATTGATAAAGGTCATGAATTTAGATAGGCTGAATCAGCAGTTAGATAATCAGTCGGATGGGGTGTTTGATTTTATTGAAGGAATTACTGCTAAAGCTTCAAACGGAAGAATAATTTTTCCTATTCGAGAACCCTTTGGTTCTCATTTATACAATAAGATTGATGATGCAGCTATGGCTGAAAAATATGTGTATCAATCGCTATATGACTCTACACTTACAGTTGCTCAGCAATATCCCGAACTCAATAAATTTAGGTTAAAAGGAACCTATCAATCCTCATCAGGTGCTGAAATTCGTTTGAATGCTATGAATGTTCCTGAGGGTTCAGTTACAGTAACTGCAGGTTCACAAAAGTTAACTGAAAATCAGGATTATACGGTTGATTATATGTTGGGACGTGTGACTATTATTAATGAAGGAATTTTAAATTCTGGTGTGCCAATTAAAATTTCTTTAGAAAATAATTCCTTGTTTGGTATTCAGAATAAAACATTAATTGGGCTACATGCCGATTATGAAATTAATAAAGATTTTTTAATTGGAGCAACTATGTTAAATTTAACTGAGCGACCATATACCACTAAAATTAATACTGGTGAAGAGCCAATTTCTAATACTATTTGGGGATTAGACGGGAATTATCAAACTGAAGCTCCTTGGCTTACCAAAACTGTTGATTGGTTACCTTTAATTGAAACAAAATCAAAATCTCGATTAATTGCAACTGGTGAATTTGCAAATCTTATACCTGGACATCATAGTGCGGTTGGAAATAAAGGAATATCTTATATAGATGATTTTGAATCAAGCAGAACTTCAATTGATATTAAAAATATGGGAGCTTGGCGTATGGCTTCTTTACCTTTAGGTGCTGGGCAAGATATTACTTTTCAATATCCAGAAACTGAGTTTTCAGGTATTAGTGAGAATTTAAAATATGGCGCAAAAAGAGCAAAATTAGCCTGGTATATTATTGATCCTTTGTTTTTTAGGAGTACCTCTATTACGCCTCCTAATGTAAATAAAACTATTTCTTTAGCGAATGGGAATACAATTTCTCAGCAGTCATACCATTATTCCCGTGAGGTTTTGGAAACAGAAGTTTTTCCAAATAAAGATCCTGATTTAGGAAGTCAAATTACAAATTTAGCAGTACTTGATTTAGCTTATTATCCTCAGGAAAGAGGGCCGAATAATTATACTGTTAATGGTATTGATGAATATGGTAAATTAATTAGTCCTTCAAGTAGTTGGGGTGGAGTAATGCGAAAGTTGGAAACTAATGATTTTGAAACAGCGAATATTGAATTTATTGAATTTTGGATGATGGATCCTTTTAATGAAGAGGATGGACTAGCTAATCATTCGGGTGGAGATATGTACTTGCATCTAGGGAATGTTTCTGAGGATGTATTACGTGATGGATACAAAAGTTTTGAAAACGGATTACCAACTTCAGCAATAGTTGAGGATGTTGATACTACTGCCTGGGGTAGAGTCCCTACTAATTTCTCAATAGTAGAGGCTTTTGATAATGACCCTTCTTCTCGTCAATTTCAGGATGTTGGTCTTGATGGTTTAAGAAATACTGATGAGAGACTTTTTTTTGATTCTGTTTATATTCAGCAATTGCTATCTGCCGGTTATGATGTTACTGACCAAGTATATATAAATGCATTAAACGATCCTTCTGCTGATGATTTTCATTATTTCAGAGGAAGTGATTTTGATAATAAATCAACTTTAATTTTAGATAGGTATAAGGATTTTAATAATACGGAAGGAAATTCAGTTACTACAGATAATTCTCCTGAAAGCTATCCTACAGCCGCATCTTCACTGCCTAATACTGAGGATATAAATAGGGATCATACCCTAAGTGAGACTGAAAGTTATTTTCAATATAAAGTCAAATTGTTTCCTGGTATGAATGTGGGCGATAGTCATATATCTGATGTATTAGAAACTACTATAAAAACTGAAAATGGTCAGACAAGAAATATTAAATGGTATCAATTTAGAGTGCCTGTTTATAAGCCCGATAATATAATTGGTAGTATTCGTGACTTTAAATCTATTCGTTTTATGCGATTAGCATTTACTAATTTCTATCAACCAATTGTTTGTCGTTTTGCAACTTTGGAATTAGTGAGAGGGGAGTGGAGAAGGTATAATTTTTCTTTAGCTGAAGCAGGAGAATATATCCCATTAGATGATCAAGGTGAAACTACCTTTGATGTTTCGGCTGTAAATATTGAAGAGAATGGAAATCGTTCGCCTATTAACTACGTGTTACCTCCGGGAATTGAGCAGGAAATGGATAACACAACTACATCATTAAGACAGCAGAATGAGCAGTCTTTAGTGCTTAAAGTCTGTGATTTGAAAGATGGTGACTCTAGGGCAGCTTATAAAACTGCTGATATTGATGTAAGAGCTTATAAGCGTATAAAAATGTTTGTACATGCTGAAGGGGAAGAAGATGATTTGAAAAAAGGAGATTTATCTTGTTTTATTCGTTTAGGAACTGATTTTACTGCTAACTATTATGAGTATGAAATTTCTTTAGAGCCAACTTCACATTATACAAGTAGTCCAAGTGATATATGGCCAACAGAGAATGAAATAGATATTGCTTTTGAGATATTTCAGTTAGCAAAACAAGAAAGAAATTTTAATGGTTCGGATGTTAGTATTCCTTATATAAAATATACTTCTGGAGGTAAAGTTGTAGTTGTAGGTAATCCTAATTTGGCTCAAGTTAAAACTATAATGATAGGAATTAGAAACCCTAAAAAAGTAACATTAGATTCTGAGGATGATGGCCTTCCAAAATGTGGACAGATTTGGGTGAACGAACTTAGATTGACAGATTTTGATGAATATGGTGGTTGGGCTGCAAATAGTAGGTTTACGGCTCGTTTGGCTGATTTCGGAAATGTAACACTATCAGGAAATATGAGTACTGTGGGTTTTGGTAGTATTGAAAAAAAATTAAATGAACGCCAAAAGTACAATGCTTATCAGTATGATTTTTCATCTTCATTTGATTTAGGTAAATTTTTCCCAGAAGATATTGGTGTTAAAGTACCTATGTATGTTGGACGTTCGGAATCGGTTAAAAATCCTCATTACAATCCGCTTGACCCAGATATTTTATTAACCACTTCACTTAAAGCGTTAGATAATACGACTGAGAAAGATTCTTTAAAGCATATCGTTCAGGATTATGTTAAGCGCAAGAGTATTAATTTCACTAATGTAAGGAAAACTAAAACTACTAAAAAAGGTCAAACAGCTAAGAAATCAAAGGTATATGATGTTGAGAATTTCTCTTTGTCATATTCTAAGAATGAAACCTTTATTAGAAATATAAATATAGAGGAAAACCGTACTGTAAACTATAGGGGAGCGTTAACCTATAATTTTAACACACAACCAAAAAATATAAAACCCTTTGCGAAAATTAAATTTCCAAAATCACCCTACTTTAGGATAATTAAAGATATTAATTTTAACACTATGCCAAAGTCATTTTCATTCCGAACGGATGTGAATAGAAATTATAATGAAACTCAGCTTAGAAATTTAACTTCTACTTATGGAAACTCTTATCCTATTGCACCTACTTATAATAAGATGTTTGAATGGAATAGAATGTATGAGTTTAAATATGATTTAACCCGTACGCTAAAAATTGATTTTGCGGTAACTTCTAAAGCAAATATTGATGAACCAGCTGGAAGGCTAGATAAAAGTGACCCTTATTACAAAGAAAAAATGGATACTATTTGGAATAATGTTTGGGATTTTGGTAGAGCAACATCATATAATCAAGCTTTTAGTTTAAATTATCAAGTGCCATTAAATAAAATTCCTGTTTTCAATTTTGTTTCGTTAAATACTAGATATAATTCAAGTTATAATTGGACTTCTGCTCCTTTAGCATTAAAACACCTAGGGCATACTATTCAGAATTCGAATTCCAAGCAGTATAATGGGCAGGTTAATATGAATACTTTGTATAATAAAGTACCCTATTTTAAAAAGTTGAATCAAGGAAGTAGAGTTAAGGGGAGAGCTTCTAGAAATAGAAATGTTGATAAAAATGAAGATACTGAAAAGGAAAAGAAAAACAATTATGAGGTTTTTAAACACCTAACTCGAATCGTGTTAAGTGTAAAAAATATTTCTGTTAATTACTCAGAAAATAAAGGAACTTTCTTGCCAGGCTATTTAAATCAACCTCACTTTTTAGGTCAGGATTGGTCAGCTCTTTCTCCTGGTTTACCATTCGCATTTGGTAGCCAAAGGGATATTAGAAATTATGCTGGAAACCAAGGCTGGATAACAAAAGATTCTACCTTAAATACTTTATATAAAACCAACACTTCTACCAACTTAACATTAAGAAGTACACTAGAACCAATTAAACAATTCAGAATTGAGTTAACGGCTAACAAAACAACTTCAAATAACAAAACAGAGTATTTTAGATGGGATGATTTTCAAAATAAATTTAATCATTTCAGCCCTATGGAAACAGGCGGTTACAGTGTTTCATTTATTTCTTGGAGTACTGCTTTTAAAAGTGATAATGATGATTATAAGTCTTCTACTTTTAACCAGTTTAGAGGATATAGAGCTGATATTGCTCGGCAGTTAGCGGCTAATAATTTTAATTTTAATGGCGGAATTGACCCACTAACTGGCTTCCCTGTAGAATATGCTTATAATGATACAATATTAACTGGTGGATACGGAGCAACCTCACAAGAAGTAATGATTCCAGCTTTCTTGGCAGCTTATGGTGGGCGAAATCCTACTAACTCAAAGTTAACTGCTTTTCCAGCTATTCCTTTACCAAATTGGCGGATAACTTATGATGGTTTAATTAGGATTCCTGCAGTTAAGAAGCGGTTCAAAACCTTTAGTATTGGCCATGCTTATCGTTCTACTTATTCAGTAGGAAATTACACAACTAACCTGGACTATGGAGATGGGGATAATATCAATATAAATAATATGAGTTATCATGTTTCTAGAGAAATTTCACAGGTTACTATTAATGAACAGTTTAGTCCATTATTTAAAGTTGATATGACTTGGAAAAATTCGTTAATTACAAAAGTAGAAATTAAGAAAAGTAGAGTTTTAGCTTTATCTCTTGCAAATAATCAACTTACTGAAACCACAAGTAATGAGTATGTAATTGGCACAGGTTATAGAATAGAGGATGTTAATTTTAGCTTTTTGTCTGGGGGTAGAGGTAAGAAGATGTCAAGTGATTTGGACTTGAAATTAGACTTAAATATTCGAAATAATAAGACTGTTATTCGAAAAGTAATTGAGGATCAGGAGCAAATAACTATGGGACAACAGATAATTAGTATTAAATTTTCAGCTGATTATGTAATGAATCAAAGGCTAAATCTTAAGTTGTTTTATGATAGAGTGGTTACAAATCCGTTTATTTCAACTACTTTTCCAGGGGCAATTACTAATGCGGGATTTAGTTTGAGATTTACCTTGGCCGGATAATTTTGTTAGCCAACAAAAAAATGTATTTTTGAAAAAAAATAATTAAATGGAATTTCCAAAGGAATTAAAATATAGTAAGGACCATGAATGGTTAAGAGTTGAAGGAGGTAATGCTTATATTGGTATTACAGAATTTGCTCAAGGCGAATTAGGAGATATCGTTTTTGTTGATGTTGATACAGAAGGTGAAGAGCTTGAAAAAGAAGAAGTTTTTGGCTCAATAGAGGCTGTTAAAACAGTTTCCGATTTATTTATGCCAATAAATGGAGCGGTTTTATCGTTTAATAAAAAGTTAGAGGATTACCCAGAATTAATTAATACAGATCCGTATGGAGAAGGTTGGGTTATTAAAATTACTATTTCAGATATTACTGAATTAGATGACTTACTTGACGCTTCAGCATATCAGAAATTAGTAGGATAAAATATATATTATGGAACCAAAAAAGAATCCAGAAGTAAATTTAGAAAGAAAAAGAGGCTTGTTTTTGCAAATAGGTTTAGTTATCGCTTTGTTAGTGGTGCTTGGTGCTTTTGAGTACAAAACGTATGAAAAAATCGCTTATAATTTAGGGGCTTTAAGCCTTGATGATTTGGAAGAAGAAATAATTCCTATTACTAAGCAGGAAGTAAAGCCACCACCACCACCACCACCACCACCAGAAATAATTGAAATTGTAGAAGATGATGTGGTAATTGAGGATGAGATTGAGATTGAAGATACTGAATCAGATGAAGATGAGTTGATTATTATTGAAGATGATGATGATGAAGTATTTATGGTAGTTGAAAAAATGCCAGAATTTACATATAAGAAGAAAAAAGGAGCGGAAGCTATTTTTAAATTTATTAATGAGAAAGTAAGTTACCCTGCTATTGCTAAAGAATATAACATAACAGGGAAAGTTTATGTGAGTTATGTCGTAGATAAATCTGGAAAAGTCATTAATGTTAAGGTGGTTAGAGGTGTTGATAAAAATTTGGATGCTGAAGCTATACGGGTTGTAAAGCTAATGTCTCCTTGGTATACATCAGGTAAACAAAGAGGTAAGTCAGTAAATGTATTACATACAATTCCTATTAATTTCACTTTGAATTAAGAATTTCAAAATATTAAGCTTTACAGCCGTTAGTTCCGCAAAAATAGAATACCTACTCAAGAAGTGTTTTTTGTATTAAAAAAGTCGGGGGTAGCAGGATTACAACCTCTACCCTTTTCACTAGATTACAGTAAGCTTTCAAACTAAAATTTGCACCACTTTTTGCACCGCTGAAAGAAATTATTTTATGTCATGGTTTTAACTTTTTTCTTATATTTGTTAAAAAATATATTATGGAAACTTATAAGTGTGATAAATGCGGTATGACGGTTAATGCTTCTTGTGGTAAATGTGATGCCCCATTAGTTAATGATGTACTCAAGTTAGATGACGGGAGAGAGGTGCAGATTTCGAAATGCCCAAATGGACATGGTAAAATCAAATCTCCTTTATGTTGTGGAGAAGATATGAGCTGTGCTATATAGTAAACTAGATTACCATTCCAGCAGCAACAGTTTCGTTTGTTGCTTCATCTACTAAAATAATACTTCCAGTATTTCTGTTTCTTCTATAGCTGTCAAAGAATAAAGGTTTCGTAGTTCGAATAGTAATTCTACCTATATCGTTTAGTCCTATCTCTTTTTCATCCTCCATTCTGTGTAAAGTATTGATATCCATTTTGTACTTTACCTCTTTAATGATACATCTTGCCGTTTGGCTAGTATGCCTGATAGTATATTTCCCTTTAGGAATCATTTTCTTTTCATTCATCCAACAAATCATTACGTCAATGTCTTGCTCAATAGTTGGTTTGTTATTTTCTCTTACCAACATATCCCCTCTACTAATGTCAATATTATCCGTTAAAGTCATACAAACTGACATTGGTGAAAAAGCTTCT
>Ga0308018_10001550_pt1 | contig 10639 bp, 7 predicted proteins | sample Neamet282_FD_203130 | JGI IMG/M metagenome (GOLD analysis project Ga0308018, IMG submission 203130) | Marine microbial communities from water near the shore, Antarctic Ocean - #282 | ecosystem: Environmental > Aquatic > Marine > Unclassified | place: Southern Ocean | collected 2014-10-01
GAGCTCAGTGACCATGGTCGGATCAGCCACGTCGAGTTGCCGCAGGGTACGAATCTGATGGTCTGTTAGATGGGCGCCTGTTTTAGGGTTTCGTACTTCGCGAGAGCGACAAGCAAAGTCGATTCGGGGCAACGCTGCGGTTATCAGGTCAAGGTTAGACATTCTGTATTATATATTATTTTGATTCGTCAAAGCAATATTTCTATAATAAAGGCATAATCCCCGGAACATGTAAGTCGGCAGCAGGGCGGGGAGTCAGCTGCTGCCGCAACCTGGTGCGGATCATCGGGATGATCCAACAGTCAGCTTCCAGCAAGGTCTGGAGAAGAGCCGAGTTGGGCCCGCCGCGGACCGACGGCGCCCGACTCTCTCTGGCTACCTTGTGACAGGCACCAGGGCCCGGGTTCAAGTTGACGCGGTTGGGCCCAGAGGGAGTGAGGATATATCTTGTGCCTCAACCCATATTGGGCGGCTCACCTCTTACCCTTTCGGCCCATGATGGACTGGATCGCTAGCCCCGAAGTGTGGATATCGTTCGCCACACTCACGATCCTCGAGATCGTTCTTGGCATCGACAACATCATCTTCGTTGCGATTCTCGCAGAGCGCGTGAAAGAAGAGTCACGAGCCAAGGCCCGCCGCGTTGGCCTCACCATCGCGATCTCCGTGCGGGTGCTGCTGCTCTTCTCGATCGTCTGGGTCATGGGGCTCACCGAGACATTGTTCGTCCTGCTCGACCACGCGGTCTCAGGGCGAGATCTCATCCTTATCGGCGGCGGCATATTCCTGCTGTTCAAATCGACGCGGGAACTCCACCACAAGCTCGAGGGTGAGGGGCACGATCCAGACTCGACCCGGACGGCGGCTTCATTCACGTCCGTCATCATCCAGATCGCGCTGCTCGACGTCGTCTTCTCGCTCGACTCTGTCATCACAGCGGTGGGAGTAGCCGATCACCTGCCCGTGATGGTCGCGGCAGTGCTGATCGCGGGTCTCTTCATGGTGGTGTCCGCCGACCGTGTCAGCGGATTCGTACGTGCACACCCCACAGTGAAGGTCCTCGCCCTCTCCTTTCTGTTGCTCATCGGCATGTCCCTGGTCGCCGAGGGCATGGGTCAGCACATCCCGAAAGCGTACATCTACTTCGCCATGAGCTTCTCGGTGTTTGTCGAGATGATCAATATCAGAGCGGGGTCCAGCAGAGAGCCGGTCCATACGAGAGGGGCCACCCCGGAAGACACCGGAGACCCGGAGTCCACCTGAAGTCGGGGATCGGTCGTGCCGAAGTCTTTGGTCCTGCCAAGAAAAAAGGAGCGCCACCCACCGACGTCCGGGGGTGACGCTCTCTTTTTCTTGCCCTGGGTTGGCCCTCTCGGGTCAACTACCAGCGACTAGAGGCCCTGCACGCCGGCTTCACCGTCCGTGACATTGAAGAAGAGCCACATACCGATAGCCGAGTGACCCGCGATGTAGCAGATCATCGTGTAGTTGCCAGCGGCGTCCGCGACGAAGGTGATGCTCTCCGTCTCGCCCGGCATCGTCGCATCCACCATCGACTGCGGGTTCTCCGTAATCGCACCCGGGAAGACGGGATCGGGCGTCGGCGGCGTCATGAAGTTCGTCAACTCCGAGGAGAGTCCGAGGCTGTGAGCCATGTTCGGATCCCTGTTCTCCAAGTTGATCGTAACCGTGTACCCTTCGGGCACGTTGATCGCGATCTGGCCACGGATGTAACCGTTGTAGTTCCAATAGTTATTGTCTGCGACTGCGCCCGCGACGATGTCTAGCGTGACGGTCTGAGCAGCGTTGTCGACTACGAACCACTCAGGGATAGTCATGGCACCGGTCGGTGCAGCCGGGCCAGCGGGCGCCGCCGGCACCGCAGCTGGAGCGGAATCGGTGGAGGCCGTGTCTGGGGCATCGCCGCCACCGCACGCCGCTACGAGCAGCGCTGCGGCCGGAAGGATCCTGTAAAATTTCATTTGGATTATATCCTCTGTGGAATCGAGCTTCGGACATACAACTCCAAAGCCGAATGGGTGAAATAAGATACTGATATCGTGCCGGGTGCGTATCCGGGAACGACCCCACACACGGGCCAGTGGAAAAGGGGGATGGAGTCGGGATCAACTGCTCAAGGACCTGGCCGGAGCAGGGTGTCCTCCGGCTCTGGCCGTAATCCTTTCGATTTCGACGATGCCGTCGAGCAGCAACGATCAAGAACAGCCCCGTCTCTCAAGCCTGATCTTCCGCTCTGGGTGCCGGGGCTGGGCGCCCTCGACAGGTGAGAGCAAAGGCCAGAAGAGCAGAGCGGTGTCGTTATGGAACGTCCGCACTACTTCCAGAACGAATAAAGAGCCCCGCCATCTTTCGATGACCGGGCTCTTCCAACATCTGGAAACTCGACCTCGTGACTGGTCGGCTATGCCCCCGAGACTGGGCCATCAAGGAGAATCGTGCTTTCGCCTGGTCGCATATCTTCTGCCATTCGCCTGAAAAGGTCAGCGATACGCTCGTCCCCCCTTCCTTCTGCGCGGATCGCCGTTCTCACCAGAAACCGAATCCTCTCCTCCACGTTCATCATCCTCATCCTCCCCACACTTCAGGCCGAACTTCCCACCCATCATCCTCCTCACCACACCTGTACCTACGTACCACCCTACCAACTGTTTCACCCACTCACCTAATCAGACGCAGGCAGCTTCCGTTCCGTTGCCTTCAGCCGCACTAGTTGAAGCCGTGCCAGGTCCGGGGTGAGTCGAGAGGAGCCTCGGGGATCGTCCAGCGACCGGACTCAAAGTCGAGCCACCGCGCGAACAATGCATCCGAATACGTAGGCCCGAAGGCGGGTCCGGCCATGCTGCGTCCAGTCTCGCTCATCACGCTTCCATACCCGCCACGAGCCACCGTCACGAGGCCAACCAGACCATCGTAAGCGGCACGGAAGTCGGCGACTTGGAAGGTCACCCGCTGGTCCGCATAGTTGATTCCCGGAACACCATCCAGCATCGAGAGGTTCGCTGGCGGCACCGCATGGAGTTGCGCGGTAACGGGCTCGCTCAGACGCATAGCCTGTGTATCCCGGTATCCTTGCATGGCTCTCTGCGCACCCGAAGTAAGATCCGCGCGGGCCTCTTCGACCGGACGCGGCGTGGCCGTCGAAGCCGACGTCGCTGTCTTAACCTGGACGAACTCGACCCAGGGCATCGGTCCTTCGAGGTCACCCTTCAGACGGTCATCACCCGAAGCGAAGATGACTGGGACCCCCACCCTACCCCACGAATAACCCACGACCTCGGTCTCCGTGACCGCCATACCGTTCAAGACGAAATCGATACCGAGCGTGTACGTGTGCGATGCAAACCCACCGCTACCAGTCTTGGCATGCATCCCGACCACCGCGATGGCGTCGTACACACCTGGCTCGGTCAGATCGACATAAGCGTCAAAGAGTTCCTCACGACTAATGAGCTCAGCCCTCTCATCAAGCTCGTCGAGAAGTAGATCGGGCTCAGGACTTCCACTCCCGTGGCCATCGACGATATGGACTTCGTCCGCCCCTCCGTCGAAAAGCCCGGCCACGACCGCATTCACATCACCCGTCAGGTACGTGCGGCCGATCGCGTAACGCTCCGGGTGAGCAAACCGAAAGGTGTTCGGGTCGGACTGTCCAGTAAGTCCTTCCATGTCGTGATAGACGAGGACGCGAACCACTCCGTCGCTGTCGTCAGCCGGCGCCTCAAGCGTCCGCGGCTCGGACGAGGCTGTGGGCTCATCGGCACCCCCACACCCTGAGGCGACCAGTATGGTGAAGGCTGCTCCGAGAACTCGCTTCCCCACGCGGGTGCTCATCGCGTCCACCCCGTCCAGCCCGGTCCGCGTACAGCCCGTCCGGGCATCGCACCCGTGTGGACGCCGGCAGTCACGACTGCAGTTCCATTTACGAACACGTGCTCGATCCCTGTTGAAAGTTGGTGCGGCTCTTCATAGGTCGCATTGTCGCCGACGGTCTCAGGGTCAAACACGATCACATCTGCGTAGTAGCCCACTCGCAGAAAGCCTCGATCTCGGATATTGAGACGTGTCGCGACCGCAGAGGACATCTTCCGCACTGCATCCTCGAGCGTCGTCACACCCTCCTCCCGGACGTATTTGCCGAGGACTCTCGTGAACGTTCCGTATGCTCGTGGGTGGACCAGGCCCGTGGCCTCCGCAGGATCGATTCCCCCGGCGTCGGTGCCGAATTTCATCCACGGCTGACCGACCTGCATCGCCACGTTCTCTTCACTCATGAGGAAATACATCGTCCCAACACGCTGCCGCTCGTTCAGGACAAGGTCCATCGCCGTGTCGATCCAGTCCTTCCCCATATCCTCGGCGATGTCCTCCAGCCACCATCCTGAATACTTCTGGTACTCCGGAAGGTTGAGACCCAATGGCATGGTGCCTCCGGGCGTCGCGAGGGCGCAGAACGCCTCCCATGGCTCGGTCTGAACCTCCATCTCAGCCCGAATCCGAGCGCGCATTTCCGGGGCCGCAAGGTTGTCGAACAGCTTTCCGTCCGCGGAAGCCCACGGCGGGAAACAGGCGTCGAGGCCGGTTCCGCCGGCCGTGTACGGATACATATTGGCCTGAATGTCCACACCAGCAGCGCGTGCCGAGTCGATCTTCGCCACTGCAAGCGCGGCCTTGTGCCAGTTTCGCTGGCCAGCCGCCTTCAGGTGATAGATCTCGATCGGGACTCCGGCACTCGTGCCAATCTCGATGGCCTCATCGATGGCTTCGAGATAGAGGTCCGCCTCGGACCGCATGTGCGTGATGTAGACTCCGCCATAGGGCGCCGCCGCCGCATTGATCGAGATCAACTCGTCGGTCGACGCAAAGTTGCCAGGGGGATACACGAGTGCGGAAGCGACACCGAAGGCCCCGTCTCTCATCGACTGTTGGACCGCCTGCTGCATCGGTCGTCGCTCAGAGCTGTCTGCCTCGCCCATCGCCATGCCCATCCCCAGCACACGGATTGTCGAGGCACCAACGAAGGAGCCGAAATTCACACTCCCCCCATGCGCCTCCATGGCGCTCATCCAGTCGCCGAACGTGCTGAACTGGGTCACCCCCGCCGCCGATCCGGCGTTCCGCATCATATCCGGGCTGGAGGGTCCATTCGTCATATCCTCCCCCATGATCTCGGTGGTCACACCCATCGTGGCCTTGGAAACGACCCGACCGTCACCAGACGCCAGAAAGTTGAACCGCGAGTGACTCTGAATGTCGATGAAGCCAGGCGACACGACCTTGCCCGACGCGTCTAGGCGAGCAGCCGCAGGGGCGTCACTGAGTTCACCCGGCCGGGTGATCGCCACAATTCGGTCGCACCGAATCGCGAGGTCACCTGGATACCAGCCATTGCCCGTCCCATCGACAATGCGACCGCCCTCGATGACCAGGTCATATGACCCGGGATCCAAAGGTGTCAGTGCCTCGGCGGGACACGGCGGACTGACCGGCGCTGCTGTGGCACAGGCTGAAGTGGCGAGAGCGAGGGCAGTGAGAATGTGTCGGCGCATGATCGGCGGCCCTAGAATTGGGAGATCTGTCTTGCGACAAATACCCACGCCGGCCGGCTACAGCAACACGAACGCGGACACCGCTCAGTCGTCTGTGGCGTTCATCCGGCACCGACCCGATCGAGATCGGCCGATCAATGTGTAAATTTCGCAAGACTCGAGTGCTTCGCCGACCAGACTGTTGACTCGATTCACCGGCTCATCGAGAACCGAGAGAAGCGCGAACCCACGCTCTGTGATCCGGCACCAGCTGCGGCGCCGGTCATCCGTGCACCTCTACCGAGTAGCCCGCTTCCTGCGCACCATCCGCTCGATCAGACGAGTGACCCCCGGAGTGCGCTCAATCATTCGCTCGGCCACAGCCAGCGTCAGGAGGCCCTCCTCACCGGCACCCCGAAGGATCCGCAGAACGTTGTACTGTCGCAGCGTGATATCGGAGGGCTCGAGCACCTCGGCGATGCGTCGCTGCGAGTCGCCCGCAGTCCGGACAAGGGACAGATACGCTTCGTGGCTGGCCGGCTGAAAGGGCTTACGCTACTGCAGGTCTTCCTGGACGGTTGGACTCTCCACACGCGTTTTCGGCATCACAACCTCTTTGCCCACATTGAACAGATCGCATCAAGTTCATTAAAAACGAGAGATTGTGACGTGACGTGCCACCCGTTGTCGCGACGAATTTTGACGTGTCAACCCATTGCCCTCGAACAGAACGCGAAGCCTGATGCCTGACGAAACGGCATCACTCGACCTGGGTCGGTCGGCTGCTATCGGTAGTCAGCCAACCCTTCGGTCAACTCGACATACACCCCCGCAGGATCCGTGTAGAATGCGATCGCGAGCCCCAAGCTGGCGATCTCTCGGTACGGCACGTCAAAGACGACACCCGCAGCCTCCATCTCCTGCACGAACGCTTCGAGACCTTCGACTTCAAACCCGATGTGATCCACTGCTCGGCCACGCGTCGGCGTTCTCTCACTCTCGACCTGTGAGTAGCTGAGGTTCATCCCGGGAACGTCCGCCGTCACTTGAATCGCACCACGAACTCTGGGCTGTGCGTCGTAGTGTTCGATGTATCCATCTCGGAGGCCCTCCGCGTCAGTGACGAAAAAGTGAACGTGGTACGCCTCAGCGACAGACTCGATCGTGGGGTCCTCCTGAACCTCGACGCGGACGCCATCGGGGGTCATGAGGTACGCATTCCGCTCGCCCTCCGTCCCTGCGAACTCGCTCTGGACCTCGTAGCCGTCGGCCCGCCACCCGGACAGAAGCACTTCGTAGTCCCGGACCTTGAATCCGACATGGTCGATCGCTGAGCCCTGCGACCCACCAGATACCTCGCGCTCGGCGAACATCATCAGCGTGCCGGGGAGCCAGACCGCCGCGGGTGGGCCCTTCTCCGCGGCCACGCCCCCGAAGTGGTTGACCCAGATCTGGGTATTGAGAGCCGCGTCCGCAACGTTCAGGTGGATGTGCCCATACGTCACACCGTATGAGTTGGCCGTAACGAGCTGCGCCTCCACCGACGTTGGCAAGAAGAGCAGGAACAGCACAGGAACGAGAGTGCGAGCAATACGGCCCAACTGTGAAACGCTCACGGACACCTCCAGATGAGTGAAACGGCATCGTACCCGTCGAGACGCACAGAGTCCATTCTGCGGGCGCTCGGGCTTGCCCGGTGATCCCCCGGGCGGCCAATTGAGGACAACTTCCATCGGCGCATGGCATCGATACACATACGGTAGGAGCCACTTCATGATTCGGCCCCCTCGTCGCCTCTTGGCGATCGTTTTCGCATTCCTCGCGTCAGGTTCATTCTCAGGGCTCGTGAGCCAGGTCCCCGCGAATCAGCTCGCGTCCCTCACCTACCGTCATATCGGAGTGGTGGGGAATCGAATCGCTTCGGTTGCGGGCGTCGTGGGCGACCCACTCACCTACTACGCGGGCGCCGCATCAGGCGGTCTCTGGAAGACCGAAGACGCCGGAATCACCTGGCGGCCTGTGTTCGAAGACCAGGACACCCATTCCATCGGCGCCCTAGCGGTATCCGCGTCCGACCCTCAGACCGTCTGGGCGGGCACAGGCGAGCCGCATATTCGATCCAACGTCACGATTGGTGACGGCGTCTACAAGTCGACGGATAGTGGCGAAAGCTGGACGCACATGGGGCTAGACGCGATTGGGCGTGTATCTCGCGTCGTGATCCACCCGACCAACCCCGACATCGTGTACATCGGGGCGCTCGGACACGCCCACGGGCCGCAGGCAGAAAGGGGCATATACCGCACAACGGACGGTGGCGAGACATGGGAGCACGTGCTCTTCGTCGACGAAGACACCGGTGCATCGAGCGTGATCATGGACCCCAACAACCCGCGTATTCTATTCGCCGGGATGTGGACGGTCGTGTTCAATACATGGGGCCGTGAAAGCGGAGGACCCGGTGGGGGCATCTTCATGTCGCGAGACGGTGGAGACAGCTGGACCAAGCTGGAGGGTCATGGGCTGCCGGCACTCCCCGTTGGGAAAGTCGACATCTGCATGTCACAGGCTGATTCCCGACGGGTCTATGCACTCATCGAAACCGGCGACGGAGTCCCCTGGCACGGTGAGGAGACGGAGTCGGGCGAATTCTGGCGCTCAGACAACGGCGGTCGGGACTGGCAGCTGGCCAACTACAGTCGCGACCTGGGCGGGCGTACGGGCTACTACAACAACTGCCGAGTCCTGCCCGATGACGAGAACGAGATCTTTTTTCTCACGGCGGGCCTGTCTCGTTCCTATGACGGAGGCCTGACGTACGTCAATCACCAAGGGCCGCAACGACCCGGAGGCGACTACCACGACCTCTGGATCGACCCGGACAATGCCGACCGCATCATCATCGGAAACGACCAGGGCGTTCACATTTCCGTGAATCGTGGTGAGACGTACCACAGGGTCGAACTTCCGATCTCGCAGATGTACCACGTGACCGTGGACAACGCGATTCCCTACAACGTGCTCGGGAACCGCCAAGACGGGCCGTCCTATCGGGGGCCGAGCAACACACTATACGGCGGCAGAGACAATTCGATTCCCCGTGGGGACTGGCACCAGGTCGGCGGCGGCGAGAGTGGTTTCGCGACCCCGGATCCGACCGACCCCAACATTGTCTGGTCCAGCGCTTCCGGCTCCGGCGCCCGCGGGGGCATCGTAGTCCGCCATGACGAACGCACCCGTCAATTCCGAAATGTCGAGGTGTGGCCGGAGAGCACTGGAGGGACACCGGCGGGTGAAATCCGTTACCGCTTTCAGTGGACCTTTCCGCTCCTCATTTCGCCACACGACAACAACACGGTCTACGTGACCAGCCAGCACGTGCATAGAACGCGCAATGGCGGCCAGAGCTGGGACGTCATCAGTCCCGACCTGACTACGAATGACAAGAGTCGTCAGGGCATCAGTGGCGGGCTTACCCCTGACAACATCGGGGTCGAGTACTGCTGTGTGATCTATGCCTTCGACGAGTCCCCGGCGCAGCAGGGTGTTTTCTACGCCGGTTCCAACGACGGCAAAATGCACGTCAGCCGAGATGACGGTGAGACGTGGCAGGACGTCACCGAGAACCTGCCCGATTGGCCTGTCGATGGTGTCGTACGTGGCATAGACGCGTCACGCTGGGATGCTGGGAAGGCCTACATCACGGTTGAGGCCCATCAGGTCGGAGACTTCGCACCATACGTGTACCGTACGGAGGACTACGGTGAGAGCTGGACCAAGATCGTCGATGGCATTTCGGACCACGTGCTCAGTTTCGGTCGGAGTATCCAGGAGGATCCCGTGCGGCCCGGATTGCTCTTCCTGGGTACCGAGAATCGGGTGTACGTGAGCTTTGACGATGGAAATGCCTGGCAGCCGCTGATAAACAACATGCCGGCAGCGCCGATGTACGGAATTGCCATCCAGGAGCACTTCAATGATCTGGTAATCGGAACGTATGGCCGCGGCTTCTGGATCATGGACGATATCACTCCGCTTCAGCAGCTCTCCGACGAGGTGCGACTCACTTCGGCATACCTCTTCGAGCCACGAGATGCCTATCGCTTCAACCCGAGGACCAGCCCGGCTGCACAGACCATCGACGCTAGCGCAGGGGACAATCCGCCCAATGCTGCCTTCATCAACTATTGGGTTGGCGATGGCATGGTCGAGAGTCCCGCTACGCTGGTCATCGCTGATGCGCAGGGCGGCATCGTGCGAACCCTCGAGGGCACGAGCCAACCCGGCATCAATCGGGTCTTCTGGGACTTTAGAGGAGAAGAGAGCACGCCGATTCGCAAGCGAGTACCGCCGCTATACGCGGACTGGGTCGACTACGGCCCCGAGCGGGTCCGGGTGCAGAACGGGATGTCCGTCCGTCAGCCTCCAGGCACGTACACGGTGACGCTCATCATCGGCGACGAAGAGTTCGCGCAGCAACTGACCGTACTCAAGGACCCAGTTTCCGAAGGCACGATCGGAGACATTCGGGCTCAAGTGGCACTGCTCGAAGAGATCCGCAACGATCTCGACGGAGCGGCCGACGCGATCAATCGTATCGAGTGGGTACGTCGGCAGCTGTACGACCTCGTCGATGTGCTGGAGGATCAGGGGGGGGCTGACGACCTGATCACTGGAGCCGACGACCTAGACGTTAACCTCATCGAAATCGAAGATGATCTGACTCAACTCCGAAGCACTGGGACTGGACAGGACGGCGTGCGCTACCCCGCCAGGATCGCGGAGAAGCTACGCCATCTCTCGAACGGTGTGGGGTCGGCTGATTTCCGTCCTACGGACCAGCACGGCGAAGTGAAGGTTCTCCTGCACGGCAGCCTTTTGGACGCACGGTCGCGACTCGACACGCTCCTCCAGGATGAGCTAGCGGCACTCAACCAGTTACTTCGAGATCGCGGCCTCAATCCTCTCATCAGTGATGATCGATGATGACCAGATTCTTAAAGTTATCGAGCCTAGCCTTGTTGCTGACTGCGTGCGGCGGTGACAGCACAACAGGTCCGACTTCTGCTAGCTCGACTCCTGAACTGACTCCT
>Ga0308018_10001556_pt1 | contig 10626 bp, 4 predicted proteins | sample Neamet282_FD_203130 | JGI IMG/M metagenome (GOLD analysis project Ga0308018, IMG submission 203130) | Marine microbial communities from water near the shore, Antarctic Ocean - #282 | ecosystem: Environmental > Aquatic > Marine > Unclassified | place: Southern Ocean | collected 2014-10-01
GTTATTGTTACAGAAATCGATCCAATTTGTGCCTTGCAAGCAGCAATGGATGGATTTGCAGTGAAAAGAATGGATGATGTGTGTAAGAATGCAGACATCATTGTAACAACAACAGGAAATAAAGATATTATTCAATCTCATCATTTTGAGGGGATGAAAGACAAAACGATTGTTTGTAATATTGGTCATTTCGATAATGAAATTGATGTAACTTGGTTAAATGATAATTGGGGGCATACTAAGGATACAGTAAAACCTCAAGTGGACATGTACACTATTGACGGAAAAGATATCATTTTATTAGCTGAAGGTAGATTGGTAAACTTAGGCTGTGGCACAGGACATCCTTCTTTTGTAATGTCTAATTCATTTACTAACCAAGTATTAGCGCAATTAGAATTATGGAATAATACAGATGCATACAAGAATGAAGTATATATGTTACCTAAGCACTTGGATGAAAAGGTAGCTAGATTACATTTGGTTAAAATTGGGGTCGAGCTAGAAACTCTCCGTACTGACCAGGCTGAATATATTGGAGTAACAGTTGAAGGTCCTTACAAGCCAGAATACTATAGATATTAGTATTTAGAAATAAAATATTAGATGAAAAGCCCGAGAAATCGGGTTTTTTTTAATTAGAAATATGCATTTGATTGTTCTCGCTCAATGTAAAATAGTATGCTTTTAAAGGCAAAAGTGCAGGGCTATTACGAGTAACACCATCTTCTTCTAGGGAAAATATAGAAGGGCAACATCCACAATGGGCAATCCCTGCATTTACGGAATCAATTACTGAGCAGGCCAGTGAAGGCTCATAGCTGCAATTTCTGTCATAAACTCTATAATATTTACCAATACCATGGTAAATAATGATGCCCTCAACTCCTCCTTCAATAAAAATAGAGTTGCCTGAAACTTGCAAATAGCTATATTCTGGCAAATTCAAATCTATGTTAATATTTACATAAACTTCTTGTATGTAATCGTCTTTTGTATTGCAGGTTGAGAAAATGAAGAGTATGATAAGAATGTAGAATGCTAATTTCATAACTGCAATTTTATGAAAAAGAAATGGATTTTTCCTTGATTGATGTATTAATTTATTTGTTATCTTTACGGCCTTTTAAAAACAGAATTTATATTTAAACGAAACATTATACCATGTTGAGAAAAATTTATTTAATAGCAATTTTAGCACTTACTTCATCATTTGCTATGGCTCAATCAGGTTCCTTGAAAGGGGTAATAACTGATGCAATGAGTGGAGAACCAGTCCCTTTCGCTAATATTGTTATTGAAAAAAATGGCAATCAATCAGGTGGGACAACTACTGATTTTGATGGAAAGTATACAATTAAGCCTGTTGAACCAGGTACTTATACTATAAAAGCAACTTTTGTTGGTTATGGTACAGTTGAGGTTATTGGAGTTATTGTTTCGGCAAATAAGATTACTTTTCAGGATGTGAAGCTTCAGCAAGGTGTTGCGATTGGAGAGATAAAGATTGTTAGATATAAAAAACCGCTTTTAGATCAGGATAATCTTTCAGGAGAAACAAAAACTGCAGAAGAGATTGTTGCATTACCTACAAGAAATATTGCTTCAGTAGCTGCAAGTACAGCTGGGATCTATCAGAGAGATGAAGGAGATGGTGTTAATGTAAGAGGTTCTCGTTCGGATGCAACGGAATATTATGTTGATGGCATTAAGGTAAGAGGAAGTATGGGGGTGCCTACTTCAGGTATTGAACAAATTACTGTGATTACAGGAGGAGTTCCTGCTCAATATGGAGATGCTACGGGAGGAATTATTTCGATAACTACAAAAGGACCTTCTAATAAAATGTTTGGAGGTGTTGAGTTTGAATCTTCATCATTATTTGATAGTTATAATTATAACTTATTAGGTTTCGCTCTTTCTGGTCCTATTTTGAAAAAAAGAAACACTGATGGGTCTAAAGGATCTTCAGTAATTGGATATTTCTTGGCAGGTGAATTTAGAAGTGTTGACGATACTGATCCTTCAGCAATTGGTAGATGGAAAGTAAAAGATGATGTTTTAGCAGACTTACAAGCTACTCCATTTAAAATTGCACCTAATGCTTCAGCAGGCTTTTTAAGTAGATCGGAATTTTTAAATGAAGATGACTTTGAGAATGTGCAAGCAAAAATAAATGCGAATGAAAAAAGATTTAACCTATCTGGAAAAATAGATATTAAGCCGAGTAAGAATACTTTTCTTTCATTAGGAGGATCCTACTATGCTCGTGAGAGTAGAGATTTTTCTTCATGGCGTTCAATGTTTTCTTCGGCAAATAACCGTCAATCAACTCAACATACTTATCGTGTATTTGGTAAGTTAGTACAAAAATTTGGCTCCGATGAAGAGAATGAGGATGAATCATCAGCTACTATAAAAAATGCTTTCTTTACTATTCAAGGGAATTATACAAATAATAAATATACTTATGTTGATGCTGATCATCAACATGATTTATTTAACTATGGATATGTGGGTCAATTTGTTACTAGTAAAGCGCCAGTATATAATTTTGGGTCTTCTGTGATTGATTCTTCAAGTGGTATTCTTTATACTGGTAGAATGTTAAGTGGTTGGACAGATACACTTTTTGAATATACCCCAGGAGGTGTTAATACATCCTTAGAGAATTATACTAATGCATATTTTGATATGTTTTCACAGTATAGTATGTCTTCTTATATAGGTGGTTATGGTGCTGATGGACAGCTGAGAACAGCTGCTGACTTACAAGGGCAAGGATTGCTGAATGGTCAATTACCTTCAAACGTATATTCTTTGTTTGGGAATCATGGTTCTATGTATAATGGTTCTGCTAAGCAAGAAAATACGCAAACTACTTTTAAGGCATCAGGTTCGGCTGATATTAAATCACACGAATTTTCTTTTGGCTTTGAATTTGAGCAAAGAAAAGATTACTACTGGGGTACAAATCCAATGGGATTGTGGGGCATAATGCGTCAGCAAGCGAACAAGCATATTTTAGAAAGAGATTTATCCAACCCTTATCCTGTATTCGATGCAAATGGAATTTACCAAGATACTGTAAACTATGACCGTTTGTTTATTGGAAGTGAGCAATCAACTTTTGATGCCAACTTTAGATCATCTCAAAATATTGGTCAGTTAGATTTTATTGATATTGATTCATATACTCCTGATGCATTTAGTTTAGATATGTTTAGTCAAGATGAATTATTAAATTCTGGGTCCTCATTAGTGTACTATTATGGGTATGATATTTATGGAAATAAAAATGAAGCACATAATACATTAAAGGATTTCTTTACTCATAAGGATGATAATGGACAATATACAAGAAATATTGCAGCCTATAATCCAATTTATCAAGCAGGATATATACAGGATAAATTTGCTATAGAAGATTTGATTTTCAATGTAGGATTAAGAGTTGATCGTTTTGATGCCAATCAAAAAGTATTGAAAGACAGGTACTTATTATATAATGCATATACTGCTGGAGCTGATGTTGATTTATTAAACTCAAACTCTGCTCCATCAACAATTGGTGATGATTATGTTGTTTATGTTGATGATATTGAGAATCCTTCCGCAGTTGTAGGGTATCGTAACGGAGATATCTGGTATAATGCTGATGGACTTGTCATTTCTGATCCTTCTTTATTAGCTGAGGCTGCAGGAGGTAAAATTGCTCCTTACTTAACAAATCCTTCAGACGCATTAAATGGAGATATTAAAATGGATGCTTTTGAAGATTATAAACCGGAAACTGTATTTATGCCAAGGATTGCTTTTTCTTTTCCTATTTCAGATGAAGCACAGTTCTTTGCACATTATGACGTGTTAACCCAAAGGCCACCTACAGGAAATAGATTAGAGCCTGTTGATTATTTATTTATGTCTGATAGAGTTGGTGCAACTTTGAATAACCCTAACCTAAAGCCTGAAAAAACAGTTGACTATGAATTAGGGTTTGCTAAGACCTTGTCCTTAAAGTCAGCTCTTAAAATTTCTGCGTTTTACAAGGAGTTAAGAGACATGATTCAGATAACAAATACTTTGTCCGCTTATCCTGCGCAGTATTATACTTATGGTAATATCGATTTTGGTACTGTCAAAGGAATGTCGATTAATTATGACTTAAGACGAACAAATAACATACAGCTTACCGCTAATTATACTTTACAGTTTGCAGACGGTACTGGCTCTTCAGCTACATCAGGAACTAGTTTAGTTAGTACAGGGCAGCCAAACTTGCGGACTACTATTCCATTGTCTTACGATCAAAGACATGCTCTTTCTGCTTCAGTTGATTATCATTATGGTGATGGTAAAGATTATGACGGACCAGTTTGGTTTGGTGCTAATGTTTTCCAAAATGCTGGAGCAAATCTTATGTTTTCTGCAGGTTCAGGAACACCTTATTCCCGCCAATCTAATATTACACAGGAAGCCGCTGAAGGAATTAATGATCGTTCTACTCTTACAGGAAGTTTGAATGGTTCAAGATTGCCATGGCAATTCAGAATGAATCTGAAAGTGAATAAATCATTTGAAATTAAATGGAATGATAAAAAGAGTTCGAATTTAAATGTATATGTGCAAGTACAAAACTTATTGGATGCTAGAAATATAATTAGCGTCTACCGAGCAACAGGTAATCCTGAGGATGATGGATATTTAACTTCATCAGCGGCGCAAAACGTAATTGACGCAAAAAATGATGCAGAAACATTTAGATATTTATACTCTTTAGGAGTTAACAATCCTTCTAACTATAGTCTTCCAAGAATGTGGAGGGCAGGTATTAGTTTACAATTTTAATTAGATAATGAAAATGAGACTGAAAAATATAGCATTTATGAATAATTCAATAAAAAATATAGCAACTCTTTACTTAGTTCTATTTACTATGTTAGTAGGAGCAAAAGAGAATGTTAATCAAAATTTATCTTCCGTTGTAAATACGAAAATTGCAGCAGGTTGCTCTCCATCTAATTCACAAACTGATTTAGATGTTAATAATGTGAGGACCACCATTATGGGTGGAGGTGATATGTGGTGGAATTTAGCTGATCCTCAATATGAAATTCCAAAAGGAGGCAATAAACATTCTTTGTTTGCAGGTGCTCTTTGGATTGGAGGAGTAGATGCTGGTGGTCAATTAAAGGTTGCTGCTATGACTTATCGTCAGAGTGGAAATGATTTCTGGGCAGGCCCTTTAAATATTGATAATGCAACTATTGCAGCTGATGAATGTGCAAAATGGGATAAGCATTTCAAAATTAATCGTTTGGTAGTAGAAGAATATCATGCTCGTTTTGGTGTTGACCCAACTTATGTGATTCCTGAATCAATTTTAGATTGGCCTGCTCATGGTGATCAATCCTTAGGACAGGATCCGTTTTTAGCTCCTTTTTATGATATTAATGGTAATGGTATCTACGAACCATATAGTGGTGATTATCCTGATTATAATGTAACTGGTAATAATGATGACGCTGCTTTGTTTGGTGATCAAACTTTATTCTGGATTTTTAACGATAAAGGAAATATTCATTCTGAAACTGGAGCTGATCCATTAGGGTTGGAAATTCATGCCCAAGCCTTTGGCTTTACTTCTGATAATGAGGTAAATGATATGACTTTTTATAATTATAAGATTATTAACAGATCTACACTTCCTTTAAATGATACTTATTTTGGTCAATGGGTAGATGCTGATTTAGGTTATTATTTGGATGATTATGTAGGTTGTGATGTGAATTTAGGATTAGGTTTCTGTTATAATGGAGATGCTGAAGATGAAGGAGCTAATGGGTATGGTTTTAATCCTCCAGCTATTGGTGTTGATTTTTTTCAAGGACCTTTAGCTGATCCTCTAGATGGTATTGACAATGATAGAGATGGAACTATTGATGAATCAGGAGAGCAAATTATCATGTCTAAGTTTGTATACTATAACAATGATGCAACTGTCCAAGGAAATCCAAGTGGGGGTACAGATATCTATAACTACTTAAGAGGAATATGGAGAGATAATGTACCTATGACTTTTGGTGGTGATGGGCATGGGGCAGGTACTGGTTCAACAACTGATGAATGTAATTTTATGTTTCCAGGAACTTCAGATGATCAATTCCCAGGACAGGAATGGACAGAACAAACTGCAGGAAATATTCCTGCTGATAGAAGATTCTTACAATCAGCAGGTCCTTTTACTTTACAACCAGGAGCTGTAAATAATATTACAACTGGTGTAGTATGGGCAAGAGCAAAATCAGGAGGGCAAACAGCATCTATTCAATTATTAAAAATTTACGATAGAGAGGCGCAAGCGTTATTTGATAATAACTTTAATATTCTTAATGGACCTGATGCACCCGATTTAACACTAAGAGAGTTAGATAAAGAATTAATTTTTACTATATCTAATGGAGATAATTCAAATAATAAAAATGAATCTTACTCTGAAAAAGATCCTTATATTACAAAGCCAGCTAATATTGCTAATTATCCTGATTATAAGTTTCAAGGGTACTTAGTATATCAATTAAAAAGTGCTACAGTATCAGTTACTGATTTGAATGATTTGGACAAAGCAAGATTAGTTTTCAGATGTGATGTTAATGATACAGTTTCAGGAATTGTAAATCAATATCTTGATCCAATTTTAGGAGTGTATACTCCCATTGAGGAAGTTGCTTCTATATTAAGTGAGGGCGTAGTTGGTTCTGTTGATCAAGGTGTTCAGTACTCTTTTCAAATAACAGAAGATAAATTTGCCTTAGGGAATACACGCTTAGTAAATCATAAAACATATTACTTTATGTCACTATCATATGGGTATAATAGAGCAGAAGAAAACTCAAGTCCTTATGATGTGAATGCTGCTGATTATGATGGTAGAAACCAACCCTATATTTCTGGAAGAAGAAATATTAAAGTTTATTCAGGAATACCTCACTTTACATCACCTGATGAAGGAGGGACTACTTTAGAGGCTTCTTATGGTGATGGGGTGGAAATTACCCGATATGAAGGAACAGGAAATGGAGGAAATGCTTTAGAGCTTACTCAAGCAACAATTAATGCTATTCTTGAAAGCCCTGATCATAGAGCTATGAATTTAACTTATGAAGCTGGGCAAGGTCCAGTTAACATTTCAGTTGTTGACCCGGTTAAAATTCCTAATGGTACTTTTATGTTAAAGTTGATGGAGCCAGTTGTAACTAATGCAGGATTGATTACTTCTTACACAAAATGGTCTTTGATTGATGAAGAAACAGGGTATGTTACAGCTTCAGCTAATGAGGATATTCTAGTTGGAACTGAAGTTTATATTAGTGGCTTAGGTTTAAATATTAAAATAAAACAAGTTAGTAATCCTGGTGAAGACCCTACTAATATATTGAGTAATGGTTTAATTACTAGTTCTATTGAGTTTGAAAATGTAAACGATAGATGGTTGACTGGTTTAGCTGATAGTGATGATGATGGTTCATCTTGGGGTTGGGGATTAAACTGGATAAGATCAGGGTCTTACACTAATGAAGATTTAAGTACGTTTAGTGATTATAATCAGATAGATGATCCTAGTGGTGCTTTTGAAGGAGCTGTAATGCAATCAAATAAGATTAGTTTCTCATTTTTTGATATAGAAACTAATGGAGGTACTTGGGCTCCGTATCGTTTTGCATCTAATTTTAATGACGGCCCTGGCCTTAGTACTTCAGTTACGAATCAATCTAAACTGATTAATTTGAATTCTGTAGACATAGTATTTACTAATGACACTTCAAAATGGACAAGAGCATGTGTGGTAGAAGCGCAGGATGACGAAACACTTTCTATTGGTCAGCAGGAAAAAATGGGATTAAGAAAATCGCCTTCAGTGGGTAAAGATGGACAGCCAGATGCTAGTGGAACTATAGGTATGGGTTGGTTTCCAGGTTATGCTATTGATATTGAAACTGGTGAAAGGTTGAATATTATTTTTGCTGAAGATTCATGGCAAACTTCAGAAAATGGAACTGATATGATTTGGAATCCAACATCTAAAATTGCAACTGAAGATCTTCCTCAGTTTGATCCGACTGCTTTAGTTGGAGAGCAATTTAGTAATGGAAATTATTTATTAGGAGGTAAGCATTTTGTTTATGTTGTTAACGGAAATTCTTGGGTGAAAGGAACAGCAGATTATATTAATGGTAATTATCAGGATGTTAATGAAGCTCCTAATTATGACAAAGCGGATTGGATCCACGCAAAATTACTTGATGATGGTCCTCTTGGTTCTAATGGAACAGGGAAATGGAGAGTATTTCAGAATGTTTCTTGGTGCGGTATCCCACTATTATCTCCTGGTAGAACTTTAAAAACTGAACTTGGTGGGCAAAAGAATGATGCAAAAATTAAACTTAGGGTAACTAAGCCATATAAACAGTATGAAACTGTACCCGCTGATAAAATATTGGATAGAAACGCAATATTATTTATTGACTCAACTTATGTAGTAGCTTATCAAAATTCAGCAACTACATGGGGTGGTAAGGCGGTTACGCATGACGGTAATACATATCAGTCTGGTGAAAGTTTTGTAGCAACATCAAATCAAATTACGGGTAGTGATAAAGCTAGAGTTATTGAAGCGAATTCAATTAATTTATTTAATCCTACTTACGGTTTTAACACAGATGATATTGTTGCCACAACAGGAGATCTAAATGTTGCGAAAGATGCAATGGCGTTGATTAATGCTGTTCCTAATCCTTACTATGGTAATTCGTCATACGAAACAAATCAGTTAGACAATAGAGTAAAGATTACTAATTTACCACAGCGAGCAACAATTTCTATTTTTACTGTTAGTGGTACTTTGGTGCGTAAGATTAACAAGGATGATTCAGTAACTTCAGTAGATTGGGATTTGAAAAATGATTATGGAATTCCAATTGCTAGTGGACTTTACATTATTCATGTAAATGCACCTGGTATAGGTGAAAAAATAATTAAATGGTTTGGTGCTTTGCGTCCAATTGACTTGGATACATTTTAATATAAATATTGACGATAAAAAATAAGTATAGATATGAAACAAATTAATAACTGGATAAAAGCAATAGTTTTTATTGCTATAATGATGCTTCCATTTCAAGAGATTTTTGCTGGTAATGAGCAAAGAGCAGGGCAAGCTGGAGCTTCTGAATTATTAATCAACCCTTGGGCAAGAACTTCAGGTTGGGCAGGTGCTAATATTGCTGGAGTTAGAGGAGTAGAAGGGATATATTCTAATGTTGCTGGTTTGGCATTTGTTCAAAAAACAGAATTAGTTTTTTCAAGTACTTCTTGGTTGCAAATAAGTGGCTTTAATAATGCAGTAAGTAATATTAGTTCATTTGGTATTGCTCAAAAAATAGGAGAGTCTGGAGTACTTGGTTTGTCTGTTATGAATATGGATTTTGGTGAAATTGAAATTACTACAGTAGATTTACCTGATGGAGGTATTGGTACTTATTCACCAAAATTTATGAATATAGCTCTTTCTTACGCTAAAATATTCTCTAATAGTATTTATGGGGGTATTACTATAAAAATGATTTCTGAGCAAATTTCTAATGTAGGAGCTAACGGTATTGCTTTGGATGCGGGTATACAATACGTAGCAGGAGCAAAGGATAATTTAAAATTTGGTATTTCATTAAAAAATGTAGGACCAAGAATGTCATTTACAGGTGATGGTCTTTCATTTAGAGGTTTTGCAGGTAGTGAAGATGATTATAAAATGACTGTAGAACAAAGATCTTCTGAACTTGAACTGCCAGCTTTATTAAATATTGGAATATCATACGATATTAACGTGTTAAGACATAGATTAACAGGAGCGGGTACATTTACTTCTAATTCATTTCAAAAAGATCAATATAGACTTGGAGGAGAATATTCTTATAGGGAAATGTTTATGGTGCGTTTAGGGTATACTTTTGAAGACGGTATTAGTACTCCATCAACAAGAACAAATGCCCTCAGAGGGCCTTCAGGTGGTTTTACACTTGAATTACCAATGGGTGCTAATACTTTCGGTTTGGATTATTCTTACCGCCATACTGATCCTTTCCAAGGTTCACACACTATTGGAGCTAGGATTAATTTATAAAATAAAAAAAACATATAATGTTCAGAAAGGGAGGTAACTTCCTTTTGTGCGTTTATAAGCATAACAATTATGAGTACAATATATTTATCACAAGAAGGTTATGATAACCTAAAAACGGAATTACAGACTCTAAAGTCTGTAGATAGACCTAGAGTAATTAATCAAATTTCTGAAGCTAGAGATAAAGGTGATTTGTCGGAAAATGCAGAGTATGATGCTGCAAAAGAAGCGCAAGGGTTATTGGAAGCAAGAATTGCAAAATTAGAAAATGATGTAGCTAATGCAAGAGTTCTAGCTTATGAGAATATGGATACTTCAACTGTGCATCTATTAACTAAAGTAACCATTAAAAATACTGCTAATGGTATGGAAATGACTTATGCTATTGTTTCAGAAGCTGAAGCAGATTTAGCTGCTAAGAAAATTTCGGTTACTTCACCTATAGG
>Ga0308018_10001557_pt1 | contig 10616 bp, 8 predicted proteins | sample Neamet282_FD_203130 | JGI IMG/M metagenome (GOLD analysis project Ga0308018, IMG submission 203130) | Marine microbial communities from water near the shore, Antarctic Ocean - #282 | ecosystem: Environmental > Aquatic > Marine > Unclassified | place: Southern Ocean | collected 2014-10-01
CTACGCCAACATTTTTAGATTCTAACACAATTTTATTAGTTCTCCGTACCTTCATAAGTAAGTCTTTGCTTACGTCACTACCGTTAAAAGCAGTTTCTGAAACGGCCCCATCTGTAAGAGATGGCCGCTGATCACCGGGAAACGTGAACATTATGGACGCAAAGTTTTTCTTTTTATCAATGTTGTTGTCATCGACACCAAACTCAAACTTCGTATTGCTGTTAATCCTCAGCTCGGTCGATACTTTAGTACCTTTCGAGCTTTTAGCAGCCTCTACCTTGTCCCATTTATAACTGGTGATAACGACGTCAGCCCACGGTAGGTACGGTAAAGTCCCAGTTACGGACATATCGTGTCCATTCAGGACACGTTCAGTGTACACTCCGACTTTATTGGTGGCACTGCCTAATCGCCTGTAGATGTTTGCGTTAGCTCCAAAATTTGATGCCTTATATTCAACGCCAACGCTCATTCGTGTATTATTTTTACTATCAATATCAAAAAATCCATTGATACCGGTAAAATACGTTTTGTCGTCAGACAACTGCCTATAACCAAGCCCAAGGTTGAGAGTTAACCTGCCGCCGTCGCGTACATAGTAATTGCTTATTTGGCTTTGATTAAACAAAACACTATTTTCACTACTCTTGAGGGGCGCAACAAACATCACGTGTCCAGAAAGTTTAGTATTAGTCGAGCTCCCATTTGCATTAATTGATACTTCAACATTTGACCCCTCGGGAAGCATACTCATGAGGCCTTCCGCAGCTGCCTTATTTCCTTCACCGACGGCCAAGTTTGTAAGGGCATTTTTGACTTCAGAGACTTTGTCTTGAGCTATTGCCGAGCTGGTAGCTGTCACTGACAAGAGTATGCCTAGTAGCATTTTATTTAACATCTGACATCCATTCCAATTAATGAGCGTAAAGTCCTGAAAATGCACAGTAACATTGAAATGGTCTAAATATCAGATAATTAAAAATTACCTTACGTAATGCAGCTTATTAACAGGCTAAACTGGATATTTCTTACATTTATGCTGTTGTTAGGTGTCCAATGGAACTGCCCCCGAATTAACCCACTGTACGTACCGCAAACTGAAACAGTGATTTAATATGGGTTGCAACCGCACGTCTTGCGGCTTTTGCATCTTGTTTGATTAGGGCATCTAAAATTTGCTCGTGTTGTTGTGAGTCCGGTTCAAGCCGCTCCGAAAGCTTTTCGATCTCGAACAGCTTGGTTGTAGTTCGCAGTGAATTTAAAATGTTTATCAAGGTATCGTTGCCACAGTTACTTATAAACAGATCATGTACTTCATCGTCAGAACGCCAATGCGAGATCATGTCATAGGGGCTCTTGGATTGAACTGTTTGTAAATTGGTGCGCGCAACTTCGATTGCTGCTAGCGAAATATAGCCGACACTCATTGAGGCTGCTTCTGCTTCTAATAGTTCGCGGACGCGCAGGCTTTGCAGATACTCCTTCAGCTCAACTTTTCGCACTATAAATGACTTATTATTATCCTTACTCAGTAGTCCTTCGACCTCCAGCCGTTGCATCGCGTGACGTAAGGGTGTTCGTGAAACTTGGATTTTAGTGGCTAATTGCTGTTCAACGAGTGGTACGCCGCTGGGCAGTTGCCGTTGTTGGATCATATCAAGTATTACTGCATATGCAGTTTCGGATCGGTTTTTCTGGACCGTCTGCCCGGATTGGGTGGTAGTCTCGGGAATTAGCGTCATCGGCTTGTCCATTTTCTACTTTTGAAACAACTGTGGGGTGTTGTAGTTAAAGTCCTACTTAATTTTTATAAGTCGCCCGATAACATTGTATACCGAATATGCAAGTGACGACTGAACGTAAATTATAAAAAATTATAAAAAATTATAAAAAATGGCTTGCAATCTCAAGATTAATACCCCTTCTATTGTATACCATCGGTATTCAATTTGCAAGGAATTGGGAATGACCAAAAATGGTAAACTTCTAAGTTCTGTTAAGGGCGATAATGCGATCGCGTTTCTTCGCGACCTAGTTGCTGCACAGCCAAAAGGTGAGAACGCCGTTCAAGCAATGATTTCTGATCGCTTAGCATGCGCTGGATGCGAGGTGTCGTCGGTTGATTATGAGCCTAGTACCGTTCCTGTGATTGGCGAGCTGATAGTTGAAGGCACCTGCAACGTTGGCGCTCGGCGAGCAGTCGTAGCAACGCTTCATGGTGATCCGTCACTACCCAGCCTTCTAATGTTTGCTCATCCGGACGGCGAGCCAGTTGCAGATACTGAGACATGGAGCCACCATCCATTTTCAGGCGAAATCGATGATGGGCGAATTTACGGTTGGGGTGTTGCCGACGATTTAGCTGGCTGTGCTGCGGCAGTTTTAGCCATTGAGAAAGTGGCTGCAGCGAATGTCCCAATGGGACGCGCAGTCTTTGCTTCGACCCCTAGTAAGCATTATGCACGCGGCATTGCAGCTTTGCTTCATAATGGACTTCGGGCGGATGCGGCCCTTTATTTGCACCCAGCCGAATCTGGTGTTGGAATGCGAGAAATTAAAGCAGTAGCGTCTGGCCAAGTCGAATTTAAAATTAAGATTTATGGTGAGGCGCCTAAAACGACCGAACCGGGTCACACTGCATTCTCGCATCTTGCGGTCAACCCCGTGGACAAGGCTATTGTTCTGCATGGTGCGCTGATGGAGTTAGCTGAAGATCGTGCTCAGCGCATCCATCACCCACTTATTGAGGCAGAAGTTGGGCGAGCTACAAACCTTCATGTCTCAGGTATCCGCTGCGGTGAAATGCGCAAATTCTCGAGGATCGTTGAAATTTGTGAAATGGGTGGGGCAATAAGCTTCCCCCCTGGTGAAACGCTGGATCAGATTAAGGGCGAGGTCGAAGGAGCTATACTGGCAGCCTCCGTATCAGACGAATGGCTGAACGTAAATCGGCCAGAGATCACTTGGGTAACCGGCGTGACTGGTGGTGAAGTGCCTGCTAATCACCCGCTATACCTGACTGCAAGTGCCGCTGTCACGGCGGTCACGGGTCAACTACCGCATGTTAATCCGCTGCATACATGCAGTGACATCCGAAATCCTATCGTGGAGGCTGGCATACCTTGTGTCGGCTTGGGCTGTCTAGGCGGCGATTTATCCCAGAATGGCCAGCATGATGAATGGGTCGATCTGGCTGATTTTCTAAATATGGTCGATGTCACGGCTAAGGTAGTGACAGACTGGTGCAGTGGCGATCATCCGAAATCATCTCAACCACAGAGGCCCGCTGATCGGGTCAAAATTTCTCCAACAATAAAGGATATCCAATGAAACATAACTCACTTTTGATCCTGGCTACAGTTGTAGCGTTTGGGACAACATCAACAGTCGCGGTAGCTCAAGATTGCCCGGTAGATCTGCCAGTCATAGAGGCTGGGGTTCTAACCATGTCAATTAATGCCACTATTCCACCAAAACAATTTATTAACGAGCAAGGTGAGCTACAGGGGTTGCACGTCGACTTGGGTAACGAGATTGCCAATCGGTTGTGCCTGGAACCGAATTATCAGAACGTAGACTTTGCTGTGCAAATTCCAGGTCTGGATGCAAACCGCTGGGACATGATTAATACTGGACTGTATTTCACTGATAAACGCGCAGGCTTCATGCAACTGGTGCCGTTCTCAGTCAACGCCTTGGCATTGATCGCAGCGGACGGAAATCCAACAGGAATCACTGGTCCTGAGGATATGGCTGGAAAAGTCGTAGGGGTCGAAATTGCTGGCTTCGAGGAAAGAAAAATCCGTGAGATTAACGATGCACAAATTGCCAAGGGGCTTGCCTCAATGGATATCCGTGCTTTCAATACTTACGGTGAGGTTTTCCTTGCCCTAGGCGGTGGCCAGATTGATGCAGTCTTCGCTGGGGATGCTATTGGCAGCTATTATCAGGAAAAGGGCCAGTTTTCCAAAGCTGCAACGGGTTTGTTCCCTGGAACTCCTGGTGCGTTTGCCTTTGACGAACCGGTACTGGCGCAGGCGGTGGCCGACGCACTCAATGCGATGCGCGCTGATGGTACCTATGACTCCATGATGGATGCTTACGGTACGACAAAGATGGATGCCTGGGATCGCTGGCCTGGAAAATTTACTTACTTCTATACAGGCGAGTAACCCATTTATTATGAGAAGGAGAGGGGCGTTAACTTGCCCCTCTGACCCTATATAAAGGAAGATGACATGGGTTGGAGCTGGGACCATTTTTTTCGATTTATGGTTAGCGAGTATATGCTACTCGGGGTTTGGACAACGATCTGGTTAGCTACGGTCGCGATGACGCTTGGTGTAATATTGGGTGTCATCATCGCTTTTATGAAGATGTCTAGTTACTGGATATTGCAGCGTATCGCTGTAGCGTTCATTTGGCTCTGGCGTGGTACGCCGCTGCTCATACAAATGGTGATCATCTATACCGTCTTACCCAAGGTTGGACTTAAATTTGGCGTAATCGAAAGTGCTATTATTGCTCTGACGCTGCACGAAGGTGCCTATTTTGCAGAAATCGTCCGTGCGGGAATCTCTGCAGTAAATAAGGGTCAGACTGATGCCAGTAAGGCTCTTGGTATGGCATGGCCACAGCGGATGTGGTACGTTATTATCCCTCAGGCTACGCGTGTAATCATCCCGCCAATGGGTAACCAATTCAATCTAATGATCAAGACCACCTCGCTGGCTTCTGTCATCTCTATGGAAGAGCTGTTTCGTCGTACTCAGCAGCTTGCCCAGATCGAATTCAAGGTTCTGGAGGCATACTTGTGTGCTGCCTGCTGGTATCTGTTGATGACAACCATTTGGGGTGAAATTCAGAAGCGTCTTGAGGCCCATTATGACAAGCCGTTTGGACCGGTCTCTGACAAAAAGTTACCCACCCGCACAGGCGTGCAGTCTAACGATAGTCCGGGACAAGTCTGATATGGAGGATGAAATGACATTTATGCAGGAGACATCAGTTGGCGCCAGTCGTTCGCTGGGTGAGCCTATCGTGGAAATCACTAATGTGGATAAGTGGTTCGGTTCTAACCACGTTCTTAGAGATGTCAGTCTAATAGTTCGGCAGGGTGAAGTGGTGGTGCTGTGCGGACGCTCCGGGTCGGGCAAGTCGACCCTGCTGCGCTGTATTGATCATCTGGAAACCATAGATGGTGGCTCAATCCGCGCATGTGGAAATAAAATGGGCTATCGTGAAAACTTGGGTGGAAAGCGGGTCGAACTAAGCGATGGTAAAGCGGCGCAGCAGCGGCGCGAAATGGGGATGGTGTTTCAATCCTTCAACCTGTTCCCACATCTGACTGTATTGAAAAACATCACAGTTTCGCCAATGCGGATTTTGAAAATACCGCGTGTCCAGGCTGAGGCGGATGCGCGCGAATTGCTTGCCAAGGTGGGGTTGCCAGAAAAGGAAGAGGCCTTTCCCTCACAACTTTCGGGTGGACAGCAACAGCGTGTGGCAATAGCCCGAGCGCTGGCGATGAAACCCAAAGTGATGTTGTTCGACGAACCTACCAGTGCCCTAGATCCCGAGATGATCTCTGAAGTACTTGATGTAATGATCGAACTGTCCCGGCTAGGTATGACGATGATAGTGGTTACGCACGAGATGGGCTTTGCCCGCGCTGCTGCTGACCGTGTATTACTGATGCATGATGGTCAGATTGTTGAAGAGGCTGAGCCGGAAGAGTTTTTCAACAATCCAAAATCTAATCATGCACGTTTGTTTTTATCTAAAATTTTACAGCATTGACTGTAAGAATGGGAAAGGTGCGCACAGTGTTGGGTGACGTTGCTGCCGAGACCATTGGCCCAGCCATGGTTCATGAACATGTTCTGTTCGACATTGTGCCACCTGGGGTACCAGCTGACCGGGACATGCTAATTCTACCTCACGATCGCTGGCAGATTGACTATCGTTCAAATGAAACCCAAGCTAATGCTCATCAAACTGATCCTGATATTGCGTCAACAGAGCTTGTAGCATTTGGCCAGGATGGTGGCTCTCTGATCGTGGATCAATCTGTTTCTGGCCTTGCCCGAGATGCCGCTGGACTTGCACGTGCATCACGTCAGAGCAGCATTCACGTGGTTGCTGCCGCCGGAACCTACACGGCAGCTTTTCTAAATTCTGAAACGTTGGCGATGGACGAAGCCACGTTGACGGCCCGCTTTACTGCAGAAATCAATATTGGGATTGATGGTACTGATATCCGCGCTGGGCTAATTGGAGAGATGGGCTGCTCTTGGCCCCTGCACCCATTCGAGCACAGGGCGCTGATCGCAGCGGCACGAACTCAGGTGGCCACTGGTGCCGCTATCAGCGTGCATCCCGGACGCCACGTGCAAGCTTGCTCGGACATTCTAGATATTCTCGAAGCTAATGGTGCCGACCTAACTCGTGTTATCTTGTGCCACATGGATAGAACTTATCCTGATGGTGACGGCATCCAATCACTTTTGGACCGGGGCGCGACGGTTGAATGGGACTTTTTTGGTATTGAACAGTCGCACTACTGGATGAGCGACCTCACCGAGTTGCCATCTGATCTGGGCCGCTTGCGCCTGATCCACCAATTTTCTGATATGGGATACGGTGCGCAGATCACCCTCTCACAAGACATCTGTACCAAGACGCGGCTTCGGACCTGGGGTGGTCACGGCTATGGCCATATCCTGAGAAATGTTTGTCATTTAATGAACCGATTGGCCTTCCCTCCCTCCCTTGTTGCAGACTTGCTCCGTGAAAATCCACTGAAATTATTGACATTAAAGGAGAATGCGACATGAATAAACGCTTCCGAGGGACTTATACTGTGATGGTAACTGCCTTCGACGTCGATGGAGCAATTGACCTAGATGCACAGGCCCAGTTCACTGACTGGCAAATCCAAGAAGGTATTCATGGTCTGATCCCATTAGGATCTACTGGAGAGTTTTTGTCGATGACCACTCAAGAACGCCGGGACGTGGCTAAATGTGTGATTGATACGACGGCTGGTCGGGTCCCGGTGCTCATAGGCGCGGGCGCAGAACGTACTGAGGATGTAATTGAAAACTGTGAAATGGCACAAAATTTAGGTGCTGACGGCGTTATGATTATTCCGCCCTTCTACTCCACACCGACGGAAGCTGAGCTGGTGCAACACTATACTCGGATTGCCGCTGCTACTGATCTGCCGATTATGATCTACAACAATCCGGCTACCACGAATATTGATATGACGCCGCCTATAGTTGCGCGGTTAGCACAGATACCCGGTGTCGATTACATTAAAGAGTCGACTATGGACGTGACCCGTGTGCGGGATATCATCGATCTTGCAGGTGAGAAAATTAGTGTATTTGGTGGAATTATGGGCTTTGAGAGCTTTGTTGAAGGTGCTGATGGCTGGGTAGCGGTTGGCTCAAACATTATGCCTGCTGCCTCAGCGCGTCTTTTCACCTTGACTACTATCGATCAGGATTACGACGCTGCAAGGGCGCTTTATCGCAGCATGCTACCAGTAATTAGGTTGGTTGGTGGGCATCGTTATGTGTCAGCAACGAAAGCGGCGCTTGGCCTGCTAGGATTTGCAATGGGCGCACCACGCGCACCGCGCCTACCTCTGCCGGAACACGAATTTTATGAGGTTTTGGTGGCATTGGGTTCTGTGGGTCTTCTGGACCAACAACAGGTCTGATGGAATGAGGCTTTTATTTCATTGGAATAACGACCCAGTGCTGGCCCGGGCAGGCGATAGCATAGCGGCTGCACTTACTGTGGCAGGCATCCAAATCTTAGGAAAGCGCCGCTCGGGTCGTACGCGCGGACAGTTCTGTGGCATGGGTGTGTGTCAGGACTGCCTGGTTGTCGTAGACGGCATGCGATCACAACGTGCGTGCATGACTGAAGTAAGGGATGGAATGACTGTCACTCCGCAGAGTGATACTGAATTTGGATCCCTTTTCTCTTCTCAGGTGGTCCCTGACCCGATGAATACTTCAGTTGATTTGGCAATTATTGGTGCCGGTCCGGCTGGGCTAAATGCAGCGCTTGTAGCGTCTGTGGGTGGTGCTAAAGTTTGCATAATTGATGAGCGACACCAAATTGGTGGCCAGTACTACAAGCCGCGTAGCGATGGATACAGAGATAACCTTGATAAGGATCAACAGCATCTGAATGGCCAAAAACTTCGTGAACAGGTGGAGTCTGCCGGTGTTGAAATCAGGACAGGCGAAACGGTCTGGTATGCGCGCGACACTATCGACGGTTTGGGCTTTGAGTTGCGTACGGAAGGTGCCTTTGGGCAGGCTTGTATTTTAGCCCGTGCAGTTATCTTAGCCACTGGCGCAATGGAACGGCCCGCTATGATCCCTGGCTGGACCCGTCCAGGAGTGATGACAATAGGCGCGGCGCAGACGTTGGTTCGCCGCTATGGGATAGCGCCTGGCCGTAGAGTTCTGATTGCTGGGCACGGCCCACTTGGCCTCCAACTCGCGGTCGAGATGCGCAAGTTAGGCGTGAATGTTGCCGCTGTCGTAGAGCGTGGGCAACCGCGACTTAGTGCTGCTTTTGTGCGAGCAGCCTTGACATCACCGAGCCTCATACGCGCCGGTCTGGCCTATCAGTTGCGTCTACTACGCGACCGGGTGCCGGTCATGACTGGGTGGGAAGCAGTTGAGGTCCTCGGGAAAACAGCGGTTGAAGGCGCGCGGTTGCGGCGCATCGCTGATGGGGTCACCCGCGATATTGAGGCGGATGTGATCTGCCTGGGCGACGGCTTTGTGCCTCAGGTTGAGCTGGCACGACTGCTAGGCGTTAAAGTAAAACTAGATCCAGGAAGTTTAGTACCGGTGCCAAAGCACGATGCAGATGGCGCAACTTTCGTGCCTAATGTTTGGATCGCTGGTGATGCGGGCGGTCTTGGTGGCGCGCAACTGGCCGAAGTACAGGGCCGTCTCGCCGCCATAAGTGCTTTGCAAAATTTAGGGCTAGGGTCGCAGCCAAATCTAACTAATCGACGCCTTGCATCAAGAGCCACCCAGTTCCAGACTGCCCTTTGGAAGCTTTATCGTGCACCGCAGCGGACCCTGCCAGAAGATACTGTGATCGTCTGTCGCTGTGAAGAGGTGACCGCCGGGCAGGTGCGCGATTCAATTTGTAATGGGGCAACTGACCCCGGTGCAATCAAGCGCGCTACGCGGCTAGGTATGGGGCGTTGCCAAGGGAGGTATTGCTTACCTGTTTCCTTGCAGTTTTTGGAGGCCGCTGGACACGAAATTATACCTGAGGCGCTATTCGCTCCACAGCTTCCAGCACGGCCAATTTTGGTACGTTCCCTTTCACTTGAAAAACCTGAATGGGGTGGCCACGTCCAAAGTAGCCCAGGAGCTCGACCAAACCGCTCTTTCGTGCGGCCTCTTGAAAAGGCCACTGCTGACCTAATCGTGATCGGAGCTGGAATTACTGGAATATCTGCCGCTTTGTATGCCGCCCGCGCTGGAGCAGATGTGATCTGCCTAGATCGGGGCTACGTGAATGGAGAAGCTTCTGGGGGTAATGCCGGGAGCCTCCACCTTCAGCTTTTATCCTGGGACTTCGGCACCAAGGCGGTTTCTAGTGGCTCTTTACAACTTCAAACCCTGCCTTTGCAGCAGGAATCGATTGGACTTTGGGCGTCACTTCAAGCGGAACTTGATGCAGATTTTGAGATGAAGGTAACTGGCGGTATGATGGTTGCTGAGAATGACGATGAGATAGCGTTCCTCCAGGCTAAGGTTGCAGCAGAAACTCGCGTTGGAATTACGTCAGAGGTGATTGGCCTGGAACGTATTCATCAGCTAGTTCCGGCTATTTCTGACCGGGTAGTCGCTGCGTCTTGGTGCGCAGGTGAAGGTAAGATTAACCCCTTGGTTGCGACTCCTGTGTTGGCCCACGCTGCGCGTTTGGCGGGTGTTAAAATTGAGGAAATGACGCCGGTGACTGGGCTGCAGAGTGACTCCAGTGGCTACAAGGTTGTCACGCCACGCGGTATTGTACATGCCAAACGCATTCTGATTGCTAGTGGTGGGTGGTCTGCTGGCATCGCTCGTATGCTGCAGGTTAACTTGCCAGTCCGCGGCGCTCCTCTGCAAATGGTTGTAACAGAGACAGCCCCTCCAATGTTGCCATGCTTAATAGCACATGCCAACCGCCATTTAACAATTAAACAAACTGACGCCGGCACTATAGTGATTGGCGGTGCTTGGACTGCTATTACTGGCCGCAAGGGTCAGCCACTAGTCCTGCCTGCCAGCCTTGAAGGCAATCTTTGGGCCGCTTCTCATACTGTTCCAGATATAGGTAATTTATCAGTCATCCGAAGTTGGGCTGCGATGAATATCGATGTTGATGGCGCGCCTCTGATTGGTCCTGTTCCGGGGCTGCCCGGTGTAACCGTTGCCGCAACCGCTAACGGTTACACGCTTGGCCCACTCATGGGGCGCGAGTCTGCTTCCATTGCCCTGACAGGTAGAACACGCCCAGACTTGGATATGTTTTCTATGAACCGATTTATGTAACCACTATGTAACCAACTAAAGGAAACA
>Ga0308018_10001559_pt1 | contig 10612 bp, 4 predicted proteins | sample Neamet282_FD_203130 | JGI IMG/M metagenome (GOLD analysis project Ga0308018, IMG submission 203130) | Marine microbial communities from water near the shore, Antarctic Ocean - #282 | ecosystem: Environmental > Aquatic > Marine > Unclassified | place: Southern Ocean | collected 2014-10-01
CTACAAGCGCTGTTCGACGCGCTGCAGCTGCGCGCGCTCTGCAACCACAGCGCCTACGCAAAACGATATCGGGCCAAGATGTATGATTTGCTCCACGACGCACAGGACGCGCCGTCATCCGAGCTGCACCTTGTGGCGCCGCGCAAGAGCCCACGGTTGCAGTCGCTCGACGTGTTCCGCGGGCTGACCGTGGCCTGGATGATCTTCGTGGACAATGCAGGGGACGCGTTCCCCGAGATCGACCACAGTCCGTGGGACGGCGTTGCCCTGGCCGACTTCGTGATGCGTGAGCCACAGCGAGCACGCTTGCGCTGTGCGCGCCCCCACGTTTTCTCACGCCGCCCACTCTCGCCCCTTGCGCACTGGCAGCTAACTTCGATTTCATCGTCGGCGTCTCGATCACCTTCTCGCTGCGCAGTGCGCTGATCTCGGGAGCCGAGTCGCGGCGCGGCGCGCTGCACCGGGTGCTCTGGCGATTCGCCAAGATTTTCATCTGGGGCCTGGCCACGCAGGGCGGGCGCGACTTCATGGACTACGAGCTCAGCTCGCTGCGCGTCATGGGCATCCTGCAGCGCGTGGCGTGCTGCTACCTCGCGGCAGCGCTATCGGAGATCTTCCTCGTCGATGCGAAGACGCTGGCGCAGGAGCCTGTGTCGGGCGCGTGGGGGTGGCGTCAGCGCCTCGGCCTGTTCGGGCGCTTCCGGTGGCAGTGGGCGGCCGCAGTCGCGCTGTGCGCCACGCAGCTCGCCATCCTGTACGGCGTAAACGTGCCGGGGTGTGGCCGTGGCGTGCTCACCCCAGAGTGCAATGCCGCCGCGTATGTGGACCGGCAGATCTTCACCGTGCCTCACATGTACTTTCCCAGCAACGGTGGCACACCTTCGCAGAATGACGTCACGTACCAACGGCTGCCCGAGTGCAGCACCTGCTCGCCGGGGAAGTGCGCGCCGCCGCCCAACGCGCCCGCCTGGTGCTGCCGCGGCGGTGGCAACGCGACGGCGGACGACGATGGCGCGGTGGCAGCTGCGTGCGCATCGTCTTTCGATCCCGAAGGTGCCGTGGGGTCGATGTGGCGCGCCGCCTGGCCGCGCCTCCCTCGCTCCACCGCCACCGCGCTCCGCGCTCACCCCCCCGCCCCGCTTGCCCCCACGCCCGCGCTGCGCTGCGGCAGGCATCGTCTCCACACTTACGTGCGTTGTGGCCGCCATCGCGGGCGCGCACTTCGGCCACGTGCTGCGCGCCAGCGACGACCACGTGGAGCGCATGGTGCAGTGGGGCAGCGCATCGCTCTTCGGCGTGGTGGCAGGCCTCGTGCTGCACTTCAGCGGCCTGCCGCTGAACACCAACCTTTACTCGCTCTCCTTCCTCTTACTCACGTGCGGTGTCTCAGGCCTACTGCTTTGCGCTGCGTACATCGCGATGGACATGCCGCGTTCGCTGCCACCTGCCGCCGCCGAGCGCCTGCGTGCGGCGCTGCAGCCCTTCCGTTGGCTCGGCCTCAATGCCATCACGATGTACTTGCTGGCGGAGGGCGGTTGTGTGCAGTGGCTGCTCAACTGCTTCTACATCTCCGCCGACAGAAACAAGGCGGCTGGTGATCGCGAGCAGACGCTGGCGTGGTACCTGTGGCCAGGCGGCGCATGGGGCGGCGACGACGCTGATTCGCGCACCGCAGCAAGCCACTCCGCCGCGGTCCTGATCTGGAACTTCGTTTACATAGCGATATGGATGGTCGTCGCGCGTGGCATGCACAAGAGGCGGATCTATATTAAGCTCTGATCAGAGAGTGATCCCTTCAAGCACAGCCAAGGCAGTTGACTGCGGCAAACTCAACATAAACTTCATATTATTCAGGATTCGCTATCCATGGCCGCAACAACGCCGCAGCGCGTGCTATTGTGCGGGACAGGAAGTGTCGCTACGGTGAAGCTGCCGAAATTGGCGCTGGCGCTTGCGAAGCGTGGCTACGAGGTGCGGTTAGTGCTGACGCTGCGGGCGCGTGTATTTTTCGAGGATGGGGCTGCGGAGTGTTACGATGCAGAAGCCTGGGCCGCATTTCGCGCCGCCGAGCCCCCGTTCCGAGTGCTGACTGACGAGGATGAGTGGGGCGGCTTCTCGCGTGTGGGGCAGGACGAGGTGTTGCACGTGGCGTTGCGGCGCTGGGCAGATCTGATGCTCGTGGCGCCACTCTCCGCCAACACGCTCGCCAAGCTCGCGGGTGGACTGTGCGACAATTTGCTCACATGTGTGGCGCGAGCTTGGGACGTGCGCAAACCGTTGCTCGTCGCACCCGCCATGAACACGCACATGTGGACGCACCCCTTCACGGCGCGTCAACTGCGCGTGTTGTGCAAAGACCTGGGCTACGGCTATGTACCACCGGTAGAAAAGCTGCTGGCGTGCGGCGACAGGGGCCAGGGTGCCATGGCGGAGGTGGAAACGCTGGTAGAGGCCGTTGCGGCGGCGCTGGCTGAGGCAGATAAGCGCACGTGTACGGTTGATGGCAGCGGGGGTGGCGATGCTTCCACCTGCACGGAGTAAGTGCTGCGTCACAGACGCGCGACGCGTGCATGATTTGTGCAGTGTGCAGCATGCATGAGCAGTGAGCAGTGCTGACGAAGTGACGAGGATGAGGATTGCTATAAAACCTCCTCCATGCGCTCGCAAGCGGCTGTCATCGTCAAAGGATTTTTGGGAGACGGATGTTTTATGCTCATGTGTTTTATTTGGGGGCGGAATGGTGCATGGAGTTGGCACGGACAGAATGCGCTCTTTTTAGCGGGAAAGAACGATTCTACGGTGAGTCACAAACTGGTCTGCACCGGCACTGGCACAGCCTCAGGAATGAGGTCGTGGCGCAAGACAGACCGCACTTCCACGCGCCTGTCCAGCGCCGAGAACGGCGCACGCAGCTCGAAGGCGGCAGCGCCAGACTTCATGCCCGCGATGTCGGCGTGTTGTGCAGGTGGGATTGCAAAGCGCAAAAGCTGCTGTGGATCGTCGCCACACGGGCCAGCTGGCAACATACAGAACGCTGCACCAACCTCCGATGAAGAAATATCCGCTGGAAGCCGCGGGCTCCCGCTATCCACGCCATCGGCATTGGAGGCTGCGCGCCACCAGTAGAGGGCTAGTTCTGCACCGCGCTCGTCGCTCCTGTCAGTGTACCAGCGTCGAAGGCGCGCCCGCAGTGCCGTTGCGGCTGGGGTTGCACCAGCCTGCGCCAAGTCGTTTTGCTGTCCAGCTCTTGCGACCGTATCAACGGCCAAACCCCGCGAGCGGTACACGAAGACGCGGCCATTGCTGTCCAACTCATTGAGCGAGAGCCCCCAGAACGCGACGACAAAGTACTCATTCTGCTCGGTTGCTTCGCCCACATGTTTCTGCTGCTGCGCAGAGGTCTCTGCAATGGCAGCCGCCGCCTCTGCGGACGCGGAATGTCCAAACGCCGGGGCAGCGCCACCGTTGCAGCACAGGAGTGCAAGTGAGCGGGCGCAACGCAGGGCTTCCATCGCGTCAACGTAGGCGCAGCACGCCTGCCATCGCTTGCCTGCTTCCAAGAAGCACCGCACAGCGCACTGCAGCTGTGCTGCGGTTGTCGGCGGGCGATCCGCTGCTGCTGTCGCCACCGCCACTACCGCTGCCGTGCCTAAACCCACACCGCTGACGGTGCTGCCGTTGACTGCACCAGCGGCTGGAAGCGGCATGGTAGGCACGAGCCGGCTGGCAAGTGCAGACAACACAGCAGCGCACTCGCTGCTGCAGGCACCGCAGCCACCTGAGACGGCGCTTACACCACCCGTTTGCGGGCCAGCGTCAAAGTTGAGCGGTTGCAGCGCGCGCGCCAGCACACTAAAAGGCGCGCCCGCGGCGCTTGCCGCAGCGCTGGAGCCACCACCGAAGCTTCTATGTCCTAGCAGCGCCAGGGCTGACAGCAACGCGCGCTGCGTGGCACCTTGCAGTCCCAGCGCGTTACTCCGCTGCGCAACACGCACCGCACCCTCCAGCGCCATCTCCCACATCGCAGCGACTGCGGCGACGCCACCCCCCACGCCCGCAGAGGGACCGTCGCAGTGCCGACGCCATGTTTCCATCGCGCGCAGTCCGCGGAGGATGTCTGCCGCTGAGCGCCACGCTTGGCTGCCGGGGCGGACGCCCGCAGAACGCAACACGCTCAACAGCCGTGCACCACTGTCGCCCCAATCGGCCACAACGCTCGCCTCCGCTGCCGCTTCCGCTGCCTCCACCAGCGCAGCAACCAGGCATCGCCCCAGCTCCTCTTCGCCTTGTGCCTCTGCCAGCCAACGCACAGCTGCGCAAAGCGCCTCCGCCGCGCCCTCCGCACCCGCTGCACCGCACCCGAGCACGGCCACTGCAGCGCGTGCCACAACCGTCAGCGTTTCGGAGTGAGGCTCGTCGGCAACGTCGATGGACACAAGCGCTGCAAGCGAGGTACGCCGCCGCGCTGCCTCCGCAGCCACAAGTCCGCACTCGCGTATCATTGAGCCGATTGCAGTCGCAGCACCCACGCCCATGCCACCACAGCCGGGCAAGCGAAACACAAGCCGCAGAGCCAGCGCCAGCATTGGTGGGCGCAGGGACAAGAGCAGCGCAGGCGGAGCCGAGCCTGTTTGCGCAGTGTCCACCGGCCCTGGGCCGCGTCCATGCCATGCGTGGCGCAGCTCGATAAGACTCCGTACCCCCCCACCATGCATGCTGCTGACCACCGAACCAACGGCACACAGTGCATGCCCGCATGCCGACCACCACAGTTGCGGGCATTTCCCGCCGCTGCCGTTCCAACCAAAGACACCCTCCACTATTGCCAGCAGCTTTGTGCAGCGGTCGCCAATTCCAATTACATCTGGCTCACCGCCACCAGCCACACCATCGGCCAGGATTGCGCGCCACAACGCCGCATTTTGCAGCCAGCGCGCTGCAGCCACAAAACAGCCGTTGTAGGCATTGAGCGCGGCACGCTGCTGCTCGCTGCTGGCCACACCCAGAGCCCCGCACACACGGCGCCGCGTAAGCAGAGCCAAAGTCACTCGCTGCAGCGCCTGTACCAGCGACAGCTGCGCAGCATTCGGCTGCCACCCGGTAGCGCGCTGCTCTTCTTGCTCCTGGCGGGACAGCTGCTGGCCGATACCACGCTGGCCCGGCTCGTCGAGCTTAAGCATGAGCAGCACATCTGTTGCCGCCGCCATGAGCGCGCAGGCCCAGCGCGCCAGCTCTGCTCCTGGTGTTCCTACCTCCATGACATGCGATTCCACTCGCTCGTCCACCGGCAGTGACCGTAGCGCAGCACCGATCGCGTCGACCACAACGACAACCGCGAGCGTGGTACCAGCGCCACCGAAGTGCGCGCCTGCTGCTTCCGCTGCACTGCCTACCGCCGCAACAGCTGCTGCACGGTGCGGGTGCGGAGACAAAAGCAGCAGCTGCATCAACCGCCCTAACATCCGCACCGAGGACACACGGCAAGGTAGTGGCGCACTCTTGCGCGACACGAGCGGCGCGATCACACGGCGCAGCGGCCCCACGCACGGCGCGCGCCCATCACGCAACCTTTGCAACATGCCGGCAAGTAGAGCGGGGAAGGAACCACGCAGCAGCGAGAGGACTGCATCGCGCTCCCGACCTTTATGGCGTCGCGCTGCAAGCGCCGCCGCTGCCGTGGCACGTCCAGCCGCGGTGCGCTTGTTTTGCCCATGGTCGTCGGCGTCGGCATCGGCTGTAGCTTCGACACCTTCGAACAGGGCATTGCGCAAAGCTGCTGGGATCGAGTCGTTGTCGTGGGCCATCGCTGCCGACGCCGAGGAAGAGGGATGACGCCGCGGTGAACTGCGCAGCCCTGCGCCGCCGGCCTTTTCGGCTGGTGGTGGTGCCATCGCATACCACATCGGCGCCGTGGCAATCCAGCGCGATGTGGATAACAAGACGCGCTCCAATGCAAGCTCTAAGCAGCCGGCAACAGAGGATCCACCGCCATCGGGCACTGGGACGCCACTGCCATCCGTTGCCGACTGCCGTGACTGCTCGTGGTAGCCGTGATGCTTGTGCGGAGACATTGGGTGGTCGTGTGCTGGTGGTGGCACAGCCTGCTGGTGGTGCAATGAGTGCGCACGGGGGTGCCGACGGTTGCGGCTGTAGCCACCCCCATCGTCACTGGATTCATCATCTCGATCACTCCCTGATGATGCAAGCGAGCCCTCAGCACTTGCAAAATCACCATCGCTGCCGTTGTCGCCACCACGCCTGTTTCCCACGCTCTGTGAAACGTGCTTGGCATCTGTGTCGCCATAGAGCCACCCTCGAGCAGGCGGAGGTTGTACAGGCAGCGCACGAGCAGCAGCGCTGCGTCCACTCGCCGCCGGGCCCAGGAAACCCGGGCGACCGCCAATCTCCTGCTGCTCCTTAAATGTCGGCCAGCGTAGCGCTACCAGCAGATCACCCACCGCCTCTCCCTGAGCCCCAACGAGCGGCACAGTGAACTGCAGCCGTGGCCCATCGCTGCCTTGCGTGGGCAGAAGGCGGCGCAATTCGATGTGTGCGAAGCCCATCACCGCGCCTGGGCAGCCAAGATCGCGTACGCTCACCGCCGCGCGCTGCGAGGGCACACCGCCCGCCGCTTGCGAAGGCATCCCGATCCAGTGTCCGACCTTCACGTTGTACCACCCACGTCCCCATCCGTCGTCAGTGTCGTCAAGGTCGGGCTCAGCACCCGCTGCCGCCGCGGACGATACCCGCACTGGTGCTGGTAGTACAACTTCACGCCATGGTGGTGCCTCGGGCAGTGTAGTGGCAGGGGCAAGGCCGCTCCCACCCGCGGCGATGCCCTCCCGTGCGCCATTCAATAATTTCGCTTGGCCACCCACGAGCTCAATCTCCACAAGCGGCTGAGCTTCAAACACTTGCCGTCTGGCAGCCGTGCACACGCAGCGCTCGCGCATACGCAGGCGTTCAATTCCTAGCATTACTAACACAGCGGTGGCCTCGTCCCCATCCTCGGCACTCCTTGCGGTCTTTTGCTGGGCCGGCGGAAAACTGTACTGCGCTGTTGACGGCGGCGCTGGTGGCGCATGCGTGGCTGGGCGTGGAGTGCGTTGCGCAGGGTGGTGTTTTTGCGGGGTAGAGTACGCTCGACTTGGCGTCATCGCCTGCATCGCTCCCGGCGGAGGCATCACCGTGCCACCCGTCGCAAGGTGCGTTGGTGAAGCCACAGCAAGCCGCTGCTGCATGCGGGCCATTGCCGCCGCAACCTCTGTGTGAGCGTCCAGGCGGCCACCTGGGACGACTGCCCTTGGGCTACCGCCTAAGCCGCTGCTGATGCCAAGAGGCGCGCCTTTGGACAAGACATGCGGAGGCAGTAGAAATGGCGCGCGGGGCGCTTCTTGTGCTGCCTTTACGGCCGCTGCGCGTCGGGCAGCGAATCGACCTCCCGGCGTGGGCATTGCCGCCGTGGACGATGAATTAGGTTGAAGCTCGTCAATTTTGGCGCGCACACGGTCGCTGGCCAGCGCGAGAAAGATGAGCTGTGGTAGCGTGCGCACAACAGCCAGTGATTCCTGCTCCTCCTCCTCGTCGTGCTCATCCTCCTCGTCCTCTTCCTCCTGCCGCTGGAGCTCGTCTTCTTCCGTCTGCTGTTCGTCGTCACTTGCGCTGTCATTATCGTCACTGCTGCCCTCCTTGCGCCCTGCCGCCATCGCCGCAGCTGCCGCCCCCGGCGTGTAAGGTGCATGACGGCGGTCAGGCTGCTGGTACTGTGCTGCTGCACGGAGCCCATGCTGCTGGTTCATGCTCAGCTCCTCACGCCGCGCGCGCCATTCGCGGCGCCACTGCGCTCGCATTTCACCTCGCACTTCTGCCTCCAAGCGGCGCTGCACCTCCGCCGCTGCACGCTCGCGCGCCCGAGCTGTGCGCGCCGCCGATGCCCGATGCGCCGCGACAGATACCTCCAGCGACTCGGAGACGCACTGCAGCAGCAAGACAGCGATTGACCCGCACACCAACCCGTAGCGACCACCCACACGGTTGCCATTTCCACACAAGACGCCCCCCAGAGCCGAGTGCAGCCCTGGCGTGCCATTGCCGCCCACGATACGGTCCAGCTCCTTGGACAAAAGCGTGCCGTCGTCATTTTCGGCTCCAGTATGACGTGTACCACCGAGCCCGACGCTGCTGCCAGCACGAAGCGCAGTGGGCGGCGGGATATGGTCGCGCCGAAATTCGACAAGAGCGGACCGCAGTGCATGCAAATTCGGACTTGCCGCCGCCTCAGCAGCGCGCAGCGCCGCCGCCTCAGCGGAGCTCTCGCGCAGAGGGTGCCAGAAAATTGCTGTGTCATCACCCTCGTGCTGATCCTCCACCACCTCATCGTCGGCGCCTACACCGCACGCTATCCAGACGCCCATCGTTGCCACCAGGGCCCCAAAAGCCTGCCGCCGCACGGCAAAGCACGCATCGCCCTCTTCCTCTGCATTGATTCCCATTGCGCCTGCTGGCGCCTCAAGCTCGACAGCGCGCGTGAAGCTGTTGCCTGACACGGCGACGCGCTCCATAGTGTGGCATGCCGCCTGCAGCACCCCGACGAGATGGGGCGGCGCGAGGACTTCGGCGGCAGGCAAAGCACGAACCGCAGCAGCAGAAAGATAGGGTGCTAGCGCTAGTGCACTGAGACCGGGTGTGTCGACACGAGAGCCGCTACCGTCCACATCGCCTTCACCTTCGCCTCCATCGTCCTCGTCTGCGTCGTGGATGCCGCCTAGCTGCCGCCATAAAGGTGGCCCTGTACCTCCTCCTCGCCGAGCCTCAACCAACCGACCAACCGCACCCATCAGCCCGCGCGTCGGCCACAAACTCACCAAGCCTGCCCACTCGCCACGCGCCGCGTGCTCAACTGGTGCTGCTGTCACCCACAGCCGGAATTTCTTCTCGACTGGCGCGGCTGAAGACGAGGAGTTCGTTGCGTGGACGTCCAGGCGGCTTGCTAAGTCGCGCTGGGCAGCGCTACTCACAGCATCTGCATCTAACTGCGCGGCTCGCTCCGCCACCGCACCAATGCGCATAGCCACGGTCAGACGCCGTACACCACGCGATATGGAGCGCACAGCGGCCTCCGTCGTCCCACCCACCCCACCTTCGGGGCTCCGATCGCTGACCTTGAAGACCAGCACTGCGCCGCCGGGTGCGCCGCCCCCACCCTCGCCTCCCGCGACATTCGGGTGCAGCAAGCCTCCAAAGTGTATCGCCCCACCGCTTTCACCGTCCACGAGCTTCCCCAGTGCGACGGCTCGTCCTGCAACTGCCTCTTCTTCTGGCACCGTAAGCGGCAGCAATACTCCGTCACCCGCCAGCCCCCTCGAGGACCGGCCAGTGCCTTTCCACTTCGAGGCGGTGAACAGCAGTGCCGCACCAGTTGCCTCCGTCTGAACTTTTGCTGCTGCCGAGGCGCCACCCGCCCCGCCCCTACCACTGTTTACACCCGCTGCCTGCTCGTCCGCTGCCATTCGGCGCTGTCGCTGCCGCTGCCGCTGCTCCCACAGCCGCAGCCCGGCACGCACCGCCCGCAAATCGACCTTGAAGCGCTCACGCCACGGCAGCGTCATGGCGCCGCTCCAGCGCCATAGTGAAAGCGCTAGCCGATTTCGTGGACCCAAGGTATGCCTGATACCACCGGCCATTGTCTCACCAACCCCACCCTCTCGTGCCGCACCAGTCGGGCCGCCCGCAAAATGCAATGCGGCAATAGGCAGCACTGTTCGCGTGCCGCGCTCCACCAGCGACACCTCGACTTCGATCGTCCAGTCACCCCGCACGAATTGAGCCGGCACCGCGCCCGCACCCTGCGCGCCACCGAACGTGCGCATTGTGTTACCCACGACAGCTTCCGAGAGCAGGTCAACTGCGAGATGCAGCTCATCGCACGGCCGCTGTGTCACGGCACCTGCACCACCGCGGCGGAAGCTGCCGGTGCCGCTGCCCAGCGCGGCGGCCTCGGCCACCGCCCCCGCCGACCACCCCTCATTCGTGCTCGCGCCCCTGCTTCCGTCTGCCGCACCACCTGTGCCCGCAACCGGCGCCCCTGCGCCCCCCTGCACCGCTTCTAGCGCCGTGTGCAGACCCGCGTTAGCGCCTTTGGTCAGCGCGCCGATCGAGAGAGCCGCGCGCACCGCATCCGCGGGCGGGGCGGCGAGGCGGCGCGTTGCCTCGCTTCCTAGCGTGCGAGATACGAGCACCTTAGCGGCCGCCGAATTCGCCGTCATAGTAGCACGGCGCGGCCGCGGTGCAGCGGCCGCGAACTGCTGCATGCTGCGCTGCGCAGCGTGCTCCGAGCGCGGCGGCTCGAGCACGTCACTGCCGGGTTGAATAGTGCCGGTTCCCTCCGCATCGACGCGGAGCGAGACCTGCTTTCGCAGCTTTGGCTTGGGCTTAGGCGTGGATACTACAACGGAGGCGGCGGCAGCGGCGGCCGCCTCCTTGTCTGCCGCCCGCGCCGCCGCCCGCGCCTGCCGCCGCTCTTCGCGCGCCACCGCCCGCACCTCCGCTCGCGCTGTGCGCTCCCGCGCCAGCGTGTCCCGCCGTGTCTCTGGCCGCTCGCCGTAGCGTTCTT
>Ga0308018_10001561_pt1 | contig 10607 bp, 12 predicted proteins | sample Neamet282_FD_203130 | JGI IMG/M metagenome (GOLD analysis project Ga0308018, IMG submission 203130) | Marine microbial communities from water near the shore, Antarctic Ocean - #282 | ecosystem: Environmental > Aquatic > Marine > Unclassified | place: Southern Ocean | collected 2014-10-01
ACATCACCTGATGGGAATAGCGACTGAGTGCGGCATCACTTACACTTGGTCCGCATCTGCCTCGGCAAAGGAATAAAAAGGAATTTTTCATGCGCATAATGACATTTAACTGCAACGGCATTCGCGCTGCAGCGAGAAAGGGGTTCTTCGATTGGTTGCCCGAAGCAGATGTTGATGTGGTTTGCCTGCAGGAAACCAAGGCGCAGGTCGACCAACTGACCGATCCTGTGTTTCACCCTGAAGGCTATCACTGCCATTACTTCGATGCGGTGAAGAAGGGGTATTCGGGCACGGCATTGTATTCGCGCAAAAAGCCGAAGAAAGTAAAGAAGGGCTTAGGATTTGAGTTGGCTGATACAGAAGGCCGATATATCCAAGCAGACTACGACGGCTTGAGCATAGCTTCGCTCTACTTACCGTCTGGGTCGAGTGGGGATGAGAGGCAGGCCAGGAAAGTCAGCTTCATGGATGACTTTATGAAACACATGAAAAAGCTAAGTAAGAGCAAGCGCGAAATTATTGTCTGTGCAGACTGGAACATCTGTCACAAGGAAATAGACTTAAAAAACTGGAGGCCAAATAGGAAAAACTCTGGATTCTTACCCGAAGAGCGAGAATGGCTCGATGTTCTCTATGACAAGGTAGGTTATGTCGATGCATTCCGGCGTGTGAACGAAGAGGCTGATCAATACTCTTGGTGGTCTAACCGCGGTCAGGCGCGCGCCAACAATGTGGGATGGCGACTAGATTACCAAGTTGTTACCGAGGGCATCGCGAAGAAAGCCAAGTCGGGAGAAATCTACACAGGACAAAACTTTTCTGATCATGCGCCGGTTATTCTTGATTACGCCGATTAGGATGAACAGAATCACGACATGATTTCAATGTTTATATGTTGTGGCAAACGGAAAAAGAAATGATGCGAAATACTTCTTATAAAAAAAGTTTTAGACACACCCTGAATTTGATGCTGGTTCTCATGCTTTCATTTATAAGCGCTAGCGTAATAGCACAACCCCTGCGAGCGATTATAGATACCTCAAAAGGTGAGATCGTAGTTCAGCTAAACGAGAGGGCTGCGCCCACAACGGTAGCTAACTTTGCGAACCTGGCGATGCGCGGCTTCTACGATGGATTGACGTTTCATCGCGTGGAAAGAAATTTCATGGTGCAGGGCGGTGACCCCTTGGGCAATGGCACTGGTGATGCCGGCTATAAATTTTCTGGAGAGATCGTGCTGCACCATAACCAGCCGGGAATTATTTCAATGGCCAACTCGGGGCCAGGAACTGACGGCAGTCAATTTTTTCTTACACACTTAGCAACACCTCATCTAAATGGAAAGCATTCCGTCTTCGGCAAGGTGTTAAGTGGGATGCCGGTTGTTAATCAGCTAAGACGTCGCGATACGATCAACAGCATCGTGATTGAAGGTGATTTCAGCTCATTGTTCGAGCGTAGAAAAGCACTCCTAGACGAATGGAATGTAATACTAGATACGAAATTTCCAGACTTGAGTCCTGCGCAATAGCTTGTTGTAAATAGAACTAAATATTAGGCGTGCAAAGGATCAGGCGCGCTCAAAGTACGCGTTTAAATGGCTTAACAACGACGCTTTGATAGACGCCCATAGCCACGTAGGGGTCTGCATCGGCCCAAGCTTTGGCTTGCTCTAGGCTATCAAATTCTGCAATGACTAGGCTGCCGCTAAATCCGGCTTCCCCAGGCTCTGAAGAATCTATTGCAGGATGCGGTCCAGCTACCAATAGCCGCTCTTGTGATGCGAGGTTGTTCAATCTATCAAGATGCTCGGGCCGTGCCGCCTTTCTTTTCTCAAGGCTATCTGGGATGTCTTCACTCATAATCGCGTAGTGCATACTTTCTTCCTAAGCCGAATCTTCGTTGCTCGCCTCGTCTTCATTTCCCACTTCGATATACTTTGCTAGAATTGGCATCTGCATGAAGACGAAACCGAAGGTGAGTATTAAATTTCCGAACACTTTAAATTTTATCCAGAGCGCTTCGCTTAAGGTGAATGCAACGGTCAAGTTGATAGCGCCAAGTACAATAAAATAGAAGACCCACATAGTATTCAGCTTGTGCCATACTTCTTTAGGCGCCGTAACCGCATGACCCATCATATGTTCTATGGCTGGTTTGTCGCCGAAGTAGCGAGAGGCGATAAATATCGAGGCGAAGATCCAGTTTACTATGGGAGCTTTCCACTTTAGGAAAGCGATGTTCTTAAATATGATAGTGGGGATGCAAAAAAGGACAACAGCGGCCAAGGTGATCCATTGAAATTTGTCTAATCTTTTCTGGTAGACAAACAGGGAGCCATATACCAATACGGAGGCGGCGAGCAAAAATTCCGCTGCGCTGAACATGCCCCCAAAGGTGTGTTCGTAACCAGCAACATTGATTACGCGTTCGTCCATTGCCCAAACGCTGAAAAAAACCAGCAGGGGAATGTAGTCAATAAACTGTTTCATTCACAAAAATCTCTTAAAAACCAATCGCGCCATAGTAATCGATTTGCAGAAAGGTGTCTGCTTTTGTAGGTCAATGTAATAGAATCAGCTTTTTTCTGCAGAACTGGACCGATTCAGCGTTTTGGCTATTGGGCAAGTGGATACATGAGCAGTTTTTTGCAGGTACATCCTTCCGATCCGGAAGATCGAAATATTAAGCAGATTGCGAATGTCCTGCTTGCGGGTGGCGTGATTGTCTACCCTACAGATTCTACCTATGCACTTGGTTGTCACATAGGTGACAAGGGCGCTTTGGATCGTATTCGCCGCATTCGACAACTCGGGGATAAACATAATTTCACACTTGTTTGTAAGGATCTGTCGTCCTTGGCGAGCTATGCGCAGGTACATAATAGTGCTTATAGGATATTGAAGGCTTACACGCCCGGGCCCTATACTTTTATCCTCAAGGCGACGCCAGAGGTGCCAAGAAGACTGCTACACCCGAAAAAGAAAACCATCGGTTTGCGAGTACCAGATAATGCGATCGCTCAGGCCATTTTAGAAAAAATGGGAGAGCCAATCATGAGCACGAGCTTGATCCTCCCTGATGAGGACGAGCGCCTGGTAGATCCTTATGATATGAGGTTGAAGATTGGGAAGCTTGTAGATTTAATCGTAGATGGTGGCGTCTGTGGCGTCGAGGCTACCACGATGGTCGATTTGGTCGATGGCATTCCCAAAGTTATTCGTGAGGGAAAAGGCGACGCAGAACCATTTCGATAGAGATCGCATTGCAGGTTATAATCACTATTTAGTTAGATTGATCAGTTTACAGACTAATTTACAGAGTCAGGAGAGCGAATTGTCCAAGGTGGATTCACAACAGCGAGTATTGTCAGGCATGCGACCCACTGGCCGGCTACATCTTGGGCATATGCACGGGGTGCTCAATAACTGGGTAAAGCTGCAGCATGAGTATGAGTGCTTCTTCTTCGTCGCTGATTGGCATGCGTTGACTACCCATTACGATGACTCGCTGTCACTCGATCAGCATGTCCTCGATATGGTAATTGACTGGCTGGCCGTTGGCGTGAATCCTGGGTCTGCAGCTTTATTCGTTCAATCCCGCGTGCCCGAGCATGCGGAATTGCATCTGCTGCTCTCGATGATCACACCGCTTGGTTGGCTAGAGCGTGTCCCGAGTTACAAAGACCAGCAGGACAAGCTGCAAGAGAAGGATCTGGCCACCTATGGCTTCCTCGGTTACCCCTTATTGCAGGCCGCCGATATTCTGATTTACCGCGCGGGCTATGTGCCTGTGGGTGCAGATCAGGTCGCGCACGTAGAACTTACTCGCGAAACAGCTAGAAGGTTCAATCATATCTATGGGCGCGAACCTGGCTTTGAAGAGAATGCTACGGCTGCAATCAAGAAGATGGGCAAGAAGGCGGCGAAGCAATATAGCAATCTACGAACCGCCTACCAGGAGCAGGGCGATCATGAGGCGCTGGAAAAGGCGAAAGCCTTGCTCAAGGAGCAGCAGAATATTTCTATCGGCGACTCGGAGCGGCTATTCGGCTATCTCGAGGGCGGCGGCAAGATGATATTGGCCGAACCGCAAGCGCTGCTTACGAAAGCTGCGAAGATGCCCGGTCTTGATGGGCAGAAGATGTCAAAGTCCTATGACAACACTATTACTCTGCGGGAGCCATTGGATCAGGTGGAGAAGAAGATATCTAGGATGCCGACTGATCCAGCCCGTGTGCGCCTGACAGATCCAGGAGATCCGGAGAAATGCCCTGTATGGCAATTGCACCAAACCTATTCGAGTGCGGACACAAAGCAGTGGGTTGTTGACGGCTGCACCAGCGCAGGAATAGGGTGTCTTGAATGCAAGAAGCCGATCAGCGATGCGATTATCGCCGAACTGGAGCCGATCCAAAAAGAGGCGGCTCAATACGAAAAGGACCCGGATATTGTGAGGTCTATCATTGCCGAGGGTTGCGAGACGGCGAGAGAGGCGGCGAAGGAAACGCTGCAGGATGTTCGTGATGCAATGGGCCTCGGTAGATGGTAATTGATTTGGAAACTAGAGGCCTTCCAGGTGAGCATTTGCCACCTATATGAGGTAAAATTCCATTCATTATAAGAACTCAAAGTAGACCAGCAGATTGACCATTATCGGCACCGAAGCAGATCCGGAAAACACTGAGCTACAGGGGCTTCCCGCAATCCTCGAAGTGCATGACCCCGACGCTCCGGAGCAGCAGGAGCTGCCCTTCGCTATAGTGGCCGGCGAGGCCATGACACAGGTCCCCAAAGACCTCTATATTCCACCCGATGCCTTAGAAATATTTCTCGAAGCCTTCGAGGGCCCGCTCGACTTCTTGCTCTACCTTATCAGACGGCAGAACATCGATATCCTAGATATCAATGTCGCGGATATTACCGATCAATACATGAATTATGTCGACCTTATGGAATCTTGGCAGTTCGAGTTGGCTGCAGAGTATTTGGTTATGGCGGCGATGCTTGCCGAAATCAAATCGCGGTTATTGCTGCCGCGACAGGTAGAGAAAGAGGCGGAAGAAGGTGATCCTCGTATGGAGCTTATCCGCCGGCTGCAAGAATATGAGCGTTTCAAGAAGGCCGCTCACGACGTTGATGAATTGCCACGCATGGATAGAGACATCCATCGCGCCGGCGCTGCATTGCCTGAGATCGAGCGCATAACCGCCGATCCAACAGTGGGCCTAAAGGAAGTGTTAGTCGCACTCTCTAGCGTACTCAAGCGCGAGAACAATTTTGAGCATCACCACGTGCAAATGGAGACACTTTCGACCCGCGAGAAGATGTCTGAAATATTAGTCCGCATATCGAATCAGAAGTTTGTGCCGTTGGTATCGCTATTAATACGCGAAGAAGGCAGGTTAGGGGTGGTCGTGACATTTCTAGCAATAATGGAGCTGATCAAAGACTCCATGATCGAAATTGTACAGTCGGAGTCCTTCGGGCCGATTCACATAAAATCTAGAAGTTAGTATGGGTACGAACGCAGCATGAGTGACGTTGACAACAAAGTAAAAATGATTGTGGAAGGCTTGCTGCTCGCTGCTGGTCGACCGCTCACCTTGGATAATATTATTCAGGTATTCAGTAAAGATGAGCAGCCGGACCGCCAAGAACTGAAGTTGGTAATGGATAGCATTGCCGAAGATTGTGCCGACCGTGGCTTCGAGCTCAAGGAAGTGGCTTCCGGGTTTAGATTTCAGGTGAAGCAGGAGCTCAGCGAATGGATTGCAAAACTTTGGGAAGAGCGTCCGCCACGCTACACTAGAGCTCTGCTGGAGACTCTGGCCCTTATCGCTTACAGACAGCCAATAACTCGCGGCGATATTGAAGAGATACGCGGTGTTGGAGTGAGCTCAAATATTGTCCGCACCTTGTTGGATAGAGAGTGGATTCGCGTGGTGGGTCATCGAGATGTTCCCGGTCGCCCGGCGATGTTTGCCACCACCAAGCAGTTTCTAGACTATTTTAATTTGAAGAGCCTGCAGGACTTGCCGCCGCTTTCTGAGATCAAGGATCTAGCTGTGGCCGATCCTGAGTTCGATCTCGAAGATGATCTGGCGGGCGCGCGTATTCTCGAGCTTCCAGAGGAAGTCATAGACGAGAACAGTATCGAGTTAACTGAGTCCGATAAGGCTGACTTAATCGCTGAAGAAGAAGCCGTCGCGCTCTCCAAGAAGCCGCTCGACGAGATTCTGCGGCTGCCGCCAGAGTTACAATTTCCTACCGTGATCGATGAAGAGGACGAAGAGCCAGACGCAGAGGATGTGGAATTCGAAGAAGAATTTGGCATTAAGGAATTGGATGAGGCGCTAGACTCGTTAGAGGCGGTAGACAGTAAAGTCACCGAATCCGAATCTGCTGAAGACGCTTCGAAAGAAGAGTCGACAGAGATCGAATTTAGTGTGAATGATGATGCAGGCACTAAGATTCAGCACTGATTGAATTGCCGGCATGCTTAAGCTAGCCGCAAGAAATCCATTAACATAAAACGAATAAATCATGACTGAGAAGCTTCAAAAAGTATTAGCTCGTGCAGGCTTCGGTTCGCGCCGCGAAATCGAGACCTGGATTGCAAAAGGCCGCATCAAGGTCAATGGCAAGGTTGCCGTTATCGGTGACCGCGTGATCGACGACGATAAGATTATTGTCGACGGAAAGAAGTTGGCGCCGCAAAAGAAAATTCGCGAGGATCGCCGCGTAATTCTTTACAACAAACCTGAGAACGAAGTGTCGACTCGAAGTGATCCGGAAGGAAGGCGGACAGTTTTCGATAAGCTTCCTCCTTTGAAGCATGGTCGCTGGGTTTCCGTTGGCCGTCTCGATTTAAACACTAGTGGTCTCATGTTATTTACTACCGACGGAGAACTCGCGAACAAATTGATGCATCCAAGCTCCCAGATTGAACGAGAATATGCAGTTCGCATCTTGGGGGATGTCACTCCGGAGATGGTTCAGGAGATGCACAAGGGCGTGATTATCGAAGACCATCTCTGTCGCTTCACCGATATCCAGCACTACGGCGGTGAGGGTGTTAATCAGTGGTATCACGTTGTGTTGCTAGAAGGCCGCAATCGCGAAGTGCGTAAGTTGTGGGAATCACAAGGCGTGAAGGTCAGTCGTTTGAAGCGTGTTCGCTTCGGACCGCTGTTTATCCCAAGCTCGGTAGTGAAGGGCAGATTCAACGAACTCGGTAAGACCGAGATCGAGAAACTTCTTAAATTGGTTAATAAAGAGAGTGGGGGGGCTGCTCGAAATAAACCGGACTAGAGAGCCTCAAAATCCCTCACGCTCAACGCCTGGCCGTGAATGCTCTGTGCATCGGCACTCATCAAATAGAGATAGACTGGCATAAGTGATTCGGCCGTTGGTTGCGTCTCTGGATTCTCCGCTGGATAGGCATCGCGCCGCATATTGGTGCGAGTCCCACCGGGATTTAAGCTATTTACCTTTATCGAGGTCGTGTTCTCCAGTTCCTCGGCCAGTGTCTGCATTAACCCTTCTAGGGCAAATTTGGATACAGCGTAGGCTCCCCAAAACGCTCGGCCAACACGTCCCACACTCGAAGAGATGAAGAGTACTCGCGCGCCTTGAGATCTATTCAGCGCAGGCATAAGAGATTGAGTCAGTTGAAACACCGCGTTAACGTTCACCTGCATTAGATCCGTCCAATCCTGCTCTGGATAGAACTCGATAGGGGTGCGCGCGCCTAGCAGAGCCGCGTTATGTATAAGGCCGTCGAGACACTCGAATTGCTCATTCAATGACTCTGCCAGAATTTTAAAGTCAGCCATCGACGCCGTCTTGAAGTCCAGCGGATGAATAACCACCTTCCCCGGATACAATTCATCGATTTCATCAAATACCGCTTCGAGCTTCTGCTGATCCCTACCCAGCAGAATGACCGTAGCTCCATGGGCAGCGTAGGCCTTCGCACATGCTTTACCAATGCCATCGCTGGCACCGGTAATGAGTAGGGTTTTATTGTCTAGGAAGTTCTTTTCTGCATCGTATGTAAATGTCATGTTCAGGCAAATTTCAGTAGATTCAAGAGTGAGATGGTCTGTTCGGAGGATTGCAGGATGAAGTCTGCGTACCATTCTTCGACTTTGGCGTCCGTTGCCAGGTAGCCGTAGGCGGCAGCGATCGCAATCACATCGGCATTCTTAGCAGCTTGGATATCCCGAATGTGATCTCCAATATAGACACATCGTTCGCTATCGCGACCCAGTTTCTCAAGTGCGAGGAAAATCGGCTCCGGATGTGGCTTGGTTTCACTCACATGGTCTGGGCAGACTAATACGCTGCAACGCGAGCTAAGGTGCAATTTCTCCAGTAGGCGGACGCTATATTTCTCGGGCTTATTGGTTACGATCCCCCAAGGAATATTCTGTGCTTCTAATTGCGTTAGTAGGTCGTCTAATCCCGGATAGAGGGTAGAGACAGTGGAGTTTAGCTGCTCGAAGTAGAGGTCTAATAGGCGTTGCAACAGATCAGTAAAATCGTCATGTGTCTCATCGATTTCAAAAGCGTTCTTGACTAGTGCGCGTGCTCCATTCGAAACGTTTAGATGGATAATCTCGTGTGATAATGCATTCTTGCCATGTTCTCCCAAGAGCTTGTTTACGACGAGGGTAAAGTCTGGCGCGGTATCGATAAGCGTGCCATCGAGATCGAACAAAACACAGTCGATAGACGTTTCTAGTTTTTCATGTCGCGACTGGGTCATGTTTGTGTCTCAGCTCGGGTATAACAGGCGATATAGTTTACATCGACGTTTGCCTCTAAGCTGTATTTACGAGTGAGTGGGTTATAGGCCATGCCGATCTGATCTTGCAGGTCTAGCTTGCTATCCCGACTCCATGCGGCGAGTTCGGAAGGTTTAATAAACCTAGCGTAGTCATGGGTGCCTCGAGGCAGTAGGTTCAAAATATATTCGGCGCCAACGATGGCGAATAGATACGACTTAGGGTTTCGATTGATCGTCGAGAAAAACACGGTCCCTCCGGGCTTTACTAAGTCGTGGCAGGCTTGAATAACTTTAGCTGGCTCAGGCACGTGTTCAAGCATCTCCAGGCAGGTAACGATGTCGAATTGTTGGCTGTGATCTTGCGCGTACTGTTCGGCCGAAGACTTTTGATAGTCGATCTCGAGTTTGCTTTCTAGCTGGTGAAGCCTAGCGACTGAGAGCGAGGCATCTGCCATGTCAATCGCAGTTACGCTGGCGCCATGATGGGCCATAGCCTCAGCAAGGATGCCTCCGCCGCAGCCAATATCTAGTACTTTCCTGCCTGCTGGGTTTACCTTGCGGCTGATATAACTCATCCGCAGTGGGTTAATCTCATGGAGCGGTTTAAATTCGCTGTCAGGGTCCCACCAGCGAGCTGCGAGAGCTTCGAATTTACGGATTTCTAGTTCGTCTACATTATCCATATCTTTTGCTGCCTGGTTAACTAATCGCTAGTGGCTTAACTAGTGGCTGAAAGTTTTTCTTGCCACTGGGCGCTTGCGGATTTTATTGCCTGAATATCTAGGCCGGTGAATTCGCCATCCTTCAATAGTTGTTGTCCGGAACACCAGACATGTGAAACTTGGGATGCTTGTGTTGCATACACTATCTGTGAAATCGGATTGTATATGGGTGTGCTATTCAGCGTATCGAGGTCGATTGCGGTCATATCGGCATACTTACCGACTTCTAGACTGCCGATCATTGCGTCTAGCCCTAGTGCTTTAGCGCCATTTATCGTTGCCATTTCCAGCGTCTGTTGGGCAGGTAATGCGCTAGCATCTTTAGCTACACCTTTGGCGAGTAGCGCGGCGGTACGCATCTCAGAGATCATATCGAGGTCGTTGTTGCTCGCACAACCGTCTGTACCTAGAGCGACGTTAATACCTGCCTTGCTTAGCTTGGCTACTTCGCAGAAGCCGCTGGCTAGTTTTAAGTTAGATTCAGGGCAGTGCACAATATTAGCTCCGGCATCGGCTAGAGAGGCTATATCTGCGTCGGAGAGTTCTGTGGCGTGCACGCAGACAAGGCGGGGACTAAGCAGGCCTAGCTGTTTAAGTCGCTCGACCGGAGTTTTCCCGTCGCTTGCCAATGCATCTGAGACTTCTTTGGCTGTCTCGTGCACGTGCATATGGATCGGTAGATCCATCTCTTCGGCGAGTGTCGATAGCTTCTTAAGCGGAGCGTCTGATACCGTGTAGGGCGCGTGTGGCCCAAACGCAGTATGAATTAGCTCGCTGTGTCGGTAATCATCGTGCAGCTTTGTTGCCTTAGAGATGTATTCATCGGCATCGGAAGCCCACACCGTCGGGAAATCTATAACCGGGCTCGCTAGCTGCACTCGAATATTGGCATTCAGGGCTGCTTTCGCTACTTGATCTGGATAGAAGTACATATCGGCGAAGCAGGTAGTGCCAGAACGTATCATCTCTGCGATTGCTAGGTTGGCTCCTGCAAGCACGAAGCTCTCCGAAACGAATTTGGCTTCAAGGGGCCATATCGACTCTTCCAGCCACTGCGTAAGCGGAACGTCGTCGGCGATGCCTCGCATCAAG
>Ga0308018_10001564_pt1 | contig 10602 bp, 7 predicted proteins | sample Neamet282_FD_203130 | JGI IMG/M metagenome (GOLD analysis project Ga0308018, IMG submission 203130) | Marine microbial communities from water near the shore, Antarctic Ocean - #282 | ecosystem: Environmental > Aquatic > Marine > Unclassified | place: Southern Ocean | collected 2014-10-01
TTTAATTCGCGTGCTAGCTGACGCCCAATGGTGCTTTTGCCAGCGCCCATTGGGCCGATTAAAAATATATTCACAATGAAATTCCTTTTAGGAACAGCAACAACAAAACCCGGTCATCAAGCACGAAATGCTCACTGCCGGGTGGCATCAGTTAAATTATGCGGACTAACATTAACATAATCAAGGGTTAACTATGCGTGGAGTGACAAAAACCAAGAGTTCAAACCTCTCAGCCCCGCTTTTTTATCAGGTAATGTGTCGTCGTTTTATCAGAATGAGCGACAGCGCCTAGACAGCCGCCACCTCAATAAACACACTTACAAAAGCACACGTCTGAAATCAGCCAAAGCATCTGCCAGAAAAGCATTAAACTTACCTGACAACGCGCCATCCAGTGCACGGTGATCCCAACTCAAACTTAATGGCAATATAAGCCGGGATACTATTTCGTCACCCTGTTTTTGCAACTGCTCTCGGGCCTTACCCACACCAAGTATTGCCACCTCTGGAGCATTAATAATCGGCGTAAAGTAAGTACCTCCAATTCCACCCAAGGATGAAATCGAGAACGAGCCACCCTGCATTTCGTCGGGTTTCAACTTGCCTTCTCGGGCTTTTGCGGACAGCGCTCTAATTTCTGCAGCCAACTCGTAAACACCTTTTTTGTCAGCATCACGAACAACCGGCACCACCAAACCTTTAGACGTATCAGCGGCAAAGCCAATGTGATAATAATGTTTCAGTACAATATCATCACCATCGAGACTTGCGTTCACTTCGGGGAATTGTTTTAGGGCGGCCACACAGGCTTTGATTAATAAAGCCAGCAATGTCACTTTATTATCAGGTTTTTCACTGTTCAGCTGTTGTCGAAAGGCTTCCAAATCTGTGATATCAGCGTCTTCATGGTTGGTCACATGAGGAATAGAGACCCAGTTCCGGTGCAATGCAGCACCACTTATCTTGCGAATCCGCGACAGAGCCTGACGCTCAACTTCACCAAATTTAGAAAAATCTACTTTTGGACATGGCATCAAACCTGGTAATCCAGAATTGTCTGAAGCTCCAGAAGATGCCGCCGACTGCATTTTGGCTTTCACATAATTCTGTACATCTTCTTTGGTGAGACGTTGCCGTGGGCCGGTGCCCTGAATACCACCTAAAGACACACCCAGTTCACGCGCAAAACGGCGTACCGAAGGAGAAGCATACACATCTGACGTATCAGAGGAGTTTGCGCTGCCTGTATTAGTGGCTGCTACAGGCGCAACGATCTCAACCTTTTCCACCTCACTTTCTGTCGAGAGTTGCGAAGATTCGGCGGGTGTGGACGACTCTGGCAACGAAGGCTCTGACTCAGAGACACTCGCCACACTGACTGATTCAACCCGTTCAATAACCGCTATTAACGAACCCTCATCCAACTTATCACCAAGCGACACTTTCAGTTCGACAAGCTTACCCGCTAGCGGTGAAGGAATTTCCATCGACGCTTTATCAGACTCAACCGTTATCAGGCTATAGTCTTCAAGGATCTGGTCGCCGGGCGCCACGGAAATTTCGATCACTTCGACCCCGGCTGCACCACCAATATCTGGCACAAAGACTTCAGCTAAACTGACAGTAGCTTCAGGAGAAACAGCTATATCGGGCTGAGCTGGTTCAACATTAGACTCAGCTATAGGTAAAGGGTCAGGCTCGGGTTCAACTTGCTGATCCTCATTGACCGCAATATTATCTTCGGAAGCATCCTCTTGAGAACTACCTTCTCCAGCTCCTTCGATTACCGCCACCAAGGCACCTTCGTCTATTTTGTCTCCAAGGCTGATCTTCAGCTCCACCAATTTACCTGATAGCGGCGACGGAATATCCATTGTGGCCTTATCAGATTCAACCGTGAACAGCGTGTCTTCGACCTCGATAAAATCACCGAGCGCCACGGCTATTTCGATCACTTCAACTCCAGCAGCACCACCAATATCAGGCACCGTCACATTGCTTAATTTACCCAAATTTTTCTCCAATTCTTTGTAGCTGGCTCCGTGCCAATAATCAGCAGCCGCATTTATTATTTTAATAATATGAAGTCAACAATCCCACGGTGAAGCGGTACTGGTCTCTATATTGTATTGCTCAATGACTTTTGAACACACGGCTGAATCAACTTGCCCCTGCTGCACCAATCGACTGACAGATGCCAACACAATATGGTATCGATCCATCTCAAAGAAACTTCTCAGCGCAGGCCTAGTATCACTGCGGCCAAAGCCATCAGTACCCAATGTTGTATAGTCAGCATCAATATACTCACTAATGAGCTGCGGCAAAGCTCTTATGTAATCTGTAACTGCAAGCACCGGTAACTCTCCGTTAAAGGATTTACCAACATGGTGCTGCTTTGGTTCGCTTTCAGGATGCAGCAAATTCCACCTTTCAGTATCGCGCGCTTCGCGAGCCAACTCGGTGAAGCTGGTAACACTCCATAGCTCACAGCTGATCTGCCATTCAGTAGCAAGTAACTTAGCTGCGGCAACCACCTCTGGCATAATGGCTCCGGAACCCAACAAGCGAACTTTGCCAACACTATTATTTGCTTCAATAGTTTTGTAGCAGTAAGCCCCACGAATAATGTCTTTTTCTACACCAACCTCCATAGTGGGCTGCGGATAGTTCTCGTTCATTAATGTCATGTAGTAGAAAACATCTACCTGATCTTCAAGCATTTGCTTCATGCCATGATTGAGAATAACCGCAACTTCACAGGCAAACGAAGGATCGTAAGCACGACAATTCGGCACAGTTGCCGCCATGACATGGCTGCTACCATCCTGATGCTGCAATCCTTCACCGCCGAGTGTGGTTTTTCCAGATGTTGCACCAAGCAGGAATCCTCTCACTCGCTGATCAGCTCCAGCCCAAATCAGGTCGGCAACTCGCTGAAAACCAAACATAGAATAATAAATGTAAAACGGAATCATCGGCGTTTGATGCACAGAATAGCTGGTGCCCGCCGCTACCCATGAACTGATGGCCCCGGCTTCGTTAATTCCCTCTTCCAGAATCTGCCCGTCTTTCGCTTCGAGATAACTCAATATAGAGCCAATATCTTCAGGCTCGTACTGCTGTCCAGAGCTGGAATAAATACCAAACTGTTTAAACAGATTCGCCATACCAAAGGTTCGCGCTTCGTCAGCCACAATTGGCACTACACGCGGCCCCAGTTCCTTGTCTTTCATTAAGCTCGACAACATGCGAACAAAGGCCATAGTGGTCGACATTTCCTTGCCTGCCGCTTCTGTCGCAAATTTTCCATAACCGGCAAGTTCGGGAACCGCCAGTTTGGGTGCCTCAGATTTCCGCTGTGGTATAAATCCACCCAACTTCTGACGTTGCTCGAGAAGATATTGCAGCTCAGGACTGTCATCAGCAGGCTTATAAAAACTCAAGGATTCAACTTGCTCATCGCTCAATGGCAGCTGAAATCGATCGCGGAATCTGAGCAACGCATTGGTATCCAGTTTTTTCTGCTGATGAGTGGTCATTTTTCCCTGACCAGCTTCTCCCATACCGTAGCCCTTTTTGGTCTGCGCGAGAATAACTGTAGGACTGCCTTCATGTTTTTGCGCTGCTTCATAGGCAGCATAAATTTTTACCAGGTCGTGACCACCACGTTTTAAACGATCAATCTGCTCGTCACTCAAACCTTGAACTAGACGAGCTAATGATCCATTTTGACCAAAAAAACTTTCCCGATTATATCGGCCGTCTTTAGCCGCAAAGGTTTGAAACTGGCCATCGACAGTTTCTGAAAAGGCCTTGATCAGAGCGCCCTCCGTATCACCAGCAAACAGACCATCCCAATCAGATCCCCATACTAGCTTGACCACATTCCAGCCCGCGCCAGAAAACAACTCTTCCAACTCGTCGATAATACGTCCATTACCTCGCACCGGCCCATCGAGCCGCTGCAGGTTACAGTTAACCACCCAAATCAGATTATCGAGCTTTTCACGAGCAGCGAGCGTTAGCGCCGACATGCTTTCCGGCTCATCCATTTCGCCATCACCAAATACACCCCAGACTTTTCTGGCTGAAGTATCTAACAAACCACGATGGTTCAGATAGCGCATAAACCGCGCCTGATAAATAGACGAAATCGGGCCTATGCCCATTGAGCCAGTCGGGAACTGCCAAAAGTCTGGCATCAACCAAGGGTGGGGGTAGCTCGACAACCCCTGAGCACCTACTTTTCCCGCAGAAATTTCCTGACGATAATGATCCAAATCAGTTTCAGTGAGACGACCTTCGAGAAATGCCCTAGCATAAATGCCAGGCGCAGAATGGGGCTGATAAAAAACCAGATCGCCGTCAAGCTCATTGGTTCGAGCACGATAAAAATGATTGAAACCCACTTCAAATAAATCAGCAGCACTGGCGTAGCTGGCAATATGCCCACCCAACTCACCATAGGCGCGGTTTGCTCTCACCACCATTGCCAGCGAGTTCCAGCGCATAATCGACGCCAGTCGCTCTTCTATCGTTAAATCGCCGGGGAAGTCAGGTTCACTTTCAACATCAATGGTGTTGATGTAAGCGGTTTTATGACTCGACCGCCATCGTACGGCAGGCATGCGCGCCATGGCCGCCAGCTCATCCAGAATGGCTTTCGCCTGATCTACACCAGAATGCCGAATGACACTTTCGAGCGCTTCTTTCCACTCCAGTAATTCTTGGGCATCAACACCCTCTCGCTCTGCCGCAGAAGAAGCAAAACCACTGTTGTTCGTAACACTTGAATTCATAAAACCCCCAGGTTATTTCCTAGACAGTATAGACCTCTAGGAAAGGCATTTTTGACCAATATCATTGACAAAAAGCTAAAATTGCAGCATATTATTTTTCAAAAACACGGATTAGAAAAATAATGAACCTCGATTCGACTGATTTAAAGATTCTTAAAGAACTACAAAAAGATAGCTCGATGTCAAATGTAAAGCTATCCAAGCGAGTGCACCTTTCACCCTCCCCCTGCTTGGCCCGCGTAAAAGCTCTGAAAGAAGCCGGCGTTATCCGCAATTATGTTGCGTTGCTGGACGCCAATAAGCTCGGCCTGCAATTAAATGTGTTTATTTTTATTACACTAAAAGACCAAAATCGACAGTCTTTACAAGAGTTCGAAGCGACAGTCTGCAGATATGAAGAAGTGATGGAGTGCTACCTCATGACCGGCGACTCAGACTATCTAATACGCGTTGCCACTCATGACATCGCAGCTCTGGAACGCTTTATTGTTGAAAAACTGTCGCCTATCCCTCAAGTGGAAGGCATTCGCTCCAGCCTCGCACTTAAACAGGTCCGTTATAAAACAGCTTTACCTATTCAGACGAAATCAGCCTGATCAAAGACGCCTTTATAGCACCGGCTAAAAAGCATTTGCCTACCTTACTACCACATCAGCTAGATGATCTGGTGAGACGAATCTATGGCGCCTCCATTCGTTATACGACCCGTAATTTGGTGCTGTGGCAACTACATACCATGGTAAGACCGAGCGAAGCAGCCGCCGCGGAATGGGCAGAAATTGATTTTACGGAAAAGCTTTGGACTATCCCTGTGTTACGGATGAAAAAGAAGCGCCAGCATATGTGGGACGTAATTTTTGCCGTATTTTCTACTGCGATGTTTGGCTCTTGGATTGTATATTTCTTTAAAAACAAGCGTCTATTATTGGTAGCCCCTACTGTCCTTGGTGTGACCACCGATTGGTCTGAGAATTTTCTTGAATTATTGATGTTAGAAACCTATTCAAATTGACAATGGCAGGTCTGACTTATTTGATCATCCTTGTTGGAATAATACTTCTAATAAAAACATTTATAACAAGACCTAAGCGAGTTTAAAAACTAATTTAACCAGCCTCATATTTATGCATACCATCAACCGTATTAGTCAGGAGCGTGTTTGGACTGATGAGACCTTGGGTGGCCAGACACGGCTAAAGGTTGATTATCCTGACTAGTGTTGAGTGTGTTGGATTGTGCTGGCTGAGCCTCTAAGGCATTGCTACAATCGCAATAACCCCACACCTGAAAGCACCCTCAAAAGTGCTTCTGTAAGCTCCAGAGAGGCCCTGTTAGCAACGCTGGCATACCAGCCTAAGATGTGCATTACGCGCATGTATTAGGCCATAAACCAAGCCATGGCATACTCAGTCTTTAAATCATCTGGCTTACCTAGTATGGGTGCTTTGGTCAACCCTTGGGGTTCGATACAGCCTATGACATAACCTTCAGTAGCATTATGTAGGCTGGTAATGAGATGCTCTATGTGATCAATATAGTGGCTCTGAGTCACCACCAAAAAGCTAAGTTTGGAACACAGCTGCAAATGGCAGACACGTAACTTTACTGGCTCTATATTGAGCGCTGCAGCGGCCATGCGCTGATATTGGAGTTGCAAGGTCGCTAGATTGGTGCTCACCTCAAACAGATCTGCAGGGCAGTGCAGCCAGCTGCACAGCCGATTGGGAATGCCCACACTAACATGCAGGGATGCATTGCCTAAAAGGGGCACAATTTGTGCAATAAAATCTTGCCACGCAGTATGTGCTTTTAAAGAGGTGTTAAGCGAAGTTGAAGGTAGGCGTAATGACAAATGCCACTGACCTAAAACCCTTTGCCGCCCTGCCTCATGAGTATTTTTAGCACAGCCTAATAGCACTATTCGCAGCTTATCAACCTGCCAATCAATCCCTAATATAAGGGGTTTTACCCGGCGCCTAACAAAGTGCTGTAACATTAAACCCATCCTTGGGTGGCGAAACTTAATAGATCTTATATACTTTCGCTTCTGCCGTTTTGTTTATTCCCATCGCTGCCTAGAGTTAAAGCATAGCATGTCATTAATACGCCGCCTGTTTAAATGGGTTTTTATACTAGGAATCATTGGTACGCTTACCATTGCAGCGGTGACCTGGTTTTACCTTATGCCTCGGTTACCCGATGTAAATAGCCTAAGAGATTACCACCTACAAACGCCCCTAAGAGTGATGAGCCGTGATGGCAAACTCATTTCAGAGTTTGGTGAGCAGCGCCGTATTCCTTTGCGCATAGACCAAGTGCCTCAGCATTACATTGACGCATTGTTGTCTGCTGAAGATGAAAACTTTTATAGTCATTACGGCGTTGATCCCAAAGGTCTCTTAAGAGCAGCCGTTAGAATGGTGCAAGCCGGCGGAAGAATTCAAGGTGGTGGCAGCACGATTACCATGCAGGTAGCCCGCAACTACTTATTAACCCTTGATCAGACCTTTATTCGCAAATTTAATGAAATATTATTATCTTTTCAAATTGAGCAAGAGCTCAGCAAAGAACAAATACTGGAAATGTATTTTAACAAAATGTTCATGGGGCACCGATCTTATGGCATAGAGGCTGCATCTAATGTGTATTATGGCCGCTCAATTAGTGAGCTAGGCCTGCCTCAGTTGGCCATGCTTGCTGGGCTCTATAAAGCCCCATCTCGATATAACCCTATTTCTAATCCACAACGCTCTAAAATACGCAGAGACTGGATATTAGGCCGCATGCTGCTGTTAGACTACATTAATGAAGAGCAATACCAGACGGCCATTGCCACCCCTATTACGGCCCGATTTCATAGTTTAAAACCAGAAACATCAGCATCTTATGTTGCAGAAATGGTACGTAGTGAATTATTCAGCTCTTTCCCTATTGAAGACGTTTATACTGGTGGTTATCGGGTTTACACCACTATTGACAGCCGGCTTCAAGACGCTGCTCAGCTGGCAGTACAGAAGGGTCTATTAGCCTACGATAGGCGCCACGGGTATCGTGGTGTAGAAAAAAATCATGGGCCTAATGTCACTGCGGAAGAAGCCGAACGATTACTTAACAGAACCCCTGTACTTGGCCCATTACAGCCTGCAATCGTACGCCAAGTTAACGAAGAGTCGGCAGAATTACTACTACGTTACGGTCAGACTATTAGTATTAACTTTAGCGATATGAGTTGGATTAGGCCAAGAATCTCCATCGATTACTTGGGCAGTGCGCCCAAGACTATTAGCGACATCTTAAGCCCTGGTGACCAAGTTCGAGTGCGCCAAGCCTATGCTGATGCAAACGTGTGGTACCTGTCCCAAGTGCCTGACGCACAGGGGGCGTTAATTGCCCTAGACCCAAAAGACGGCGCCATGATCGCTTTAGTAGGTGGTTTTGAGTATTTGCACAGCAAATTTAATCGAGCAACTCAGGCCCTGCGTCAACCCGGCTCTAACTTTAAGCCTATTATTTATTCTGCAGCCTTGGAACAAAAGTTTACCGCTGCCACCTTAATTAACGATGCCCCTGTGGTGTTTAATGACGCTAGCCTAGAAGACTCATGGCGCCCAGAAAACTACAGTGGTAAATTCTTTGGTCCCACACGTTTGCGCAAAGCACTGTATAAATCTCGTAACTTAGTCTCTATACGGATTTTACGGGAAATTGGCATTAAATCAGCCATCGATTATGCTACCCGCTTTGGTTTTAAGCCTGAGCAGCTGCCACGCAATTTATCCCTTGCTTTGGGCAGTGCAAGCGTGCCTCCCATCGATGTAGCTACAGCCTATGCAACCTTCGCCAACACCGGCTATCAAGTTCAGCCCTATTTTATAGAGAGGATTGAAGACAGCTTTGGGCGAGTGCTGTTCCAAGCTGAACCCACCACCGTATGCCATAACTGCGACTATGTAAGGCTCAGCGATAAAGTGGACCTAAGCCCACCTAGTGTGGTGGCAACAACAAAAATCACTACCGGTGCCATCGTTGCGTTAAATGAGGCCTTAGATCAAGAGGATGCTCAGCAAAACATCCTGTCGGTGGCGCCAGATCGACCTATTACTCATTTGCCAATCGCTCCACGCATTATGGACGAGCGGGTTAATTATATTATGCATACTATTCTTCAAGACGTGGTGAAAAAAGGCACAGCGCGCAGAGCTCAAAAATTGCAACGTAATGATTTAGCGGGGAAAACAGGCACTACTAACGACCAAAAAGACGCCTGGTTTTCTGGCTATGTAGACTCTATGGTAGCCACAACCTGGGTAGGCTTCGACCAGCCCAAAACCTTGGGCAGGAATGAATTTGGTAGCACGGCAGCGCTGCCTATTTGGATCGACTTTATGGAAATAGCCCTAAAGGATGTGCCTCAAACACAACGGCGGCAACCAGACAAAATGGTCACCATTAAAATCGACGAGGCCACTGGCGCATTGGCTCGGCCAGGCGACCCCTCCGCAGTAGAAGAAATTTTCCGTGCAGAACGTACTCCTGAGCAAATGGCATTGCCTAAAGGCAGCCGCTCTAGCAATGGCATTAACGAAGAAGAAACTAGGCCCGAGCAGGTGTTCTAGTTGCTGTTCAGTACTGGGGTTTGCTCAAGCATATGTAAGTGAGAAATACTCATAACACCCGCATGGAAACCTTTTTTGAGCTGCTTTTTAGTTAACTTACGCCAAGCGAGCCAACCCCTAACAGTAATAGTTTGCCCAACCCATCGCTGCATTTGCTTGGGTGTATCGGCGTTAAAGCCCGGTGCTGCAAGGAGGTACTTGGGAATCCTCACTGCCACTTGCCCTCCAAGGCCTATGTACCAGGAGTGTTGGCTGTCACTAACATCGTTCACTTCGCCAGCCATACGCATAAACCCACCTTGGTTAGACTTAAGCAAGGCAGCTGCATGAACACGCGATATAGGGGCTTGCCATATACCCAGACCATGTCTGCGGGCTACTTCTTCTCGCTGCCACAAGCAATTCTCTGCGCCTTGCTCATTCATACTAATTACATAGGCTAAGCCTTGGCCGACTAAAAAGCTGTCCACACTCACTCCAGAGCCATCATAAAGCTTTACCAGCCAACGCCCATAGTGGTCTTTAATGTTGGGAAGCAGTTGTAGGTAAATGGATTTTTGTTGCTGTAATTTTTCATTGAGTTGAGTTTTAGCCTGCTGCGCGTAGGCCTGCTCTGGGCGCCCCTTATTGGCCATTTCTGTGGTATTGATTTGCCCCAAACGTAGCCGATGTCCATTAGCTAAACTTAGGCTGTCACCATCCTGAACGAACCAGCTTTTCACTTTATACGTTTGACCAACTATCGGATTACCAGACCACTCATTGGCTTTTTCCATTGCTGCCTCAGTCAAAGCGGAGCATTGAGCGTAAATACGGGGACTAATAAATAGTAATAAGGCGATGGACAACACTAGCGGTATTCGTAGGCTATATTTTATTGGCTTCATATTCATATTTACTTAATTGTTACCTTAGACTGACTGGTTAACTCGATAGGTTGTGCGCCACTAACCCATCGTACTCTGTAATATATAAATACAGCATAGCCTATTTATATGAATCAGCCATGTTAGGTCTTTATGTTTATAGTGGAACTGGTATTTTAACCATTAGATTTTTATTAATAACGCCATATAGCGGCACAATCATTACATGTTTTTACATTTGGGGTTCTAACTTAGCCTTTAGTTTTGTGGCCTTAAGTGGTTAAATTATGGCCACAGTGAACAAGCTGCCCGTACTCC
>Ga0308018_10001567_pt1 | contig 10596 bp, 9 predicted proteins | sample Neamet282_FD_203130 | JGI IMG/M metagenome (GOLD analysis project Ga0308018, IMG submission 203130) | Marine microbial communities from water near the shore, Antarctic Ocean - #282 | ecosystem: Environmental > Aquatic > Marine > Unclassified | place: Southern Ocean | collected 2014-10-01
TAAAATAGGCATAGATACAATTGCAGCCAATAGGCTAGCAACCAACACATAAGCCCAGCTGGCACTGTAGCGTAAAACGCTAGCCAAACCTGCCACACCTATTAAAGTTAAAGCAGGTGTTGGATCTCCATTACTCCACCAAGCTATAGCAGGTAATAGGCTCCACATAAAAACATTAGCTCCAGCTTGATAACCTTTTCTCAAGATCACCAAGGCCACAAGTGCTGCACTTATCCAAAACAACACAGGAATGATAGCAAACAACACTGCAACCATAGTTACTTGTTTGTTGCCACGCATGGCGTATTGAGCTAGTCCGCGCATATGTTAATACAGCTTACTGATGAGCGTCAGTGTATGGCAACAATGCAACGTAACGAGCGCGCTTGATAGCGGTAGAAAGCTGACGCTGATAGCGTGCTTTAGTACCGGTAATACGGCTGGGTACAATCTTGCCAGTTTCAGATACGTAGCCTTTTAAAACTTCAATATCTTTATAGTCGATTTGAGTTACGCCTTCGGCGGTGAAACGACAGTACTTACGACGACGGAAAAAACGTGCCATGGTCAATATCTCCAGTTAATTATTCAGCTGCGGCTTCAGCGGCTTTGACGGCTTTGGCTTTGGCGGCTTTGGCGGCTTTGGCGGCTTTGGCTTTGGCGGCTTTGGCGGCTTTGGCTTTGGCTTCTGCTTCTGCTTCTGCTTCTGCTTCTGCTTCAGAGGCTTCTGCTTGAGGAGCTTCTGCTTGAGGAACTTCTACTTGAGGAGCTTCTGCTTGAGGAACTTCTGCTTGAGGAGCTTCTGCTTGAGGAACTTCTACTTGAGGAGCTTCTGCTTGAGGAGCTTCTGCTTGAGGAGCTTCTGCTTGAGGAGCTTCTGCTTGAGGAACTTCTGCTTGAGGAACTTCTGCTTCAGAGGCTTCGGCACGAGGGGCGCGTTCTTGACGACGACGGTCTTCACGGCTTTCAGCAGCTTTAACAGGGGAATCCCCAGTTTCAGCAGCTTTCATTCGTACAACCATGTTGCGAATTACCGCATCATTGTAACGGAAGTTGCTGTCTAGCTCGACCAATGCGGCGTTTGAACATTCAACGTTCATTAGTACATAGTGAGCTTTGTGAATCTTGCTAATTGGGTAAGCCAAGTGACGGCGGCCCCAATCTTCTAAACGATGAATCGCACCACCATCAGCTTCAATAGTCGTGGTGTAGCGCTCAATCATAGAGGGTACTTGTTCACTTTGGTCTGGATGGACCAAAAAGATAATTTCATAATGACGCATTGCTGCTCCTTATGGGTTAAATAGCCTTAAGCGTCTAATAATTCGTTATTGAACTACAGCCTTAAAGCAAGGAGAAAAATCACACCTAAAAATGTGATGGCGCATTATACGTAAACTAATGGAAAGGTACAAGTTATCACGCTTTTAGTAACTTGCTTAAGTGCCCGAATATTGCCAAGACTAAAGCACCTACGCACCTACCTAATTAAAGTCAAAACTTTACGCATTATGACAGCTTTTTTTGAGACTAGAGCGATAACGACTGATATATTACATGGGGCCTGAGTTGGGCTAATCGGTGTGTCACAAATAGCAGAACAGCTACCGCCATGGGTATGAGAAAAGCTTGATGTAAGTACAGCAATGCTAAGAGCATATATTAAGTGCCTGTGAAACGAACCAATACCAATTTGAGAAAAAACTATGTGGAACATTTATTTATCTGGCGAAATACATACGGACTGGCGCGAGCAAATCATTAGCCGTTGTGCAGAACTAAACCTGCCTGTAAATTTTTCATCCGCCTGCACCAACCACGAAGTCAGTGATGCAGCAGGTGACCACTTAGCAGATACGGCTACCAGCTTTTGGCGTGACAACCAATCGGCCAAGGTGAATGCCATTCGCACCAGGAACCTCATTGCCCAAGCAGACATCGCCATCATTAGGTTTGGCGACAAATATAAGCAATGGAATGCCGCTTTTGATGCTGGGTATTGCGCTGCCATGGGTACGCCATACATTACCTTACATAGCGAAGACATCGTTCACCCTTTAAAGGAAGTGGATGCAGCAGCTATGGCTTGGACTACGGATGTTAATCAAGTCATCACCACTCTCCAGCACGTGTGTAGTTAATAAACATAACAAGGACGTTTTACTATGGGCCAGCACACCAGCCACCTAGGCACTAAACCCATCCTAGGGCTATTCTTTGGCATGGCTGCTCCTATCGCTGTGGGTATGATGGTGAATGGCCTTTACAATGTCGTTGATGCGATTTTTGTTACCCGCGCCATTGGTGTGAATGCCATGGGTGGCATTTCCATTGTATTTCCAATTCAAATGTTTATCTTTGCTTTGGCCACTTTGGTGGGCAGCGGTATGGCTTCAATTGTAGCTCGCCAACTAGGCGCAAAACAGGAAACTGCTGCCAATACCACAATAGATATCGCCTTCCGTTTAGCCTTAACTATGGCCATAGCCATTACCCTAGGCATCTATTTAAATATAGATACCTTACTCGAATTTCTGGGAGTGTCAGAAGCATTGTGGCCATACGCCTATGGTTATCTCGTGCCCTTGGTATTGCTGAGCTTCCCAATCGTATTTGTTAGTAGTATTCCTGGTGATTTACTCAGAGCGGAAGGCAAGGCCATGTTAATGATGGCTAGCATGGTGTCATCTGCGCTGCTGAACATTGTGTTAGATGCCGTGTTTATCTTCGTCTTGGATATGGGCGTGGAGGGCGTAGCTTATGCCACCATCCTGTCTCAGATATTTGCTGCAGCGTTAATGCTTTACTTCATTTTAGGTGGCAGAACCCACTTAAAATTACGCCCGTTTGCTTATCAGATGAACTGGGGGATTCTTAAGGACGTCACTTTACTAGGCATACCCATTCTAATATCCCATGCTGGGGTATCTGTATTTATAGGTTTAACCAACTACACAGTAATCCAGTTTACTGAAGTTGACAGTGACCTGTATGTAAGTTCATACGGGCTCATTGGCCGCTTAATGATCTTTTTTATATTACCAGCCATTGCCATGACTATTTCCTTTCAAACTATTGCTGGCTACAACTATGGCGCTAAACAATATGACCGAGTTTTAGCCATGATCAAACTTGGCGTTATTTCAAGCCTATGTTACGGCTTAGGTGTGAGCGCTTTGATGTTACTTGCACCTCAACAGATTATTGGTATCTTCACCCAAAACACGGCACTGTTGGCCACCACAACCGGCATCGCCTTTTGGTCTTTCTTATTATTTCCACTGTCCAATGCCCACAGTGTCATTAGCTCTTTATTTCAGGCCTTGGGGAAGGCTAGACATGCCATTTTCTTATCGTCCCTAAGAATTTATTTTATACTCATACCTGCGCTACTCATATTACCCACAATTTATGGTATCAATGGTATTTGGTATTCATTCCCTATTGCAGATGTGATTGCTTTTGTTGTGGTGATTTATTTTGCTTTTCGCGAGCGTGGCAACCTGCATCGTCTCATCTTGACATCTAAACAAACTGACCTAACCTAGGAAGCTGGAGATTGAAATGATTTTAATATTATGGGTTTTAGGCATTGTTATTGTTGCTTTGCTGATTCGTCTATTACTGAATAGCGCACCTAGCAATGGCAAGCCATTTCTATTGCGCACAGCAGTGGTGATCATTGCAATAGTAGCTATCGGGTTGGCATTAAGTGGCTTGTGGCCTGTGGCCATAAGCCTTCTAGGCGGCCTAGCGGTCTATGGCAGGCCTGTTCTTCAGGCTTTTGGCCTATGGCAGACGATCAAACGTTTTAGCCAAACCAGCACTAAGAGCAACGCTCCCAGTGCATCTGTTATGGATAAACAACAGGCAAGACAAGTTTTAGATGTTGAAGCAGATGCCAGCCATGAAGAAATAATATCTGCCCACAAACGTTTGATGGCCAAAAATCACCCTGATAAAGGGGGCAGCACCTATTTAGCTAGCCAAATCAACCAAGCTAAAGACGTATTACTTCAGGACTAAACTCATCTCCAGCAGGAAAATGAGTTAGTGAATAATCTAACTGCGCTGACGTACTGCTTCAAATAAACACACACCCGCAGCCACAGATACATTAAGGCTACTCACTTCACCCGCCATAGGAATTTTAACCAACTGGTCACACCCTTCACGGGTAAGGCGACGCATACCTTCGCCTTCCGCTCCCATCACTAAAGCCATGTTGCCTGTAAGGTCGGTTTGGTGAATATGCTGGATGGCTTCGCCGGCGGTACCTGTAATCCAAACACCAGCATCCTGCAAACTTTTGAGGCAGCGGGCTAAATTAGTCACCTGCACAAAAGGTATGCTCTCTGCTGCACCACAAGCCACTTTGCTTACGGTGCTATTAAGTGACGCTGACTTATCTTTGGGCGCGATGACTGCATGTACGCCAGCAGCATCTGCGGTACGCAAACAAGCACCTAAGTTATGGGGATCCGTTACACCATCTAAGATCAACAAAAATGCTGGCTCCTTAAGCTCTTCTAACAACTGCGTTAGGAAATGCTCATCTTTAGCTGGGTTTGGAGTACACCCAGCAACCACACCCTGGTGTCGACCCTTAACTTTATTGTCTAACTCACGGCGGGGCATTATTTGACATTCAATGCCCTGCTCGTCTGCCAGCGCCTTAACTTGATTTAAGCGTTGGTCTTCACGACCTTCTTGAAGCCAAATTTCTTGCACCCGCTCGGGGTTGCGTTGCAATTTAGTTTGCACAGCGTGAATGCCAAAGACATATTCAATGTTAGCCATAATTAACGACTCTCAAATACCTTATTTACGGCGCAGTCTTTTTACGGCGAGGTTTTCTTGCACCGCCAGAAGGCTTACCCTTTTGATCAAACAAAGGGGCATCTGCTGAAGTTTCAGCACTGGACTTCTTCGACTTAGGTTTAGGCTTTGACTTAGCTTTAGGCACAGGCCTTGATTTCGGTTTTGGACCCGTTTTAGACTTAATTTTTGGTGGCGCATCAGCTAACTCAAAATCAATTTTCTTTTCGTCTAGGTCTACTCGAACCACTTGTACTTCAATACTGTCACCTAAGCGGAAACTTTTGCCACTGCGCTCTCCTTGGAGACGATGCTTAGCTGCATCAAAGTGATAATAATCACCTGGTAACGCACTAATATGCACAAGGCCTTCAACATAAACATCAGCCAACTCAACAAACAAACCAAAACTAGTTACAGCATTAATGGTGCCATGGAAGTAATCACCGATATGACCTTGCATGTATTCGCACTTAAGCCAGCCTTCTACATCCCAAACAGCAGCATCTGCTCGACGCTCAGCCATTGAGCAATGTTCGCCCAAAATCACTACGTCCGCAGTGGTATATGGATACCATGGCGACTGTGGTTGCTTTTCAGTGGCTTTAATTCGCTTCACATACCGGCTCAACCGCTTGCTTTGAATCACACTGCGTATGGCACGATGAACGAGCAAGTCAGGGTAGCGACGAATGGGCGACGTAAAGTGCGCGTATGCGTCATAGCCTAAACCAAAATGGCCTTCGTTTTCTGGCGTATAAACGGCCTGACTTAATGAACGTAACATCACAGTTTGCACTAAGTGTGCGTCAGGACGGCCCTTGATAGAGCTCAACAGCGCCTGATAATGCTTTGGTTTTGGCTCTTCCCCACCTGGCAATGAAAGACCCATTTCACCTAAAAATCCACGCAAGTTTTCTAGCTTGCTAGGCTTAGGGCCTTTGTGCACACGGAACAAACCATCTAGTTTATGCTTCGCTAAAAACTTAGCCGTACTCACGTTAGCCGCTAACATACACTCTTCAATCAACTTATGGGCATCGTTGCGGTGTACCGGCACTATGTCAGTTATTTTACGGTCTTCGCCAAAGATGATACGTGTTTCTTGGGTTTCAAAATCAATCGCGCCACGGGCGTCACGGGCAGAACGCAAAGCAGAATACAGCTTATGCAATTGGTCTACAGGCTTTACTACATGGTTATATTCTTGACGTAAAGCCAGACATTGCTCATCATCTGAATCCAGCATCGCACCCACTTTGGTGTAAGTTAAGCGGGCGTGAGAGTGGATTAAACCTTCGTAAAACTCGTAGCCACTCAACTTACCCTTACTGCTGATAGTCATCTCGCACACCATGACCAACCGATCGACATGGGGATTAAGAGAGCATAAACCGTTGGAAATAGCTTCTGGCAACATAGGGATTACACGCTCAGGAAAATACACTGAGGTTGCTCGCCTGTGAGCTTCTGTATCTAAAGCAGTGCCCGTGCGGACGTAATGGCTTACATCAGCAATAGCAACATATACACGCCAGCCACCTAAGGTTCTTTTACGGCAATAAACTGCGTCGTCAAAGTCGCGGGCGTCTTCTCCATCAATGGTAACAAAAGGCATTTCACGAAGATCAATACGATCATGCTTATCAGCTTCAGTGACTTCTGGAGCAAGCTTAGCAGCTTCATGACTGGCCTCTAACGGCCATTCATGGGGTATTTCGTGGGTTCGAATAGCAACATCAATCTCCATGCCTGGAGCCATGTGTTCACCCAAAATCTCAGCAACTTCACCTACAGCTTGATTGCGTTTGTTAGGCTGGTGAGTAATGCGCACGGTAACATATTGGCCATGCTGAGCTTGAAGTACGCTATCGCTTGAAATTAGAATGTCTTGGCTAATACGCTGATTATCTGGGCGCACAAAACAAATGCCATTTTCCTTCGTTAACCGCCCCACAACTTGCCGAGTATTGTGCTCAGTCACTTCAACAATAGCGCCTTCGCTACGGCCTTTGCGGTCTACCCCAGTAATACGAGCCAGGGCCTTGTCGCCATCTAACACAGCACGCATTTGACGGTGGCTGAGAAATAAATCATCACCACCTGCATCGGGCTTTAAGAAACCAAAGCCATCTCGATGGCCTATGATACGGCCATGGATAAGGTCCATCTTATGGATAGCGCCATAGGCACCTTTGCGGTCACTTATCAGCTGGCCATCGCGTTCCATGGCACGTAAACGGCGACGCAGTGCTTCTACATCTTCTGCCTCAAACAAGGCCAGTTCAAAACTAACCTGTTTAAGCGTTGCTGGGCCGCTTCGGTCACGCAAGTGATCCATAATAAATTCACGGCTGGGAATTGGATTGTCGTACTTTTGCGCCTCACGCTGAGCATGTGGATCGTCGATTTGTGTCATTTTTTCCTAGGAGCCAAAAGGATGGCGTTTAACAATTGTTTCAATTCGATCTGGGCCTGTGGAAATGATGTCCACTGGCGCCTCAATCAAGACTTCAATACGGGCAATGTAGGCCAACGCAGCAGCGGGTAGTTGTGCTTCTGTCTGGGTACCTACGGTAGACTCAGTCCAACCCGGCATGGTTTCGTAAATAGGGGTCACGGCTGCAAAACCTTCAGCATCGCTTGGGCAAGATACCTCATTACCCATGGCGTCATGGTAAGCAACACACATTTTAATTTCGTCCATACCATCCAATACATCCAGCTTAGTCAGGCAGATACCTGACACACTGTTAATCTGAATGGCATGTTTAAGTGCAACAGCATCAAACCAACCACAACGACGTGGGCGGCCTGTAGTAGCACCTAATTCATGGCCACGATTCGCAAGGCCTAAACCCACATCACAGAATAATTCTGTTGGGAATGGGCCGCTGCCAACACGTGTAGTGTACGCCTTGGTGATGCCTAAAATGTAATCTAGGTACATTGGGCCAAAGCCAGAACCTGTAGCCGTGCCACCAGCAGTGGTATTTGAAGAGGTTACATAAGGGTATGTACCATGGTCAATGTCGAGCAATGTACCTTGGGCACCTTCAAACAGAATATCTTCACTTGCACGGCGCAAATCGTGAATTTCTGCAGTCACGTCGGTAAACATGGCTTTAATCTGCTCGGCTTGAGCCAATGCAGTTTCTAAGACTTGGGTATAATCTAATGGTTTAACACGGTAGAAGTTTTGCAAGACAAAGTTATGATAAGTCATCACCTCTTTAAGCTTTCTTGCAAACCGTTGTGGATCTAGCAAATCTCCTAAACGCAAACCACGACGAGCCACCTTGTCTTCATAGGCAGGTCCAATCCCACGCCCTGTGGTGCCAATTTTCTCATCACCACGAGCCAATTCACGCGCTTGATCTAGGGCAACGTGGTAAGGCAATATTAATGGGCAAGCAGTGCTAATACGCAAACGATCACGCACAGGAATACCACGCTCTTCTAGCTCTGTCATTTCTTTTAGTAACGCATCCATAGCAACCACAACACCGTTACCTATAAAGCAGGTAACCGTGTCACGCAAAATACCTGAAGGAATTAAATGCAAAACAGTTTTTTCGCCTTCGATAACTAAAGTATGACCCGCGTTATGGCCCCCTTGAAAACGCACCACTGCCGTGGCCTGATCAGTGAGCAAGTCAACGATCTTACCTTTGCCTTCATCACCCCATTGGGTGCCTAAAACGACGACATTCTTACCCATAATATTTTGCTCTAGTTTATTGCTGCTGCACGTGAGATCACGCCAAAATTAAAATTCATAGTTTATAATAGAAGCCTATTTAAACTTAGGATGTTGGGACTATTTTCCAAACATCATTTTGCCAAACTAATTGGCGGGAACACCGCTCTGGTGCAGGACTATCAAATAGTTGTGCAACCAAACGTTCGCCTTGCAGACGCAATTGAGATTGCATTATCCATAGACTTTTACGCTGTGCACTACTCAAACCTACTTCTGCTGGCATTGCAATGGTGTCAGCCTGCACCAAAGGCACCTCAGACAGTTCCGACAACACCTTTAAGTCGGCACTAAATCCAGTTGCAGGCCGTGCCCGGCCAAACACCTTGCCAATATCATCATAACGACCACCCTTAGCAATGGCTTGGCCAAAAGCTGGTGTGAGGGCGGCAAAAACCACTCCAGTATGGTACTCATAACCACGTAGTTCGGCTAAATCAAAGTACAAGGTCACCTGAGGGAAGCGCGTGCTAACTGCCTCTGACAACTCACGTAAGTAGACAATGGCTGTAGAGACTTCTGCAGACACATTAGCAAATATTTGTTCGGCCTGATGTAAAACCGAAGTCTCACCGTATAACCGGGGCAGCTGTGACAGTATAGTTTTCGCCTCATCCGTCAAATCCATAGCTGACACCAGGACATCTATATCGGCTACTGCTTTACTTTGCAGCAGATTAAACAATTCTCTTTCATCATCATCAGCTAAGCCGATAGCATCAATCAAGCCACGGTAGATACCCACGTGGCCCAAGTCTAAGGTAATGGGATGTTTGATGCCTATCCTGGCGAGTGTTTCTAACATCAAACTAATGACCTCAAGGTCACTATCAATGCCAGCGTGACCATATAGTTCTGCGCCCACTTGTAACGGGCTGCGAGAGGCTAAGGGGTTGGCAGCGCTTGTGTGCAATACAGTATTGGAGTAACACAGGCGGTTGATACCATCACAGTCAATACTGTGGGCATCAATACGGGCAACTTGAGGCGTAATGTCTGCGCGAATACCCATGGTACGGCCAGTTTTTTGATCAATCACCTTAAAGGTGGCTAAATCTAAGTCATCACCAGTACCAATCAACAATGAATCAATGTATTCAATGAGTGGCGGCATAACTAGGTCGTAACCCCATGCTTGGTATAGGTCGACCACGGTGCGGCGCAGGTCTTCTATACGGGCAGCTTCCGGGGGCAATACTTCTTTTACGCCATCTGGCAATAACCAGCGATTTGCACGACTCATGTGAGTTCCTGTTTCCCAAACAATTGCATTAAATCAACGCACTAAAAGCAGTAAGGTAAGCCCTAAAAGCATACTTCCCAAACCTAACAGTCGCATATTGCGGTCACTTATCTGTGCTAGCTGAACCACTAATTGACGCCACCTTTGTGGGTATAAAAAAGGCAAAATACCTTCTATTATCAGCATCAAGCAAAAAGCGACCAGTAGGTGTTGAGTCAATTCATTCATGGTTCTTTACTAATGCTTCAAACACAAAAAAACCGAGCATCATACGGCCCATCTCGGACCCTACTTCTCGGTTACACAATTGTACTTCTTTTAGCCACCAATGACCACCTTTCAGGCTTAAAAAGCAGCCACTAAAAAGGACCTCGAAAGGCCCTTTTAATGTCTTGCTAAAAGCAAGCCGAAGGCTTACTTCAGAGTAGACTGGTTCATGTACTTAAAGAACTCGCTATCGGGCTCGATCAGCATCACGTCACCACCAGCACCAAAGGTTTTACGGTAAGCATCTAAACTACGGTAAAAACTATAGAACTCTGGATCTTTGTTGAAGGCTGCAGCGTAGGTTGCTGCTGCAATGGCGTCACCATCGCCACGAATAAGCTCTGACTCACGGTAGGCATTCGCTTCGATGACAGTTTCTTGGCGATCTGCATCGGCACGAATACCTTCGCCAGCTCCTTACCCTTAGAACGCAGTTCACCGGCTTCACGCTCACGCTCTGTACGCATGCGACCGTAAACAGATTCACTTACTTCCTGGGGTAAATCGA
>Ga0308018_10001574_pt1 | contig 10567 bp, 4 predicted proteins | sample Neamet282_FD_203130 | JGI IMG/M metagenome (GOLD analysis project Ga0308018, IMG submission 203130) | Marine microbial communities from water near the shore, Antarctic Ocean - #282 | ecosystem: Environmental > Aquatic > Marine > Unclassified | place: Southern Ocean | collected 2014-10-01
ACCAGATTCGAGCAAAGCCTCTGGGAATCCGGCATCATTCGTACCAGCACCAGCAGCCGCGGCTAAATCAAGTGCAGACCCTAATACGCCTACACCATTTCTACCGTTGAATAGTGCTTCTTTCGTATTGCCTGTTGAAATGCCAGGTCGTATTAACTACGGATTAGGTGCGTCTGTAGCCTCTAATTTCGCAGCCCAAGTATCTAATCTCGGTGGTGATATCAGTGAATATCATCAATCAATGGAAGTAGTCGAGAAAGCAATGAAGACAGGTGATTGGTCTCAGGTAGAAACCTGTACGTGTGAACCAAAAGCCGCACGAGCATCCTCTAAAGAAGTAGGCTCTTGTGACTTCACGGGATTAGGATTCCCTGAGGGATACAAGTTAATAGAACCTTCCTTCTATACACCCGAATTATTAGCCAAAGTCGATGCCGCAGAGAAATCAGGAAGCGAAGAGTATCGAATGGGAGATGATGGTAATATCTATCAATCAGCAGAGGTTGTTGTATTAGCCAAATGGGGTGCGACTAAGGTTGACCCTTATCTACCTGGCAAGGCAGCCTGTATTAAATACAATGGTAAATGGGTTGTATCACAAGCCGCTGATACAGGCTCTTCAGGTGGTGGCTCATCCTTTGATGTCACTAATGCTAAGTCAAAGGCTGTATGTGAGAACGCTAATGGTTCTTGGGTATGTCAACAAGGAACAGCAAACTCTTCAAAAGGTAATAAGGCAGTAGAGTCCTACGGCAAATTCACTAACAAGAAGAACGTCAATACCAAATCTAAACTACCAACACAAGATGCTTTCGACACAGACAAGTTACCTTCTCTCTCATTTGACAAATTTAGGAACGTATGATATGACTACGAAGAACGATATTACGGGCGATTCATTGGTATCAAAGCCCACATCCAATGCCTATAGAGACAATTACGACCTTATTTTCGCTAAGGCACCGATGCTCCTTCGTGATACCACCGATTTAGACCCCACTTTTTTCGCAAATACCACTGAAAACGTCAAAAACACGGAAATAAAAAAAAGTTTTATTGGTACAGCGAAGAGAAATTTTGTGAATAGCGTGAGAGATACCCTCAAATTCAAGAGGTTCAGACCCTAATGCCAGGTACAGTTCGATTAACCGATATCTGCACAGGTCACGGGTGTTATCCACCTAGAGAGAATGCAGGAGCATCAGGCAATGTTTTCGTGAATAGCCTTGGTGCCCATCGTGTAGGAGACCCTTGGCAGACTCACGGTTGTCCAGTATGTGTACCACACGGAGCGGCACAAGCATCGGGTAGCCCTAACGTGCTGGTGAACTCCAAGCCATTAGCAAGGATAGGTGATGCGATTGACTGTGGTTCGAGTAACCAAACGGGCAGTGGAGATGTCATTACAAATGGTTAGAACGTCCATATCTTTACGCATTATAAATATAGTATATACAGAGGAATTCAAGCGTTATGCCAGCACCCATTAAGACTACTAGAGTACGCAAGTTCAGGGATTTAGACCTTGATATGTTGGTACATCCACTGACCAATGATATTGTTGGTCGTGCGGACGTTGATGCGATTAATGGGTCCGTCATACACATCATTAAGACACAACGAGGAGAACGGGTATTCCAGAGCGACTTTGGTTCTACTATCTACCATTCACTCTTTGAACCAATGATTACAGAGACACGAGTTATACTGACTGCCGCAATCAAGCAGGCCATTAATACATTTGAACCACGTGTAGAGTTGATTGGAGTTGAAGTAAACGCTGATGAAGATAGGAATGGCTATGATGTTACTATAGCATATACGCCAGTCAATGAAGGGTCCCCAGTACAATTAGATTTCTTCTTAAATAGATTGAGGTAGTAAGAGATGGCACAGAATAAGAAAGCACTAAACTTATCGGACCTAGAGTTCGATGGCATTAAGAAGAACATCAAGACCTTTATGAAGGGTCAGACTGAGTTCTTGGACTATGACTTTGATGGGTCTGGTATGAGCGTAATGCTGGATGTAATGGCATACACTACGCATTATATGGGCTTCCATACTAATATGGCAGTCAATGAGGCATTTTTAGATACCGCAACGCTCCGAAACAGCGTAGTATCTCACGCTAAGTCTATTGGATACATTCCAAAGTCCGTTACAGCCGCTGAATCTATCATTAAATTAGAGTTTGACACCACTGGATATGACCCTAGTTACATTATAGTAGAGAAGGGTACTCAATTTGTAAGTAATATTACAGGAGTTCCACTACCATTTACCAATTTAAACACTATTAACGTCTTTGCAGACGAGGGTGGAGAGTTCGCTGGTGAAATTAAGTTACATCAAGGGACATTAAAAGGCCTTGAATGGACATATGACGCTACTGCGGAAGCCCAGTCCTTCTTTATTAATGACGATACCTGTGACCGCTCTACTATTACTATGCTTGTTAATGACAAGCCTTGGGAAGTCAACAAAGTATTAAGCGAATTGACCCCTACGAGTAATTCATTCTTTGTTCAGGAAGGCCTTGACGGAGTGAGTGAGATATATTTCGGGAATGGCATCTTTGGCAAAATACCTCTTGATGGTCAATCAGTTAGAGTAACTTACCTATCTACGGTGGGTGCTCCAGGTAACTATACCTCTACTATTAATGAACAAACATTTGCACTTGAATCGACTATTGCCAACGTCTACACAGACAGCCACGTCACGGTGGACACTGTGGACATCTCTAGTCTAGGTGCGAGTGCTGAGACCACTGATAACATTAAACTGACTGCACCACGTGCCTATGAGAGACAAGATAGGGCAGTGACCGCAGAAGACTATAAGACAATATTAATAGAGAAGTATCCTAACATTGACTCTATAGCCGTATGGGGTGGAGAAGATAATGACCCTCCTCAGTATGGTGCGGTGTTCATATGTATTAAGCCTAAGCACGGTTTAGAGTTGTCACCACTGACCAAACAAAAATTAACGACTGATATATTGAGTAAATACAATATGTTAGCAATCAACCCTATTATAACAGCACCAGAGTACACCTACATTGATGTTATTACCACAGTCAAGTATAACCCTGTCTTAACCAGTTTGAGTGCTGGTGAGATACAGAGTAAAGTAATAGCAGACATACAGGCCTTCTTTGAGCAAGAGATATCTGCATTTAAAGTGACAATGAGGTATTCCCGACTAGGTAATACTATTGACATTGCTGATGAAAGTATATCAAATAATTTAACGTCTGTCAAGTTTTATAAGAAGTTTTTTATTCAAGCCTCTAATACAGTTGGTAACTATATCTTTAAGTATGATAATGCTATCACACCTGGTACTGCCGTGTCAAGTGTATTCGGTAATACAGACACAGGTGCCCAGTACGCTCTATTAGACGATGGCCAAGGCAATATTCTATTATACGACATAGTAAACGAGCAATTCCTTAATACAGAGCAAGGTACCATAGACTATACCAATGGAATCATAGAGTTAATTGGATTTAGACCTGTATTAGACACTAATTCAGTAATAAGTTTGTACGCTACTCCGCAATCAAATGATATTACGGCAATCCGAAGTAATCTACTCGTACTAAATACTAGTAGTGTAACGATGCAGAGTATCAATTGAACGGAGATACAGTAACAAATGGCTAACGATAAGTTTACAAAATCTCCCGCTAAGTTCCTATCGGTCTTTGTTGAGAGAATGGTACCTGATTACGTCAGGGAAGACCATCCAATGTTCATCACTTTCCTTCGCAAATACTTCGAGTATTTGGAGCGAGAGACTGGTGTTAATGGAGAACTAGGCGAGTACAATCAAATAACTGATTTGATTCAGAACATTGATGTTGACCACGCTCTAGATAACTTCATACCTGAATTTGAAGCAAAGTATCTACACGGCACACCACACACCTCAATAGACCCTACAGTAGAGACTACTGACAAGGCCTTCCTCGCTAAGAATATACAACCTGTCTATAGACAGAAGGGTACTACTTCCGCTCTAGAGTTTCTATTCAGACGAGACTTTAATACAGACGTTGATACGATGTATCCAAAGCAATGGATGATGAAGGCGTCTGGGTCTGTATGGTATGAGCCACAATGGATTACGGTACTGACTGACCACGCCTATCTCGATAGCGGGTCGCCGTATTACAATAGTACAAATAACTCACACGTGGCCTCTACCGTTAGGGCTATATACAACAAAAAAATCCGTGGCAAAATTTCCGGCGCAACGGCTTTTGTCGATATGGACGAATCCGTATCTACGACAGACTACGAGCGACTATTACTCACAGAAGTAAACGGTGTTTTCCTTAAAGACGAAGAAATCTGGGAAGACGTTGGTACATCTGGCACTATTCCATATAAAGCAGTAATCATCTCTGACGGCATACGTACAGAGGGTGAATGTATTGTCAATGGGCACAGATGGACAGATAAATGGATTAATATTTCGGGTCACCCGAATCATATCCACTATCTACACGCGGCCGGGGTACACAGAGAAGGTGGTTCTTTAATTCAAGGATATACTTCTGGTGCCACTGCAAAAATTAATGGTACTGATACTAACTGGACTAAATTAAACCTATTAGAAGTAAATGGTGATTTTGAGTTAGGTGAGCCAGTATCGAACGTGGCGGCGAACAACTATTGGGTAAACCCGAGTACGTCTTTCTGTAGTACGTCTACTGACTGGCCAGTGTTGCATACGTTTACTAATGAAATTGATTGTAAAAACGCTCTGCACCCACAAGGCGCGGATACGCTTTCTCCATATTACGGCGAATCAGCATTTCTATCGTGGTTCCCAGTAGTTAATGTAACCAAAGTTCTATCAGACGTAGAAAATGATATTCTACTAGGCATATCTAGTCCTCCTTTAACAAGAGAGGCTTGTGATGCTCTAGTTAATGCAGAGACACAACCGGCTGTTAAGACGGCCGTTTGGAAAACAAATGGTTACTGGCTTGACTCTGGCGGCTTTCTATCTTCTGACAGAAAACTCCAAGATAATGACTACTACCAAGATTTCTCTTATGTTATACGAAGTGAAGTACCTATTCAATCGTATAGAGAAGTATTAAAGAAACTTGTTCACCCTGTTGGACTGAAACTATTCGCTGAATTCTCATTCAGAAGCACAGTTGATTTGGTAATCGAATTACCTACTGACTATGTGAAAATGATTATTGCGATATTCTCTTATCTTGATGTCGCGGTTGATATCTGGGACCAAGAGAGCGAACAACACGGTTCAGTCGGAAGGGCTCATACTGGATTTGGAGTCTTCATTGAGAAAGGCTTTGACGAATATATCATTGAGATATTGGGTACGCTCGAAAATAGGGCCGCACTAATAACTCCTGATAATTGGTCTGCTCCTGGCGAACACGTCGGAGTAGATATTACTACCAGAAAAGAAGATACTCTAGAGATTGGTACAAGACTCAAAGAAAAATTATATACAATATCTTGGCTTAATGCAGAAGTTAAACTTGGTCTTGATGCTTTCCCTGAGAAGATGGAATTTGAATTCTATAATCTTCTCCGAGTTCTACCTATTGATGAGTTCCCACCATCTGTTACTGAATTAGGCATTGAAGACGGTCTTGATAATGCGACAGACGGTCGAATGATTTCTTGTGACGTTTATGAATTAAGCGTATTCAAACATCTTCAAAGAGTTGTCGAATGGGTCGAAGCGTTTATGCCCGAGGCGAAGTATGCTCCAGAAAAGAGTTACGGAGCATTCGAGAGTGGTCGAGAAGATACATTAGTTAAAAAAGTATACGGAAATACAAATGACGTTATTGATGCCGTTCAAATACAGGCGTTTGATAATCCAGATGTAATCCATTCCCACGGAAGAAAGAATGGTTTCGCACCACTAGTTGCTACCAATGTTACAAAGGGATTAGAACTCCCAGTAATGGCAGTCGGTGCAGCCGCATTCCACGTTCACGCATTTAATGGCGAGGCAATCCCTAATCTAGAAATTCACGGAAAAGAAGCAACGGCTCACGGTCTTAGTTACGCTCAAGCAAGAGCATTAATGGCGAGTGATGTATTCGAGATTCCTGATTTCTTAGCAGACGTTCATACAACTTCATTCTTACCTGAAGCATCTGGCCACCAGCATAGATTTGTAGATGGACAAATTGTCGATAGACAACGAGGTCGTGTATCTGACCCTCTATCAAGAGCCGATGCACGAAAACTAATTGACGGAGATATTGCGTCTGTTACTCTATATGATAATATTGGAATAACTACCAACGGGGTCCCTGAGACAGATGAAAATGGTGTCTTCCAAGGCGGCACGGTTGCCGATTCAAATGGAATTACTTCGGCTCACTACCACGAGTATACAGTCACATACGAATCTGACTGGGATATGAATGTTGACCATATGGGCAACTCGTGTACGCACGGATTTAGATACACACCAGTTACTACGTGGATATGTTATAATTATAAACCAGAACTTGTCGTGGATGAGACATTAATTGACGGTGTTGATTATTCTGGTAACACAATGAATCTCCAACAGAATGTATTTAATTCTCTTGATGATGCTACTGTGGCTACTTTCTTAGGCGAATCTACATTTACATTCCATCATAAACAAACTTGGAGTCCTACACTGATTCCTAATGTTGACTGGGTTGAGTTATATTCAAGTAACTTTATTCAATCAGTTCCTGGCTCTGGTGATACTGGAGATTTACTAGGAGATGTTCTTCTAGGCACAGGCACAGATATTGCGACTATCGAAGCGTATCCGATGGACCCAGATAAGATATGTATTGTAGACCAATCTGGACAAATACATTTGATGGACACTACAACTGGTGTCAAAACATTATTTTTCGACTATACATCTATTAATCTGACTATCGGAATCGGGCCATTCGGTGCATACGATGAACGTGGCGCTCTAGGCCTCGCATTCCATCCAGATTACGCAACAAACGGACTATTGTATGTCTATTATATGACAGAGCAAGGTCCATCTACTGGCTCATACGGATATCCTCTTTCAACATCAATGATTTCTGAGTTCACGGCTGATGTCGCGGCTGAGACAGTTGATATTACTACAGAACGAAATTTAATCACACAGCCTCAACCTGATATGAATCATAATGGAGGACAATTAGTATTTGGTCCTGACGATATGCTCTATATCTCATTCGGTGATGGTGGTGCCGCAGGCGATACTGGTTGGACAGCGAATAATACTCAAGCGGGATTTGGTCACGGTGGTTATGGTAATGCTCAGAACCCTACTAATCTATTAGGCACAATTCTTAGAATTGACCCTACTCCAGATACAGTTAATAATCTCCCTTATACAATACCTTCTGATAATCCGTTTACAGGTGTAAACGCTAAACCCCACGGAACTAGTGGTGCAATGTTTAGAGAAGAAATCTTTGCATACGGATTAAGAAATCCTTGGAGATTCTCGTTTGCTTCTGATGGTAAATTATGGGGTGCAGATGTTGGACAAAATAAATTTGAAGAAATAAACATAATCGAATCAGGCGGTAACTATGGTTGGAGAGTGATGGAAGCCTATCACAATTTTGAAGAATCCCAACCTATTATTGACCAGATGGCATTAGACCAAGGCTATGCAAATACTCAAGCATTTCTTCTTGACTTAAAACAACCTATTCACGAGTACAGTCACGGAACTGGTATTTCTATCTTAGGTGGATTCGTCTATCAAGGTTCTGATTTAACTGGACTTCAAGGCAAGTTTATATTCGGAGATTGGAGTACGAGTTGGGCGGGAACTACTGGTCATCTTTATACACTAGAAGAAAATCCTGCTGGACTTTCTGCACACTTTACAATAACTCCTAATGCAATCAACGGTGCTAATCATAGTCACGAGGCTATTTTAACTCCAAGTCAAGTGGCATTAGCACAAGCAAATCCAGGCACACCAATAGTTGTTGTGCAAAGTGATACTACTCACGCTTCAAGTTATACACATACATTCTCAATTATATGGAATGGAACTTTCAATACTTGGAATTTGATAGCACAAACAAATATGGAGAACCACGATGTATTCACATTTATTGAATACTCTGGCAATGTAGGATATACAAGAAAGAATTTATCTTTCTGGGACCCTGCGACTTCAGTATTAAACTTAACAACTCACGACCAATCTGTATTGACACTGGGGCAAGATAGCAATGGTGAAATCTATATGTCTACAAGAATTGGTATTGATAGTTATCAAGGAAGTGGCGCACAGAATTGTGAAATATGGAAATTAACAGAAACATTTGATTCATCTACAGAGGTTGGAGCATCTGCACAGATTCCTGCTTCTGAAACTGCTCACGTCCACGGATACAAAGTAATATACGATATTAACACAGAATTATTCTCTGCATTAGAGATATCAGATATAGAAATGACAGTATGGGATGCTTTCTTCCCAATATGGGAATGGAACACACCACAATCTCATATTCATCCAGTAATTACTTCGTGGACTGGAATAGTAGATGCAAATATTCTTCTTGGTTCATCTGCTGGATGGCACTTGAATCCTACAACTCTAGTTTGGGAACCATACGATACAGGCTCTGATACACCTTATCTCGCCACAGAAGATGACGATGATGACGGTACATTTTATATTTCGACTGCTCCCGTAGTAGAGATACTTGGAGCAAACGAATATGGCGAGAACGCTCACATCCACTATTTCAATAGTGAGTCACTAGATACATTTGGTGCTAATGATGGTAGAACTGCCATACCTATTACAAGAACTCAAGCAGAAGATTTGGCAAATGGTGTAGTAAACGCATTTTATGTTTATTCTTCTATTGAAAATTCTGGACAACATCTACATTATCACGTATATAAAATTATGTGGAATCTTTCTACGCAACAATTTGTTGCAGACGAAATTGCTGAGATGTGGGATGAAAATACAACTGGAGAATGGGAAGCAGTAGAAGTACATCTACGAACTCACGAGCATACCCTTTTAGTTAATGGTATAATGACCCATCTAGGATGGAACGGTACACCATTGTATACTGCTCCTGATGTTACATTATCAAATGCTCACGATTGGCATAAATTAGAAGGCTCTGAACCAGACCATCTACACGCATTTAACAGCACAGTATTAGATACTCTCGGAACACACACTGGCAGAGAAGCATTACCATTAGATGATAATCAAGCAACTGATTTGATTAATGGTGAAGTGGCTGAAATAAAAACATATACATCTATCGCAGGCGGAGACCATTATCACGGTATCACAATTACATACGATGCAAACACTTTAAGTTTCATTGCGTTAGATACTGAGAAATGGGAATCATCTGACGGACATCAATTCTATTCCGCTGACCCAAGGTCACACGCACATCCAACGAACATCTCTAATCTGTTTTCACGACCAGGTTATAATGAGATGATGGAAATTCTACCTACATTTGCTTCTCCTGGATATCCTTATCCAGGTGGTTCTCACCCTCACTTTCATAATGCGACTGTAGTTGGTCCATTTGCAGAAGGGGCTTTAACTGGACAGATTTCTTACGCTCACGGAATGACGATTGCACAAGGTATGCAACTGATTGATGGTGTTGTAGATACTGTTACTATCTACGATTCAATTGAGGGTGCTCACTTTCACGAGTACACAATCAAATGGGATACTAATGCTAATGTATTCTATGCGTTCTGGTCAGTGACTTGGATTAAAGGTGGCATTGAAGATTCACTTCAAGACCCTGCTAAATATTATATATCTGTAGTTGAGAATGCGGCTGAAGGACTTCACTGGCATAACTTGACAATTGAATGGAATCCAAATCTAGTTACAATACCACAGCAAACTGGCGGTAGCATATATGTCACGAAGACTACATCAACTGATGAAGTTCTTTCTGCGGCACCGAGTGTTGTTGTAACACAGACAAGCACAGAATTACTACCAGTCACTACAACGTACAATGATACGCCTACGACTGGTGATACAACGATAATCGTAACATATAGTGATTTAATTACAACGACCACGACTTCAACCGTTCAGATTACAACGACTACCACAGACGTTATATACTATTCGGATTATGGCACTGCAACAACTGTCGGTACTCCAGTTATTACTTCTGAAGTCACGACAAGTTCTACAACTATGGAAGTTGAAGACTTAACGGAAAGAAAAACTTATGTAAATACTGTCCTTCAGGCAAACAACCCGCCTATTGTTCAGATGCAACCATCGTTTATTGCTGGTATCGGAAGTCACGACCACCTACTATACGAAGGATGTAGTCTTGATTCAGCGGGAGTTAATGTCGGAAGAACTTGTGAACCTATTACATTGGCACAAGCAAATGATTTGATTAATGCTCAGAATGCCAATTACGGAATAGTATTCTTTGATTCTCCAAACGGGGCAAGTTCCCACTATCACGGATATACAATAAAATTTAATCCCAATATGGGAGTAAAGGGAACATTTGTAGTTG
>Ga0308018_10001577_pt1 | contig 10553 bp, 10 predicted proteins | sample Neamet282_FD_203130 | JGI IMG/M metagenome (GOLD analysis project Ga0308018, IMG submission 203130) | Marine microbial communities from water near the shore, Antarctic Ocean - #282 | ecosystem: Environmental > Aquatic > Marine > Unclassified | place: Southern Ocean | collected 2014-10-01
TAAAGACGTTTTTTCGCCAAATGATTCTCTTAAATTCATGGCAGGCATGATTATTTGATTTTTCATCATATAATAGTAGGCCAACATCATTTCTGAAGGATCAATTTTAAATATTTCTTCAATAAAATGAGAATATGCTAAGTGATGTCTCATTTCATCTCCAGCAATTATTTTAGACATTTTTGCCAGGGCTTTATGTCCTTTTTTACGAGCTGCTTTTGCGACATTATTATGAGAAACATACGTAGCTAATTCTTGAAAACTAGTATAAACAAAGTTTTTATATGGGTCAGTTGCTGTTCCAATATCAAAGCCATCTGCAATTAAATGTTGCGTAGAAATTTCAACTTCTCTCATATTTACTCTCCCCGATAAATATAAATATTTATTAAGAACATCACCGTGTCTATTTTCTTCAGCAGTCCAAGCTCTTATCCATTTAGCCCAACCATTGTCTGGGTCTTGATCGACTCCATCTAGAGACATAAGCCAAGATTCGTAAGTTGGTAATGCTTCTTCAGTAATGGTGTCACCTACCAAACTAATCCAAAAATCATCATCTAATTCTTTTCCTAATTCTTGAATTTCTTTTACTTCTTCCAAAAAATTATCCCCTTGAGGGTTTGGTAAAAAATCGGAAGGTTGCCATATTTTATCCGCATCTACTAGAAACTTGTCTACAAAAACATCAATGTTTTTGCCTAGGGTTTGCATTACTTCTTTACGTATATTTTCTATAGACATAATCTCATACAATTAGTTACGCAATATACCCTTATCTACTGAATTTTTCTATTATTAAGATGTTCTAAATTCAAATACGTTTAAAGAAAACAGTTAGAGTTTAACACACAACATGCTAAAAAAGGTAAAAAGATAAGTCAAGAAGAGTTTGAAACAGTGATGGAAAAGAAAATGAAAGAAACGGACAAACAGTTTAATAATATTAATACTGAAGTAACCGAAAGCAATAGTTTTACCCAAAATTATAAAGTGAGTGCGCGGTCAAACTTTAATAACTGGCCCAATTTTGAAGTTGGATATAAGCCATTATTAATGATTATAAAAACGGAAGAATTCCACAAACTTTTTATACAAATAGTCCTTTCGCCAATGTGGATGTGAAATTTTTAAAATACTTAACATTTATGGCAGATTGGAATTTATATAATTATTCAGACAAAGCTAACTCCATAGAGAATCAATATTCATTTTTAAATACGAACCTATATTTTAGAAAATGCGATAGTCCTTGGGAATTTAAAATTCAAGCTACCAATATTCTTGATACTGAATTTACCAATAACGATAGTTTTAATGATGAATTTAACTCCACAACTCAATATTATGTATTGCCAAGAATAGTAATGTTTGTAGTTAAGTACGATTTGTAAATTCAATAAATACTTTAATGATTTATTAAATCAATCCCATTATCAATCAAATGAGCGATTTTTGGCCTGGTGTTTTTTAAGCTGATTAAGTGTTGTAAAACGATTTCTTCCTTAGTGAGTTCATATATTTCAATAGATAATAACCAATCGGAAGGATAATCTCTTTTTAAGGCTTCAAAAATAGTTATTAAAGCATCGTAAGAAGCTTTGTTTTTTCGTATGGTTCTAACAGAATTATATAATTTATTTAATTCTGTTTCTTTTTTTGAAATGGTTTTTTGAATGGTTTTAGTCTCGCTTGGTTTTAAGGTAATTGGGAAAGAATTATAATCTGATGCACCTGTAAAAGCAGAAACAATTTCTTTGCCAACCGCCATGTCAAAACCTCCCATTTCTGGAGAAAACAACAGTTCGTTTTTATACGTTACTGTGCAGCCAATAAACTGAATTAACATCAATTCACCACGTAGGTTTCTAATTCCGGTAACATTTAATCCTTTTACAGTGATTCCGCTTTCAAACTCAAATGAAATTTCTTTTCCATCATAAAAATTATAAGCTTGTAAATCGCGAGGCCCCATATTTTCTATTGCTAAATTGATGCCTTTCAGTTTTCCCAAGGGAGAACTAAAGCCATGTTTGTGAGTAGCAATTCCATGGCCAATAACTTCCTTCTCTCTATAGGAGAGTGCGGTAGGACCCTCTGTTTTAAAGAATACTACTTCATTGTCTTCATTTTTAATCATCTTGCTAAAAACCCCAGAAATTTGAAGCCCGGTACTTAACTCTATAGTGCCTAATTGCTTTGAACCTATTAGTTTATTTAAACCTCTCCAGCCTCCTTTTCTAACAGCCATGGTATTGGCGAATTCTTCTAAAACCTCTTGTAAGTATGCGAAATCTGGTGTTACATATAGTTGAGGTTGAGGTTTTGTAATGTCAAAACTTTGATAAGCAGCATCTATGGAATATGGAATTTTTTTTACTTCATCTTTTAAACAAGAACTGCTTTCTCCAATAGAAGATAGAAGCCCAGCACCATAAATTTTTGGATCATCAACAGTTCCCACCAATCCATACTCTACGGTCCACCAATGTAAATTTCTTATGAGTGTAATTTCGGAAGGTGAAACCTCTTTGTTTTGTAATTCTGCTACCCTGTTTTCTGCTGCTTCAATTATTAAGTTTGAAACTCCATCAGCTTCCTTTACAATAGATAATTCTCTTATAGCTTCATACATATCTATATCATAAGAACTAGAAATTGCTTTGGCTCCAATTTCTCCAAAACGCCTTAAATATTCAGCATAATCTGGATTTGCAATAATAGGGGCATGACCTGCGCCTTCATGAATAATATCTGGTGCAGGAGTATACTCAATATTTTCTAATTGTCTAATATCACTTGCTATAACCAATATTTTATAGGCTTGAAACTCCATAAAAGCATTGGGTGGTATAAAACCATCAACAGCAACAGCAGCCCAACCAATTTCTTTAAGTATCCTATTCATGCCATACATAGATGGGATGTAGTCAATAGAAATACCAGTTTTGTCTAAACCTTCAAGATAGCTTTCATGCGCTACTTTACTTAAGTAATCTACGTTCTTTCGCATTACATAACGCCACACCGCCTGATTTATCGGAGTATATTTTTCGTAATCTTGTGACTTCATAAATTGCTTTAAATGAGGAGGCAATTTGTCCAACAATGGATTCGATTTAATTTGATCGGTCATAAAATCAAAAATAGAATAATATTATTAATTATAGTTTCAGAATTGTAAATAAAAAAAGAAATGATAACTTGCCTCTTCTATGAAACGAGCATATAAAAGTTTTACACTCAAAGGAATGATTATTAGCGAACAGCATGTGACCGATTTATAAAATAGTATTGACAATTGAATCCATCTCCCAGAAAATTAGAAATTATTTCCGTAGCCTCTACCCTTTTTAAAGAAAAAGGCTATAGTGCTGTCACGATGCGAGATATCGCAAAAGTAATGGGAATTAAAGCTGCTAGCCTTTATAATCACATAAAAAATAAAGAGGAGATTCTTACATTTATTATTATATCATTGGCAGAAGAGTTTATTAATGGATTGGAAAAAATAAAAAGTGGCAATAATGATTGTATATATAAATTAAAGCAAATTATTATTTTACATGTAGATATTTCCAGCAGGAATACCAACGGAATGGCTTCTTTAAATAACGATTGGATGCATTTAAAAGATCAATTAAACCATTATCTAGCCTTGCGTATGGAATATGAAAATTCTTTTAGAAATATTATCAGTGAAGGTATTTTAAAAAATGAAATAAAAAATATAAATCCCGATATTATGGTATTTTCTATCTTATCTACCTTGCGATCATTATACCTTTGGGTCCCAAAAAAAGATGATATGGAGCCTGCACTTTTAGCTGCTAACTTAAGTGAAGTACTGTTAAAAGGAATAAAAAAATAAATAGTAAATATTTGTTATCTTTGTAACGTAAACTAACAATTGTTAGTTGAAAAAAATATTATAATTGTGGCGAAATTTCATTCCCTTGAAGTAAAAGGTATTTATAAAGAAACCGACGATTGTTCGGTCATAGCGTTTAATGTGCCGGAGGATTTAAAAAAAACATTTAAGTTTAAGCCAGGCCAATATTTAACCTTAAGAGACACCGTAAATGATGAGGATATTAGGCGTTCGTATAGTTTATGTTCTAGTCCTTTGGATCATGAATGGAAAGTAGCAGTTAAGAAAATACCAGAAGGGAAATTTTCAACTTTTGTAAACGAAACTTTAAAAAAAGGTGATGTTTTAAAAGTAATGAAACCGATGGGTAGGTTTGGCGTTGCAATTTCTGAAACACCAAAAAATTATATTTTTTTTACAGCAGGTAGTGGTATTACCCCTATACTTTCGATATTGAAAACTCATTTAGAAATGGAACCTAATAGTACCTTCAAATTATTTTATTTGAACCGTACTGTTAAATCTATAATTTTTAAAGAAGAAATAGAACAACTTAGAAATAAATATTTCGGAAGGATTGAGTTGTTTTATTTTTTAACTAAAGAATACAGAGATGTTGAATTGTTTAATGGGCGGTTTTCAAAAGAAAAATTAGAAATAATATTTGATAAATTAGTAGATGTTTCAAGTTTAGATGAATGTTTTCTTTGTGGCCCTGAAGAAATGATTTTTTTAGTAAAAGATGAATTGATAAAAGCTGGAATGGACCCAGAAAATATTCATTTCGAGTTATTTGTAACAGGTCTTTCAAAAGAAAATGTCAAGGAAACTAAAAACACTGAAATATCAGAAAGAGATCAAGTTGAAATTACCATTATAGATGGAGGTAAAGAATTTCATTTTGGTATGCCTAAAGGAGATGGAAATATTTTGGATGCCGCTTTAAATGCAGGTTCAGATTTGCCATTCGCTTGTAAAGGTGGAGTTTGCAGTACCTGTAAATGTCGAGTAGTTAAAGGAGAGGTGTTCATGAAAGTGAATTATGCCTTAGATGAAAAGGAAGTTGCACAACAATATGTATTAAGTTGTCAGGCTGTTCCAACAACTAAAAAAGTAATAGTAGATTTTGATGTTTAGTTTTAAATCCAATATGTTTATATTGAAAACAAAAATTGAAGTTCAACTTGCTAAAGGTTAATAGCCAAAAGGCAAAAACATAAAAAAATGAGTAAAGAACAAATAAAAAATTTAGAAACTCAATTTGAAGCACGCATTTCTCGTGATGAAAAAATTGAACCAAAAGACTGGATGCCAGAAAAGTATCGCAAGACACATATTAGACAAATGTCTCAACATGCGCATTCTGAAATTGTAGGAATGCTCCCAGAAAGCAATTGGATTACAAGAGCTCCTTCTTTAAGAAGAAAAGTAGCATTATTAGCAAAGGTACAAGACGAAGCTGGGCACGGATTGTATTTATATTCTGCAACGGAAACTTTAGGTATTTCAAGAGAAGAATTATATAACCAACTTCATACGGGTACAGCAAAATATTCGAGTATTTTCAATTATCCAACCGTAACTTGGGCAGATATGGGTGCAATAGGTTGGTTGGTAGACGGTGCTGCTATCATTAATCAAGTTCCACTCTGTAATACATCGTACGGACCCTATGCAAGAGCTATGGTTCGTGTATGCAAAGAAGAAAGCTTTCATCAACGTCAAGGATATGAAATTATGATGAAATTGGCAAATGGAACAATGGAACAAAAGGATTTAGCTCAAGATGCTTTGAATCGCTGGTGGTGGCCAAGCCTTATGATGTTAGGTCCAACAGATGCAGAATCTATTCACACAGAACAATCCATGAAATGGAAATTAAAACGTAAATCTAATGATGACTTACGTCAGCAATTTATAGATCAAACTGTGCCTCAAGCTGAATTGATTGGACTAAAAATTCCTGATCCAGATTTAAAATGGAATGATGAACGTGGTAGTTATGACTATGGCAAAATTAATTGGGATGAGTTCTGGCAGGTTGTAAAAGGTCATGGACCTTGTAATAAAGAGCGAATGAGAGCACGAGTAGGAGCATGGGAAGAAGGTGAATGGGTTCGTGATGCGGCTATGGCCTATGCTGAAAAGAAACAAGAAAGAAAAGAAAAACAAGTTGTATAAAAACAGATAGTTATGTCAAAAAAAAATTGGCCACTTTGGGAAATTTTTGTGAGAAGTAAAAACGGATTAGAACATCGCCATTTTGGAAGTCTTCATGCAGCTGATGCAGAGATGGCTCTAGAGAATGCACGTGATGTTTATACGAGACGAAATGAAGGTGTAAGTATTTGGGTTACAGAATCTAAACACATAACAGCTTCAAACCCTGAGAATAATGGTGAATTATTTGAGCCTGCTCAAGATAAAGTATACCGCCATCCAACCTTTTACGATTTACCGGACGAAGTAAAACACATGTAATGAAAGAGAATCTATATAACTATATTCTTGGTATCGCAGATAACAGTCTAATTCTAGGACAACGTATGGGAGAACTCTGTGGTCATGGACCAAGTTTGGAAACAGATATTGCTTGTACTAATATATCATTAGATTTATTGGGGCAAGTACGAAGTTATTTTCAATATGCTGCGAAAATTGCAGGAGATGATAGAACCGAAGATGATATTGCAATGCTTCGCAAAGAACGCGACTATAAAAATGTATTATTAGTAGAACAACCAAATTTAAATTTCGCACATACTATTGCGCGTCAGTTTTTATTTGATGTTTACCATTTAGCCTTTTTAGCTGAACTACAAAAAAGCACAGATTTAACACTATCCGCTATTGCTAATAAATGCATCAAAGAAGTGAGTTATCACGAGCGATTTTCATCTGACTGGGTGAAGCGATTAGGTGATGGTACCTCAGAAAGTAAAGAAAAGATACAAGAGGCTATCAATGATTTATGGACTTATACTGATGAATTATTTCATCAAACAAAAGCTGATAAAGCTATGGTTTTAGAAAGTGTAGGAGTAGATGTTACAAAACTTAAAGACGACTACTACAAAAGAGTTAAGGATCTTTTAGAAGAAGCAACACTCAAAATTCCTGATTCTAAATGGTTCCAAAAAGGAGGTAAAGAAGGAATTCATACGGAACATTTAGGATACTTATTAACTGATTTACAATACATGCAACGCACCTATCCGAATATGGAATGGTAAGATGAATAAAACGTATCAGCATATCGACCCCATTTTAATTCCAATACTAGAAAAGGTTTCTGACCCAGAAATCCCTGTATTGTCTATTATGGATATGGGAGTTGTGCGTTCTGCATTAATCATAGATGGTGTCGTAGAAGTTGAAATCACACCAACTTATAGTGGCTGTCCTGCAATGGATGTTATAGGAGATGATATTGAAAAAGCATTAAAAAATGCTAGCTATGATTCCAGAATAGATTTAATCCTTCACCCAGCTTGGACGACCGATTGGATTACACCAATAGGAAGAAAAGCATTAGAAGATTATGGCATAGCTGCACCTTTAGAAGCTGATGCGGATAAAGAGGTATTGTTAAACGGAAAACGATTGATTAAGTGTACCAATTGCCGTTCACAAAATACAAAATTAGTAAGTCAATTTGGATCAACTGCTTGCAAAGCTTTATTTAAGTGTGAAGATTGTCAAGAGCCATTCGACTATTTTAAATGTCTTTAACTTAATATTGATAAATGAACAATAGTATTCTTATAAAAATAGAAAATCAAGTTGCCTATATAACACTTAATAGACCTGATGTATTTAACAGCTTCAACCGAGAAATGGCATTGTTACTTCAAAGTATATTAGATGACTGTGAACATAATAATGAGGTTAGATCTATTGTTATTACCGGAAACGGAAAGGCTTTTTGTGCTGGCCAAGATTTAAAGGAAGTCACTAGTCCAGAATTAAATCCAGGCTTTAAAAAAATATTAGAAGAACATTATAATCCCATTATCACTAGAATTAGATCTATTCATAAACCTATTATAGGGGCTATAAATGGTGTGGCAGCAGGAGCAGGAGCAAATATCGCTTTGTCTTGTGATTTGGTTGTAGCATCAAATAAAGCTAGTTTTATCCAAGCATTTAGTAAAATAGGATTGATACCGGATAGTGGAGGGACATTTTTTTTACCAAGATTAATTGGTTTTCAGAAAGCCACTGCTTTAATGATGTTAGGAGATAAAGTGACGGCTGAAGAAGCGAAAGAATTGGGAATGATTTTTAAAGTGATTTCATCCGAAAGTTTTAATGAAGAAGTTGAAAAACTAGCTGTTAAATTAGCAAATATGCCCAGCAAAGCTTTAGGACTTATTAAAGAATTATTAAATAAATCAATTACAAATACCTTAGAGCAACAATTAGAATTAGAAGGAAAATTACAAATTGAAGCTGCTTTATCTGAAGATTATACAGAGGGAGTTAATGCTTTTATGGAAAAGAGAAAGCCAATTTTCAAAGGAAAATAATGAATAAAGAAACCTTGATACAAGTACATGATAAAGTGAAACCATACATTCATCGCACACCTGTACTTAGTTCTGAATTGATAAATAAAATTGCAGGTTGTAAGGTGTTTTTTAAATGCGAGAATTTTCAAAAAATGGGAGCTTTTAAAATGCGAGGTGCAGCAAATGCAATTTTAAGTCTATCAGAGGAACAGCGTAATTGTGGAGTGGTGACTCATTCCTCCGGTAATTTTGCTCAAGCTTTATCATTAGCAGCAACTAAAATGAATGTTAAAGCATATATAGTAATGCCTAAAAATGCACCACAAGTAAAAAAAGATGCTGTTAAAAATTATAAAGGTGAAATAATAGAGTGTGAGTCTAATTTAAAAGCTCGCGAAGCAGCAGCAGAAAAAATTAGAATAGAAAAGAATGCTACCTTTATTCACCCTTCAAACGATGATCAAGTAATTTTGGGTCAAGGAACTTCAGCCAAAGAATTATTAGAAGATTATCCCGATTTAGAGGTTATTTTTACTCCAGTTGGAGGAGGAGGTTTATTGGCAGGAACTGCTTTATCGGCTAACTGTTTTTCAGATAAGTGCGAGGTAATAGGTGCAGAGCCAGAAAATGTGGACGATGCTTATCGATCTTTGAAAAGTGGAAAAATAGTATTTAATGATAATTCCAATACCATCGCAGATGGTTTAAGAACATTTTTGGGGGATCGAAATTTTCCGATCATATTAGCACATGTCAAAACAATTATACGAGTTAGTGAAGATGAAATTATCAATGCTATGAAATTGATATGGGAACGAATGAAAATAGTAGTGGAGCCCTCAAGTGCGGTTGCTTTTGCAGCATTACTAAAAGAAAAAAATAATTTTAAAAACAAAAATATCGGTATTATCATTTCTGGTGGTAATGTAGATTTAAATAATCTACCGTTTTAAATAGATAGTATGACAGTTGGAATTATAGGAAGTGGTACAATGGGAAGTGGAATCGCGCAGGTAGCTGCTACCGCAGGTTGTATGGTGAATTTATACGACACCAATCAAATGGCTTTGGATAAAGCCAAAGCTTCCCTTGAAAAAATATTAAATCGCTTAATTGCAAAAGGTCGCATCGATACTAATGAGAAGACCCGAATTCAGAACAATATTAATTATGTTGTTTCTTTAAAAGAATTAAGTGACTCTAATTTGACCATTGAGGCTATTATTGAAAATCTCGATATTAAGCAAAAAGTATTTTCAGAGTTAGAAAATTATATCAGTGAGGAATGTATTATTGCATCAAATACCTCAAGTTTATCCATAGCATCCATAGCTGCTTCATTAAAAAACCCAAAACGTTGTGTTGGAATTCACTTTTTTAATCCAGCACCATTAATGAAATTGGTTGAGGTTATTCCTGCGATTCAAACCTCATATGAAGTGCTTGAAAAAACAATAGACACGATAACTAGTTGGGGAAAAATAATAGCGGTTACTAAAGATACACCTGGTTTTATAGTCAACAGAGTTGCTAGACCATTTTACGGTGAAGCTTTGCGCATTTACGAAGAAGGTATAGCAGATTTTGAAACCATAGATCATAGTTTAAAGACATTAGGTGGTTTTCGAATGGGTCCATTTGAACTAATGGATTTTATAGGTAATGATATTAATTATACGGTTACAGAAACGGTGTTTAAGGCTTTCTATTTCGACTCAAGATACAAGCCCTCATTTACGCAAAAACGTTTTTTAGAAGCAGGCTATTTAGGACGTAAATCTGGAGTTGGTTACTATGAATATGATGAAAATAGCAAACGTATCATTTCAAAAGAAATTAAAACACCTCAAAATAAAGGCTTGTCTCAGCAAATATTTGATAGGGTTTTAGTTATGCTAATCAATGAAGCAGCAGATGCATTATTTTTAAACATAGCTTCAGCCGAAGATATAGATACTGCAATGACAAAGGGAGTAAACTATCCAAAAGGTTTATTGGCTTGGGCAGATGAAAAAGGAATAAATTGGTGTGTAGATAATATGGATAATTTATACAACGAATATCATGAAGACCGCTATCGTTGTTCTCCATTGCTTCGAAAAATGAATCGAGAAAATAAAACCTTTTTTTAATGAAAGGAGAGTTAATACCCTACAAGATGTTAAGTCAAG
>Ga0308018_10001578_pt1 | contig 10552 bp, 9 predicted proteins | sample Neamet282_FD_203130 | JGI IMG/M metagenome (GOLD analysis project Ga0308018, IMG submission 203130) | Marine microbial communities from water near the shore, Antarctic Ocean - #282 | ecosystem: Environmental > Aquatic > Marine > Unclassified | place: Southern Ocean | collected 2014-10-01
GGTGGCCAAGGCCTCCAGACATATACCTTCTATGAAGAATTTGAGGAAGAGTTGGATTGTTGGATTCGTGGTTTGGGTGAGGACAGTATATTGACTTTTGTGCGTAATGTGGAACAAGGTATAGAGAACCCCCCTATCATAGAAGACGTTGCCTCCCCTATATTTGACTTTCATAACCAGAAGAATGTTTTTGATAAAGAGGATAATATATTACAACATGAGGTCTTTCCCCTTGCAATATCCAGAGGATGTAGGTTCAAGTGTAAGTTCTGCACATATCCGCTTATAGGAAGAAAACCTAGTGAGGATTATATTCGGAGTGAAGAGAGCATCTATAGTGAGCTCATGTATAACTATGAGAATTTTTCTACTGCGAGTTATATGTTGACAGATGATACCTTCAATGAGACAACAGATAAGGTAGAGAGACTCTTACGTGCCGTAGAGAGAACAGGGGTAGATATGAACTTCTGGGCGTACATTCGTGTAGAACTGTTACAAAAATTTCCAGAACAGATAGAACTACTAGCTCAAATGGGACTCAAAGCATGTTTCTTTGGTATAGAAAGTCTATACGATCCATCTGCAAAGGCAATAGGTAAAGGATTAGGAAGAGGTAAGATACTTGATACATTACAACGTGCAAAGGATGCATGGGGTGTAGACTCGACTCTACATGGCAGTTTTATAATAGGACTACCACATGAGACAAGAGAAACCGCTGATGAATGGACTAAGTTATTGATCGAGGGAGAAACTGCCCTTGATACCATATCATGCAATAGACTTGCATTAACACCAGACTATATTATTAAATCAGGCCATACCTCTAAGACATTTTTTAGTGAATTTGATTTAAACAAAGAGAAGTATGGATACAAAGAAACACCTGATGGCGGTTGGGTAAATGAACATTGGACTAATAAAGAGGCCAACCTATATGCAGAAGATGTTCTAAAAAGATTTGTAGATCACCGGCCATATTTTACATGGTCAAAATCTGCACAAAATAGTATGGCTTGTATGAACTTAAAAGTCACTAATCCAACTCTAGAGTGGAAAGACATACATAAACCATTCAGCAGTCAAGACGATGCAGATTCTTTTGATGCTATGATTAAAGACAATAAACAATATATTTACGATACTTATAAGGAGAATTTATTATATGGAAAATAACATTAAAGAAAGATATACCTTTGTATCTAATAATAAAGAGGAAACTCAATGTATTGGTATACGAGGTGGAGAGTATCAAGGTGTAGTTTTTAAGTACAGCAATGTATCTATACCCAACCCAGATGAAATGAAAGGTAAAAGTAACTTGCCATTAAAGTTTCACTATGATATAGTAGATAATAATAGTCTTCCAATAGAATGGTTTAATGAAGAATTTAACAATTTAGCTGGTGATATTCTCGTGGATATTATAGACGATCAAATAGAAAAGGGAAATGTAAGTATACATAACCTATTTGCTGGAACTACAAGAGCCAAAAATATATGACACAAACTATAGAACGAACTACACTTGGACAACTTCTCACTAATGAGGACTACGCACGTAAAGTGATGCCTCATATGAAGAGTGTGTATTTTGGTGATAGGACAGAACGCACTGTCTTTGAAGAGATACAAAAGTTCGTAGAGAGATACAATGCGCTCCCCACAAAGGACACATTGGAGATTGAGATTGACACACGGCGTGATCTCAATGAGGATGACATCAAGAGGGTGTTAACAGTCGTGAAGGAACTATCTGTAGACACTGATGTTAATGCAGAATGGTTAATTGAAACGACAGAGAAATTCTGTAAAGATAAGGCAGTATATAATGCGATTGTTGAAGGTATTTCTATCATCGATGGAAAAGATAAAAATAGAGGTGCAGATGCAATACCATCTATTCTCACCACCGCTCTGGCTGTGGGTTTTGATAATAGGGTGGGGCACGATTACTTACTTGATAGTGCAGAACGATATGAATATTACCATACCGTAGAAGAGAAGATACCATTTGATCTGGAGTTCTTTAACAAGATAACCAAGGGTGGACTACCACCTAAGACTCTGAACATTGCACTTGCTGGTACAGGTGTCGGTAAGTCGCTGTTCATGTGTCATGTTGCTGCTAACTGTATGAATCAAGGTAAGAATGTACTTTATATCACACTAGAGATGGCAGAGGAACGCATTGCAGAACGTATCGATGCGAATCTGATGAACGTATCTATGGAAGACTTGCATGATCTACCTAAACAGATGTTTGAACGTAAGATAGATAAGATCATCAAGAATACCACTGGACAACTCATTGTCAAAGAATATCCTACTGCATCAGCTCACTCTAATCATTTTCGTGGACTGATCAAGGAACTTGCAATCAAGAAGAGTTTCAAACCAGATATCATATTCATCGACTATCTGAATATATGTACGTCATCTAGAATTAAGGGAGTCACTAATGTCAACTCATATACTATGGTTAAGTCGATTGCAGAGGAACTTAGGGGGCTCGCTGTTGAGACAAACGTCCCGATTATGTCTGCAACACAGACCACTCGATCAGGATTTTCAAATAGTGACGTTGGCCTTGAAGATACGAGTGAGAGTTTTGGTCTGCCTGCTACGGCTGACCTCATGTTTGCGCTCATTAGTAACGAAGAGCTTGATGCTCTAAATCAGATCGCAGTTAAACAGTTGAAGAATCGGTATAATGATCCTACTGTAAATAAAAGATTTGTGATTGGTATTGATCGTGCAAAGATGCGGCTCTTTGATGTTAAGTTAAGTGAACAGGACACACTACAGGATGCAAATCAATCCGGCGATGTACCAGAGGCGTTTAGTGAACCAGTATTTGATAATACAAATTTTGGTGGGTTCAAGGTATGATTGATTATAGATTTATGTGGAGTGAGGTCAGTTGGAAGATGTTTGATGCTGGTTCTATTCTGTTTGATGACAAAAGTAACGATCTTCGATCTGTACCAAAGTCTGTTCGTATGAACCTATTGATCACACTATCTACGATGTGGTCAACAGTGTTCACCGTGTGGACATTTGAAACAGTGAGCTCAATGTCATATGGGTGGGGTGGATTGGTTATCGGTCACATTCTATTCATTTTTGCCACTTACTACACGTTTCATGAATTTAAAGCTGCAAAAGAAAAGAATAAGAAATTTGGTACTAGAGTTAATTCTTATGATGAGTGTTATGATTATTTGCAAAAAGTTGATAAGTCATGATTGTAATTCTTATAACAATGCAAATACTAGGTTCAACGGTAACGATAGATGTACAGAATACATATGGTGCAATGTCTATGGGTACATGCAAAGAACTATTACCAATTATAATGTGGAACTATAGAGCCACAGAAGGATTTTGTTGGAAGGGTGACATTTCCAGTATGCCCCCACGGAAAATATGAAGGAGTAAATATGACTGATTTTCTAAATAAAATAATGAAAGAGATTGATAATGAATACGCATCACTTGCGAGTGATGGTGTGGAGGCAGGAGATGTGGATAGTTTCATTGACACTGGTTCATACATCTTCAATGCACTATTGAGTGGTTCTGTTTATGGTGGGATGCCATCAAACAAAATTACTGCTATTGCAGGCGAGAGCGCAACTGGTAAAACATACTTCCTGATGGGTATAGTCAAGAATTTTCTGGACACTAATCCAGATGCAGGCGTGATATATTTTGAATCAGAAAGTGCTATTACTAAGAGTATGGTTGAGGATCGTGGTATTGATTCTGGAAGACTATATGTAGTGCCTGTCACCACAGTTCAAGAGTTTCGTCATCAAACACTACAGATACTAGACACCTATCTTGCACAGGATGAATCAGAACGTAAACCTCTGTTTCTGTGTCTTGACTCACTTGGTATGTTGTCCACTACGAAAGAAATAGAGGACACAACTGATGGTAAAGAGACACGTGACATGACACGAGCCCAAGTACTCAAGGCTGCATTTAGGGTGTTAACTCTTAAACTTGGTAGGGCAAAGGTTCCTATGGTTGTCACTAATCACACATACGAGAGTATGGGTCTATTCTCCACTAAGGAGATGGGTGGTGGTTCTGGACTCAAGTATGCTGCATCATCTATTATCTATCTGAGTAAGAAGAAAGAGAAGGATGGTACTGAGGTTATTGGTAATATCATTCACTGTAAGAACCATAAGTCACGATTGACTATAGAGAATAAGATGGTTGATGTACGACTCACATATGACAAGGGATTAGATCGTTACTATGGTCTACTAGAACTTGCTGAGAAGTATGGTGTATTCAAGAAGGTATCAACACGTTATGAACTACCTGATGGAAGTAAACATTTTGGTAAAGCGATACTGAGTGATCCTAATACTTATTTCACTGAAGATATCATGAAGAAGTTGGATGAAGCAGCTGCCAAAGAATTTAAGTATGGTCAATCAGAAGAAGTAGAGGAGTCCGAAGATGTTGGAAGTGATTGAGAACGCATGTACTCCATTCTATCTTGATACACTCAAGCATCATGCAATGCAGGCTGATACATGGCATATGAGATATCCTAATAATAGTACTGATAAACATCTAAAGATGGATATCATAGAGAATGAGGTTAAGCAACCTCTTCTCGCTGGTCTTGCGATGGGATTGCTGATACACCTGTATGGTATTCGGCAAGACTTGTTTGTTCCTGATGTGTCATACTGTGGTATCGGACTCAAGGATCGCCATAGGTTAGACAATCCACATACAGATCATGTCAATGAGACTGATTATATAAAGATATTTGGTGTACTCAACAGCGATTGGGGTTCTCAGGATGGTGGTCTATTCCAGCATGGAGATGTAGCAATACCATGCGTACCATGTACGTTTATAGTATTTGATCCACGTATCACTCACCATGCGTCTAAAATAATGTCCGATAAAAAGAGATTGGGTATTGACTTTACTGTAAAAAGGGTGTAGTATACTTATATGAATTTTTATACAAATGTAATGCAATGGGGAAACAGTCTATTGGTGCGTGAGGTCAAGAATGGTCAACGCATGAATTCAAAGGTGAAGTATTCGCCTACTCTGTTTTCCCCTGTACAACAAGAGACAGGATACAAGACGCTTGATGGCAGTCATGTACTACCTACACAATTTCATAACATTAAGGCTGCAAAGGAATGGATTGAGTCTCACAAGAGTCAACCAGAATTGGTCTTTGGTAACACGCAATATCCATATACCTACATTTCAGACACCTACAAAGGTGTGGTTAACTGGGACATCGATCAAATACTGATTGTAACAATTGATATAGAATGCCGTAGCGAAAACGGATTTCCTGACCCAAAATTGGCAGAACAAGAAATGTTATCGATCACAATCAAGAATCACCAGAACAAAAAGATCGTGGTGTGGGGTATTGGTAAATTTGAGACAGATCGTGAAGACGTTACCTATGTTGAGTGTGAGAGTGAAGTACATCTGTTTAAAGAGTTTCTTGCCTTTTGGGAGAGAAACTGCCCAGACATCGTGGTCGGCTGGAATTCAGACCTGTTCGATTTGCCGTACATTGCCAACCGTATCCTCCAACTGTTTGGTGAGGATGAACTGAAACGTCTATCTCCTTGGGGAAGTGTTCAAGAGAGAGAAGTTTACAAGATGGGACGCAATCATCAGACGTATAACATACAGGGTGTTGCTTCATTAGACTATATGGATTTATATAAAAAGTTCACATATTCTGCACAGGAATCCTATCGACTAGACCACATTGCAAAGGTAGAACTGGGCGAGAGTAAGGACGGTAATCCATTCGACACATTTAGTGAGTGGTATCAAAAAGATTTCCAATCATTTATCGAATACAATATACAGGACGTTGAGATTGTTGATCAACTTGAAGACAAGATGAAACTGATCGAGCTCTGTCTTACGATGGCATATGATGGTAAGGTCAATTATACTGATGTTCTAGGAACAGTTAAGTATTGGGATATTGTGATTTACAATCACCTAAGAGAGAAGAATATAGTTATACCCCAGAAGACAAATCATGAGAAGGCAGATCAGTTCGAGGGTGCATATGTGAAAGACCCACAGGTAGGTATGCACAACTGGATTATGTCTCTAGACCTCAATTCACTTTACCCCCACCTCATAATTCAATATAACATATCACCAGAGACACTAGTACCTAATTGTAAAAAGGTAGATGGTTTGGTTGATAAGATACTAGAGGGTAAAGCAAAGAACACAACACCTTACTGTATGACACCAAACGGTGCCTTCTTTCGTAAGGACAAGCGAGGGTTTCTGCCTGAGCTGATGGAGAACATGTACAATGACAGAGTTAAATATAAAAAACTTATGTTACAGGCTGAACAAGAATATGAAAACACGAAGGACAAGTCTCTTCTCAAGGATATCTCAAGATACAACAACATCCAGATGGCGAAGAAGATATCTCTTAACTCGGCGTATGGTGCTATTGGGAATAATTGGTTTAGGTATTTCGATCTTTTGGTCGCTACAGCAATTACATCTAGCGGTCAACTATCTATACGGTGGATTGAAAAGGCCCTTAATGTATATCTTAACAAACTACTCAATACCACAAAAGTTGACTACGTTATTGCGAGTGATACAGATTCGGTGTACATCACTTTTGATGAGTTGGTTAATAAGGTGTTTAAGGAAGGAACTGATACTAAAAAGATCGTCAATTTCTTGGATACAATTGCAAAAGAGAAGTTGGAACCTTTTATCAATAACAGTTACGAAGTACTTGCTAAGGAAATGAACGCATATGATCAGAAGATGGTCATGTCACGTGAGGTGATCGCTGATAAAGGAATCTGGACAGCAAAAAAGCGTTACATCCTCAATGTCTGGGATAGTGAAGGTGTAAGGTACAAAGAACCAAAGTTGAAGATCATGGGTATTGAGGCGGTCAAATCAAGTACACCAGCACCATGTAGAGACAAGATTAAGGAAGCACTCAAGATAATTATCAACGGTGATGAGAAACAGTTAAACAATTTCATACAGGAATTTCGTGAGGAGTTCATGACGTTATCACCAGAAGAGATTTCTTTTCCACGTAGTTGTAATGGTATAAAGAAGTTCTCTGGAGAGTCTAGCTTATTTCGTAAGGGAGCTCCTATGCATGTCAAGGGAGCCATACTTTATAATCATTTGATTAAGAAGAATAAACTATCTGGTCGTTATCCCTATATTCAAAATGGAGACAAAGTGCGATTCGTGAACATGAAGCAACCCAACATCTATCAGTCATCTTCATTTTCTTTTATAACTTCTTTTCCAAAGGAACTTGATATTATGGACATAGTAGACTTTGATACACAATTTACAAAATCCTTCGTTGAACCGATACGGTTTATCACAGAGAAAATTGATTGGTTGATTGACGATAGTTATGGAACACAAGGAACATTAGAGGACTTTTTTACATGATATTAAATAGAGAAGATGCGTTATATGCAGCGAATGTGTTTGTGGATTACTTTTCCAGTTTCGGTAGGATTGATGACTATCTTCGCAAGGTTAAACTTGATAGGATGTCTAATTATCCAACATCTTTGCCAGGCATGGGCCCTCAAGATGATTTTTTCAATGATCATACCATGCATCCAAAAGATATGGAGTTTGAATGCCGTGAAGTATCTAGTGAAATATTTGTGAACTATCTAGAGATTGTAACCTCTCACGCAGTTGAATCTTCTATTCCCGGCAAATCTATCAAATGGTTGGTGTATGAAAAGAATACTAATAAGATTGTTGGTTTTATTCGTCTTGGTTCACCTACTATTAATTCTAAACCTCGCAATATGTTTCTAGGTAAACCGCTAGATACAATGAATAAAGAAGTTATGAAGCGTTTTAACGACTCTACAATTATGGGTTTTACACTGGTGGCCGTGCAACCATTTGGATTTAATTGTCTTGGTGGTAAATTACTAGCTGCAATTGCTTGTTCACATATGGCAAAAGATGCTTTGGATAAGAAGTATGGTGGGCCGTACGCAATGTTTGAGACCACGAGCTTATATGGAACAACTAAAAGTGTATCACAGTATGACGGTATGAAACCATTTCTACGTCACAAGGGAGAAACTGTATCTGATTTCGCACCACTAATTAATGATGCAAAATATCGAAAATTGAAATCTTGGTTTGAGGATAAGATAGGTGAACCACTCGTTGGTGCAGAAGTTTCAAGCAGGAAGTTGAAAGCTCAGACCAAAATGGTATCCATAATCAAGGCATCACTCAAGGGTGTAGATGATGATGCTTATAATAAGTTTTGTCAAACATTTCTTGATGCAAAAAAACTAACTGAACAGAAGCGTTCTTATCTTGGAGATTTTGGATATTCAAACGTAAAAGAATATTTGAATATGGAAACTGATGAACTACAAAGGAAAGATAATTGGGATCGTTATAGCTTTCAAGGAGTTTGTGATTGGTGGTCTAACAAAGCATCCAAGAGATATGAATCACTTATTGCTGATGGACGGACTCGTACTGTCTCTGAAACGTGGAATACAAATGCTGAAGATATTGACATAATAAGATAAAAATTAAAGAAAGTACTTGACAGATCCTATTCTATGTGGTATATTAAGATATAATAAGCGGAGTTCGTATAAAAGTATTACACTTGGTTTCCAACCAAGAAAAGATTGGGCAGTACAATCACTCCGCTCCAAAATAATTTGATAAAAAAGTCAAAAAGTACTTGACAATATCATATAATTATGGTACTATTATAATACTGAGACATGACTCATTGTGAGTAGTCTCATTTAACTAGTGCATGACTCAATAATGAGTAGCACAAATTAGAAAGAAAAAACATAATATGAGTAAACTAGTAGAAAATAGTGAGACAGAAATCCGTCAACTTAAATTACAGATTCAAGAATTGATCCAGTGTAATGAGAAGCGGTTTAAAGAGTCCTTGGGAAAAGCTGACCCAAGCTTGGGAAAAGGTATGTTCTCATCCATTTCGTTAAAAGGAATGATAGGCAAATTTCAGGCTGGGGAAGATTTTACCCCCGATGAGAGAATGTCATTTACAGTCGGAGAATATTGGAAACAGAAGACAGTCATTGAATTGTCGCCAAAACAGTATCAGAGATATTTTCGTGCTGATATTGATTGGCAAGAACAGTTTATGAAATCATTTTTTGTTTCAGATATTATAATTCCAGAAATCGCACTTCGATTTGGAACGGGTATTCCAGTAGGTTTGGTCGAAACTATGGATGGTTGCCAACGCATGTCAACCCTTATAACTTTCCGTGAGAACGAGGTATGCCTACCTAATGATGATGAACTTGAGTTTGTAAAAGTTGAAGGTGCAGACTATACCTTTGACCTTCGTGGAAAAACTTATACAGAATTGCCATCAGTAGTAAAAGATTCTTTCGATAATTATAAGCTCACATCTATGGTATACTACAATCTTACTGCCGAAAGAGCTGGTATTATTTTTGTTGAGGTTTTGAACAATCAGAATAAGTTGGAAGCACAAGAGAAACGTCAAGCAATTTCTTCTGCTATGTCACGGTGGGTTCAAGAAACCTCTCGATTTAATCCAATAGAGGTACACGATACAAAAACGGTTAACGGCAAAACTAAACAGTGTAAATCAGTATTTCAAGTTATAGATGGAAAACCATCTACTCTCAAGTGGTTGTCAAAAGCAGAACATACAAAACTTGGTGCCGATCAGTGTCTTGCAGAAATTATTTATATGATTTCGAGTGATACATGGAAATCTCAAGGCGTGACAGGTGCGATGGTAACTAAATTCTACAAAATTCAAGCTGAAAAATTTCAAGATGAGTTTAATTCAAAACTTATAGAACAGGTTCTTATCTTTGTTAATCAGTCTATGCGTCAAGTTCCAAAGGCAAAAACATTGGCATTTAAACCGTTTCGTAACTACTGTGTGATGTATTCTGAAATGTACAAAGCTAAAGTGAGTGTTGATCCTATAAACTTCATGATCTGTTACCTTGAATCAATTAAAAATCTTTCAGATAAAAAGTTGTGTGCTGAAGGAATGTCGAATACTCCATATCAGTCCCGTATGCGTGGTAATGGTAAAGAGGATACTACAACTACAATTGATATGTTGTGGAAAGAAATGGCAAAGGTTAAATACAAGTCTGTTCAACTAGATAAAACACGAGAATTTACGAGAGAAGAGGTGGAGAAAGCATATTGGAAACAAAAACAAATCTGCCCAATCTGTGAAACAGAAATGCCTGAGTTTGGCCCAGACATTCATGGTGATCATGTTCTTCTGTATAAGGATGGAAACCCCACTACGCCTGATAACTGTGACGCTGTTCACGCTTCATGCAATTTGAGAAAATAATTATGAAATTATTAATTATGGGATTGCCAGGATCAGGTAAAACTTGGTTAGGTCAACGACTAGGTAAGCAATTCTCTATTCCTTATTGGGATGCAGATGATGTACGAATGATTTACAATAATTGGGATTTCT
>Ga0308018_10001595_pt1 | contig 10507 bp, 9 predicted proteins | sample Neamet282_FD_203130 | JGI IMG/M metagenome (GOLD analysis project Ga0308018, IMG submission 203130) | Marine microbial communities from water near the shore, Antarctic Ocean - #282 | ecosystem: Environmental > Aquatic > Marine > Unclassified | place: Southern Ocean | collected 2014-10-01
CATTGCCGCTCGAAATTGGCGAGACCTTCGCGGCGCTTCATCGCCATCACAACGTCGACATCCGCTTAAACACGGGCGTAGAGAGGTTCACCGGCGATACGGCGGTGCGTGAAGTCATCACCACATCTGGGGACAGCGTGCCTGCGGACGGCGTCATCGTCGGCATTGGCGTTGACCCTGGCGTCACCTTGGCTCAAACTGGTAATTTGGAAGTGAACAATGGCGTGGTGGTGGATGAATTCTGCCGCACAAGCGACCCCTACATTTATGCTGCGGGCGATGTGACCTTTCATTTCAATCCGCTTCTGGGGCGCCATGTTCGCCTTGAATCCTGGCAAAATGCCCAAAACCAAGCCATCGCAGCCGCCGCCAATATGTGTGGCGCCAACACAGTTTTCGCTGAAATTCCCTGGTTTTGGTCCGATCAATTCGGTGTCAACTTACAAATGTCTGGAGCGCCGGACGTCTGGGACGACATCGCCATTCGGGGTAATTTGTCTGGGCGGGACGGCATTCTATTTCAGCTCAATGAAGGTAAATTGGTTGGCGCTATTTCACTCAACCGGCCGCGCGACATGCGCTTCATCAAACGCCTAATGACGGCTGGAAAGTCACCTTCCCGTGACGCATTGATCGACGAGGCGATCACATTTCGCGAATTATTGAAATAATGAAGTCGGTTCGGGAACCTGATGATGCGCCAATACGCCTTCAACCATGATACGGGTCTTGTTGGCGATGGCGTAGGGATGATGATGCTGGTAGACAATCGTCACTAATTCTAGCGCTATGTATATGTTGCTGCCAAATACAATTTGGCCATGATAGGCGTGTGCGACGGCTTCGAGGTCATCCTCGCTCAACAACATTAAGGGCTCCATTAGTGGATCAAAAATTACAATTTGTTTAGTCAGCTAAAGCCTTTATCACCGTCCCCGACACTAATTGTCTCGCAGCCTCCACGGCTTGCAAGCGATGGCATTGCAAATACACCGTCCTCGTGAGGTTCAATACCGTGTCCCACGTATGTCTTGCCGAAATTTAATTGCCATAGGCACCCTTCACGACTTCCACGTCTTCATAAGCGACATTTCTTCACGAGCGCCGTCATGCTCCGACATGGGAGAAACCCTTTTAACGCGACTGCCAGTGTTTAAAGGCCTGTATCCAAAGAATAGGCCCAGCGGGATTCCCTGAATCACCCATTCGAATGAGAATCCGAGTTATCAATACTCGACGGACCAGAACTCGAGGATGACCAGCCCGTTGTACCACTAGATCAATAGGTTGGTGGCCTGATTAACGAAATTTCCGGGATTCAAGCGTTTCGATCAGGCCCTTAAGGCTGGTCAAATACCGGTCGGATGACTAGCGTTACACTTCTTCAATTCACGGGGATCGGGCGAGCCATGAAAATCAATCACAGTTCCCATTGGGGCGCATTTAGCGGCTCGGTTGAAGATGGTCGGCTCGTCGCTGTCGAACCCTTCGACAAGGACGACCACCCCTCGGAAATCCTGCAATCCATCCCCAGCGCCTTGTACGATGGCAGCCGGGTCGCGGAACCGATGATCCGTGCCGGGTGGCTGGAAGAGGGCCCGGGTGGCAAACGGGAAAAACGCGGCGGCGAACCGTTTGTCCCCGTCACCTGGGACAAGGCCCTCGACCTCATCGCAAACGAACTGACCCGCGTCAAAACCGACCACGGTAACGCGGCGATTTTTGGCGGCTCCTATGGCTGGTCCAGCGCCGGACGATTCCACCACGCCAAGACACAATTGCAGCGTTTCCTAAACCGCTATGGCGGCTTCACGGCGCAAGTTGGGAGCTACTCCATCGCCGCGGGCTTGACTATCCTGCCACATATTCTGGGGGATATCCGAGCGATCCGGAAGGTGACGTCCTGGCGCGACATCGCCAAACACACCAACCTGTTCGTGTCTTTTGGCGGCATCGGTCATAAGAACACCCAAATTGAACCGGGCGGCGGCGGCGAACATTCGTCGGGTCAATGGCTGCCTAAATTAGCGGAAGCCGGAGTCGAAGTCGTCTCCATCACCCCATTGCGCGACGACACCGCCAAAGTACTGAATGCCACCTGGTTGGCGCCGCGACCCAACACCGACACCGCGCTCATGTTGGGACTGGCGCATACGCTTGTCGCAGAAGACTTGCACGACACGGCGTTTCTGGCGCGTTATTGCACCGGGTTTGACCGCTTCCTGCCCTATTTAATGGGCGACAGCGACGGCCAGCCAAAAGACGCCGCGTGGGCCGCTGAAATTTGCGAGATCGACGCCGAGACCATTCTCGCCCTGGCCCGAAAAATGGCGGGCGGACGCACCATGATAGGCACGGCCTATTCCCTACAACGCGGCGATCATGGCGAACAGCCGTTCTGGATGACCGCCGTGCTGGGCGCCATGCTCGGGCAAATCGGCCTGCCGGGTGGCGGCATCGGCTTCGGCTATGGCAGCATGAACGTCCAGGGCAAGGCGCTTGATCCCATCGCCGCGCCCAATTTGTCCGCGGGTGGCAACCATGCAGGTAGTTTCATCCCCGTTGCGCGGATCGCCGACATGTTATTGAACCCCGGCGGTGCCTATGACTTTAACGGCGAAGCCCGCACCTATCCTGACATCCGACTGGTCTATTGGTGCGGTGGCAACCCGTTCCATCATCATCAGGACATCAACCGCCTGATCGACGCCTGGCGGCGCCCGGAAACCGTCATTGTGCATGAACCCTGGTGGACCGCCACCGCCCGTCACGCGGACATCGTGCTGCCCGCGACCACGACATTGGAACGCAACGATATCGGTGCCAGTTCTGGCGATAGATTCATCATCGCCATGGAAAAAGCGGTCGAACCTATCGGTCAGGCCCGCAACGATTACGACATATTTAGTGGATTGGCGGATCGAATTGGCGTGACTGAAGCCTTTACGGAAGGCCGCAACGAAGATGAATGGCTGCGTCACTTGTACGATGTAGCCCGACAACAATGCGCCCAACAAAAAATCACTCTGCCAAGCTTCGACGAGTTCTGGAAAAACGGCTACGTGGAAACGCCGGAACCGGACGCCCCGTATGTCTTGTATTCCGAATTCCGAGATGACCCCGACGCCGAGCCCTTGCGGACTCCGTCAGGCAAAATTGAAATTTTCTCAGAAAAAATCGACAGCTTCGGTTATGATGACTGCCCCGGACACCCGACCTGGATGGAACCTTCGGAATGGCTGGGCGGCACCAAAGCGGAAACCTATCCCCTCCACCTCATTTCCAATCAACCTCAAACACGATTACATGCCCAAATGGACCAGGGCAAAGTCAGCCTCCGGTCAAAAATTCACGGTCGCGAACCGGCTTCACTTAATCCCGAAGACGCCGCGGCACGCGGCATTTCCGACGGTGATGTAGTGCGGGTGTTCAATGATCGCGGTGCCACACTGGCAGGTGCAGTCGTCACCGACAACGTCCGCCCCGGCGTCATCTTGATTGCCACTGGTGCCTGGTATGATCCCGACGAACCGGGCCGCATCGGCGCACTCGACAAACACGGCAACCCCAACATGCTGACCCCCGACCACGGGACGTCAAAATTGGCCCAAGGGCCCGTATCTCACACAGCCCTCGTAAACGTAGAACACTTCAAGGGCGAACTTCCAGACATCACCGCCTTCACGCCGCCACCTACAAAAGGAGACGCCGCATGAGCGACGCAAAAAGAGTCGATACCGTCCGCCTTCAGAACATCGCCATGGGGTTTTGGGAATCCTCGGCGCTGATGTCCGGGATCGAACTCGGCCTGTTTACCGCAATTTCCAACGGCGCCGGGACGGATATCGAATTGGCCAGTGCGCTGAACATCACACCGCTGAACGCGGAACGTCTCGTCACCGTTTGTATGGCGATGAATTTAGTGACCAAACCCCAAGGCCGTTTCGAAAACGCCGCCGATGTGGAACGGTTCCTGGTGGAAGGTAAACCGGGATACGCCGGACCCTGGATGTTATTCACCAAACCACGCTGGGATAAATTCGGAAAGTTAAGCGATTATCTTCGCAACAAAGACGAGGCGGTGTTGGGACAATATGACGGTCTGACCGTCGAGGCAGCTCGACGGATGCATCAGGCAACCAGCAGCATTGGCATGGGTGCCGGACGGCGTTTCGTCCGACAGGTCGATCTCTCAAACCGCACCAAGATACTTGATCTCGGCGGTGGCTCCGGCGCGTATTCCATCAACGCCGCAAAGGAACATGAGCACATCAACGCCGTGGTGTTCGATTTACCGCCCGTGGCCGTCGTCGCGCGCGAATATATCGTCGAACATGACGTTGGGGACCAGGTAGAAGCCATCGGCGGCGATTTCACCAAAGACGACCTACCAACCGATTGCGACGTCGCCATCATGGCCAGCAATCTTCCGTTATACAGCCGCCCCATCATCGCCAAGGTCATCCAGCGCGCGTTCGACGCCTTGTTGCCCGGCGGCGAAATGCATCTGATCGGCGAGACATTGGACAATGATCTCAGTGGCCCCATCGGCCCAGCCCTTTGGGGGATGGCGGAAGCGATCAATGGCAGCACCGGGCTCGCCCACACCGAAGCGGATTGTCTCAGCTATTTCGAAAAAGCGGGCTTCACTAATATCGACGTACATGAATTTGTCGCCGGGACCCTCAGTCGGATCACGGGAACCAAGCCTGCATGACCAAGGCTGCGACTCTAGACGCAGATAAGGACCTGCCCATTACCGACGCCCACCGCCATTTGTGGAATTTGAACGCGATCCGCTATCCCTGGCTGGACGCTGCGAACACAAAAAAATTCCTGGGCGACTACGCATCGATCATGCGCAACTATATGCCCGACGATTGCCGGCACGATTTCGCCGCTCCCAATGCCATCAAATCAGTGCATGTGGAAGCCGAATGCGACCACGACACCCAAGTCGCAGAAACCGCCTGAACCACGAGAATGAACGCGCAGCACGGGTTTTCCAACCCCATCGTTAGCCACGCCTGGTTCAACCGGGAGAACGCGAAAGAAGATCTGACCGGGCATTGTGCTCATCCCTTGATGCGGGCAATCCAGTCCAACCCCGTCACGGCAGATTATCCCGAAAACATGCCCCCGGCGGGGTTTGGGATGTGGCCGCGTCGGCGGATTGCGCGAACCTTCACGTCAAAATTTCCTTCCTGTATTTACCCGACGGTCCCTGGACGATAGAGTTGAACCTGCCCATCGCGCTGGACAACATCGAGACCTTCGGCGTCGAGCGCCACATGTGCGCCAGTAAGTTTCCCGTCGATGAGCTGCGCGCATCCTTTGACATGATATACTGCGCGGTTAAAACGATTACCGCTGATATGCTTACGAGGACTGCAAAAAACTGTTCGCAGGCAACGCCCTGAAATTCTATCGGACCGAGGATACGCCATGACCACTCATCACGAAGCTTTCCCTTCTCCCGAAACCGTTCATTGGGGCGTGTTCAACGCCAACTTCCCCCCCATCGTCGAGATTGAGTCCGGCGACATAGTGACCTTGCACACAGTGTCCGGCGGCGCGGACATCATGCCAAACGGAGACCAATTCGAAATCCTACCGGACCATCTCCTCATCCATGAAAAGGTTCCGCGCGGTCCGTCCGGACACATCATGACCGGCCCCGTCGCGGTCAAAGGCGCCCGCGCAGGCGATATGCTGGAAATTCGCATTCAGGATGTCCAATTGCGGCAGAACTGGGGCTGGAACCGTATCCGTGCGCTAGCGGGCACGTTGCCAGAAGATTTTCCCGAAACCCGTCTGACCCACATTCTTCTCGACAAGAACGCCATGGTAGCCAAGCTGCCCTGGGGCGTGGACTTACCCTTGGCACCGTTCTTCGGCGTTATGGGCGTGGCCCCCCCACCGGAATGGGGGGAAATTCCGTCCGTCATCCCGCGCGCCCATGGCGGCAATCTGGACAATAAAGAATTAGGCGTAGGCACGACGCTGTTCCTGCCGGTCTTCGTGGATGGCGGCATGTTTTCCGCCGGAGACGGCCATGCGGTCCAAGGTGATGGCGAGGTGAATGGGACCGCCATTGAAACCAGCCTCAGCGGAACCTTCGAAATTATCCTGCACCACAACGCCGCACCCTCCATGCCGCGCGCGGAAACAGACGAACATTACATCACCAGCGGTATCGACCCAGTGTTGGATAATGCCGCCAAAGAGGCATTGCGGGAAATGATTGGGTTGATCCAGGAAAAAGCGAATTTATCCAAGGAGGACGCCTATATGCTCTGCAGCCTCGCCGCTGATTTACGCATCAGCCAGACGGTGAATGTGCACAAGGGTGTCCACGTCATGCTGAAAAAATCGGCCTTACACGGATAACCCATTTGTCGAAGACCCACGTCGAAAACCTCGTCGGATAGAAGGCATTACTGACATGACTATAGACAAAACACTGTTTCATCCCGACTACAAACCTGAACCGTTTTGGTGGGAGGCTGCGCGGCCCGGCACGACTTATTCAACTAATTTACCGACGCAGACAGAGATTTTCATTGTCGGCAGCGGCTACGCCGGCTTGTCAGCTGCCTTGGAATTGGCGCGCGAAGGCCGATCTGTTACCGTCGTCGACGCCTTGGCATTTGGCGAAGGCGCGAGCACCCGAAACGGCGGTGGCGTCAGTGCGGGCATTAATTTAGGTAAGGGCATCTCCGGGTCGCCAGGGCAAAATGCGCGCGACGGCGACCACAAATCATTGGTGCGCTCTCTCTTGCGCGAAAGCCTTGCCGCCTTCGAATTGGTCGGCGAATTGGTGGCGCGCGAAAACATAGACTGTCATTTTGAACGGCGCGGGCGTTTTGTAGGTGCCTATTCAAAGGCGCATTATCCGAATTTGGTCGAGAAAGCGGAGTTTCTGAATCGCGAAATGCAGTTGGATGCGGTGGCGGTTCCGGTCGAAGAACAACGTTCGGAAATAGGCAGCGACTTTTACCACGGCGGGCTGGCCATCAATCGCGCTGGCAAGATACACCCGTCCTTATATCACAAGGGATTGCTGGACGCCTGCAATCGTGTCGGCGTCACCCTTTGCGCGCATACGAAAGTAACTTCGATAGATGGATCGGTTGGCCAATTCACCGTAAAAACCGAAAAGGGAAATTGCCGCGCCGAACAAATAATCATCGCGACCAACGGGTATACCGGAGACTTGACGCCGAAATTGCGCAATCGGCTGGTGCCTATATCCAGCCAGATTATTGTGACGGAAGAACTGCCGAAAGATTTGGCACATGAGCTTATTCCCAAAGGCCGGACCATTTCCGAAACGCCGCGCGTGACCAGCTACTATCGGCTGCTGCCAGGCGATCGACGGGTTATGTATGGCGGGCGTGCACGCTTTCAGGATGTGCCGCCCGATGTCAGCGCGGGCCTGTTGCATCGCATGATGACAGACCGCTGGCCACAATTAAAAGGAACCCGAATCACCCATTCCTGGTCCGGATTTGTCGCCATGACCACCGATGCGCTGCCGCATATGGGGCAGGAAGACGGGCTGCATTTCTGCACCGGCTGTAATGGCAGCGGCGTCGCGGTAATGACGTATTTGGGCACGCAGGTGGCGCGACGGATTCTGCAAGACGGTCAATCCGACAGCGCCTATTTTGGCCTCGACTTTCCTGGTGTCCCCGTGCCGCTCTATCGCGGCAAGCCGTGGTTTTTGCCCATCGTCGGCGAATACTACCGTTACATGGACCGGAAGGAACGGCGGACAGGAACGTAAGTCACGCCGCCAAGAACACCGCAGCGAGAAAAATTAAAATGTGGTATTTCTCACATATGCATCCGTCGTGACATGCCACCATTGCCACTAGATTTGTTAAGCTGTTCTATTCCTTGTTTTACTTAGTATTTAAAAGGAACCCGCAGAAATTATCGGGTTATTCGTGCCACGGCATGTGGCACAGGCGACACCCTTAATTCACCAGGCCCCGCACCTCGCCGTCGCGGGGGTAGCGGCCTTCGCGTTTCTTGGAAAAGACGAGGTCACCGTCGATGCGGATCTCGTAAATTCCCCCGCCACCCTTGATCAACTCGACGTCGGTTGCGGTCTTTTCTACTATCAGGTCCCTCGTACGGAGGGCGCGTGGTAGATAGTTTCAAACCGCGCAGTATTCAATGCTTATGCTCTCTGGTTCGGCACCCATGTTTAAGCCTCCTCAGAATTTACACCACTTCGTCTTCACGGTTGGTGGTTTCCCCATAACGGGCGAGCGCCGGTGGTTTCAGGCCCGCGTACATTTTTTCCACATTCTTGTTGACCAGGGCGTTTTGCTGTTCAAATAAGCTGTTGCCTTCCAGGTCGCTTTCAACGATCAGGGGACCGAAGCTTTCCACCTCCAACACCCAGATCGCCTGTGCGATCCCCAATTCATCCAGCCAATGCACGACGGGCACGTTCTTGACGGCGCGCCCCAGCAAGGCGCCGGTGCCATACCCCACCGTGGTCAAATACACTGCGCCATTGGGGACCAGGTGGTCCCGGTAATCCTCCGGCGACATGCCGCCCTTGCCAATCAGCATCTTACAGCCAGATTTCTTAAACCATTCGCTCAGCCATTTGGAAAACCGAAAGCTGGCTGTCGCGGTCACTGCGCCCAGCGTGTAGCCGCCATCGGCGTTGACCGACGCTGCGGGCGAACAATGAAAATTCACGTTCGAAATCGAGGCCAAGGGTACGGGTGGGTCAATCTTGTCGCCGAGAAATCGCTGATACATGCCTTCGCGCCCCGTGTAAATCGGACCGTCCAGGTACACGATGTCGCCAATGCGAAGCGTCGCCAATGCTTCCGGCGTGACGGGAAGTTGAAGGCGAACCTTCCTCAGCCCGCCGCTAACGCTACTTCCGTCGTCGACCATTCAACGCTCTCCCGTCGCATGTAAGGTGTGAACCATTTCGGGTCCGTGCGATATTCCACCGACCCATCCTTGTGCAGCCGCGCCACCGCCCGGCGAGACGACAAACAAAACGTATGCACGCTCATCGGCATTCCGCCCGTGTGGGTGTACCCCACCTCGATATGGCAATCGACGACCATAGAATTGCCCACATACCCCATCGGGCCCATACCGATTTGGTTGCCCATTTCCATCAATTCGCGTTCCAGTTTCGCGACCTGTGGGTCCGGGTTGGCATCGCCGACCACGCGCAGACACGCCGCCTGCTTGCCCAGCGTCATGGTCACGTCCTTGCTGCCGCCCAGACCGATGCCGACGATAGCCGGTTGGCACGCCAGGCCGCGCCTACCGAATTCATACATGACGTCGAGAAAGAACCGCTTGATTCCATCGATCCCGTCACCGGGAAACAACATCCGGTAATCGCTGCCAAACAACCCACCTTTATGCACGGTCGTGATGTCCAGCCAGTCCGCGTCCGGTTCAAAAGCGTATTCGATTTCGGGCGCGTTGATCCCGACATTGTTGTTGTTGTCCTGGCGGCTTAATGGGTGCACCCGGTTGGGGCGCAACGGCACATCCTGGGTTGCGCGCGCAGTCGCCCGGCGCAAGGCTGATTCCAACCCAACAAACCCGCCTTCCATCCGCGCGTCATTGCCCGCCTTGACGTAGTAGCGCGGCACGCCGGTGTCGGCGCACATGGGGCGCCGGTCTTCTTCCGCCGCATCGTAATTATCGAGCATCGCTTCCAGCACGAAATGGCTCAACTCGCCCTTTTCGCCGTCGAGCATGCCGCGCAGTCCGGTCTTGTAATCCTCGGGAATATCAATCGCCGCACGCGCCATGATTTCATACGCCGCCGCTTCAATTGCGCTGTTCTTGATCATCGACGCTTCCTTTGTCGTTCAACAACTAAAATGGGGTTGGCCCACCCCCAATCAAGTGACCCAATCAAGCGGCGTCATCGATCAGGCTTTCGCCCGGCCGCACGCGAACGAAGTCGACCGGCCGGGTTTTAACTTGCATCTTACCATCCTTCAAATTCATGACTGTATAGGCCGACGTCGCCAAATCGCCCGGTTCAGGAAAGTCGTCCCGAAAATGGGCACCACGCGAATTTTCACGCGCAATGGCCGACAGGGTGATGGCGCGGCTGACCAGCATCAAACTGTCCAGATTCAGCCAATCATGCCAGCTAAGATTGAACACCCGCTCCTGCCCTGAAAGACCCGACGCCGCCAGTTCCGATTCCAGATTATCAAGCCCCACCAAGGTACGGTCCAAGCTGTCCCGGTTACGGATGATCCCTGCATCGTCCCACATCAAGTCGTATAGTTTATCGCGAATTGCGTTGATGTCGCCCGCCCCACGTCCCGCACGGGAAAACGGCGCCAGGACTTGCCCCAAGGTCGCATCAAGGACGGCTTGGTCCGGGTCGGCGAATTCCCCTTCGTTGGCCACAAAGAGCGCCATCGTATCCCCGGCAACGCCGCCAAAAACCGTTGAATTCGCCACTCCGTTACCACCCAAGCGATTCGCGCCA
>Ga0308018_10001597_pt1 | contig 10503 bp, 10 predicted proteins | sample Neamet282_FD_203130 | JGI IMG/M metagenome (GOLD analysis project Ga0308018, IMG submission 203130) | Marine microbial communities from water near the shore, Antarctic Ocean - #282 | ecosystem: Environmental > Aquatic > Marine > Unclassified | place: Southern Ocean | collected 2014-10-01
GACCACGGGAGCCCATCTCCTGCCCCTCGTACAGGCGCTGCGCGTTCGACATGGTTCGCTTCGCCGAAAAGCGCAGGCCCTTAGCCGCCGCCTGTTGAAGCGTCGAAGTAGTGAACGGCGCAGTCGGATTCTTCCTCCGTTCTCTGCGCTTTACGCTCGTGACCGAGAAAGGCACCACGCGCACCGCGTCAACGGCGGCAGTGGCGGTGGCCTCGTTGTCGATCGTGAACGATTTGCCGTCGATCTGATGGAGCTTGGCGTCGAATGGCTGCTCGGCTCGCTCCAGCTGAGCCGTGATGGACCAGTACTCTTCATGGTCGAACGCCTTAATCTCGTCTTCTCGCTCACAGATGACGCGGAGCGCCACGGTTTGCACTCGACCCGCCGACAGTCCGGGCCTGATCGGTTTCCAGAGAAGCGGGCTGACTTTGTACCCCACGAGCCTGTCGAGAATACGCCGGGCCTGCTGCGCTTCGAACTTCTTGAGATCTAATTCCTCCGGGTTCTCGATGGCCTTCTGAACCGCAGCCTTCGTGATCTCGCGGAAGATCACACGTTGGAAACGCTCAGGGTTCTTCTTATATCCAAGCTGTTCTGCGACGTGATATGCGATCGCCTCGCCTTCACGATCCGGATCGGTCGCGAGAACGATCGAGTCGACCTCTTTGGCCGCTTTCTTGAGCTTGGTTAGAACCGGGCCGGCGCCTCGAATCGTCACATAGGTCGGCTCAAAATCGTGATCGACGTCGACACCCAACTCTTTCGTCGGCAAATCACGTACGTGCCCCACCGAAGCCTCGACCTGATAGTTCGGGCCGAGGTATTTGCCGATGGTCCTCGTTTTCGCGGGGGACTCGACGATGACGAGATATTTGTCGCCGTTATCGCTCATTCAGCGCTGATCTTGTGATGGTGATTCGCGAGGATCTTCAGGATCCGCGCCGTGACATCTTCTACGGTCGAGCCCTCCGTGTCCACTCTGTACTGTGCCTCGGAGTAAAATGGAGTCCGAATTTTCATCAGCTCAGCGACGTATTCCGCGATGTCACCGCCAACAAGTAACGGTCGGGTCAGGCCTCCCTCTCTCGTTCGACGGAGCGCCTCCGGAGCGGTGACGTCCAGCCAAACAGTCACCGTACCCGGCGGCACAGCACGCACACGACCCTCCTCGGACGCCCAACCTCCCCCCGTGGCCAGAACAACCTCCGGCTCAGCCAGCAGTCTGCGGCCGACATCGGCCTCACGCCGCCTGAAGCCAACTTCTCCTTCCTTGTCGAATATCTGAGCGATGGTCTCCCCTGCGTCCAGCTCAACCACCTGATCAAAATCGGAAAAGTGCCAACCGAGGGAGTCGGCGAGTGCCTTGCCGACCTCCGTCTTGCCGGCACCCATGAAGCCGATCAGTAAAACACGCGACACCTCGCCACCGATCAACGTGGGCCGAAGCCTCGCCGTCGAAGGTTGTCCAGATACCCGTCCATGTTGCGCATGAGTTCACCCATCGAGTCTCCACCGAATTTCTCGAGGAGTGCATCCGCGAGAACGAGCGCGACCATGGACTCGGCAACCACACCGGCGGCCGGCACGGCGCAGACGTCACTGCGCTCTACCGCGGCGTCGCCGACCGCACCGTCCCTTAGATCAACGCTGGCAAGCGGCTTGCGAAGGGTAGAGATCGGCTTCATAGCTCCCCTGACCACGAGCGGTTCTCCTGTCGTCACACCACCCTCGAGCCCGCCCGCACGATTCGATGCGCGCCCGATTCCTCCTGATCGTAGCTTGGCGGTATCTCGAACGATGGGGTCGTGAACCTCGGACCCAGATCTCATCGCCCCGGCAAATCCAATACCCAGATCGACACCTTTCACGGCCTGAATGGACATAACCGCCTGGGCGAGTCGACCGTCTAGGCGCCGATCCCATGAGACGTAGCTCCCCAAGCCCACCGGAAGACCCGTAGCCACCACCTCGAACACACCACCCAGTGTGTCCCCCCGCTCCTTGGCTCTGTCGATCTCCTCCATCATCGCCTCTGCAGCTGCGGAGTCCAGGCATCGCACGGGGCTGCTGTCCGATTCCTCGTTGAGGCCCTGGGGGGGTGAACCGACGTCAGCCTCCACACCGCCAATGGACGTGACATGGCTTCCGAGGCTGATCCCTGCCTCCGTCAACATCCGCCGGGCCACGGCGCCACACGCCACCCGAGCGGCCGTCTCTCGCGCGCTGGCGCGTTCCAAAACATCCCTGACATCCCGGCGGTCATATTTGAACGCTCCGACCAAGTCCGCATGTCCTGGACGCGGCAGATAGTGGGGTCTCAGAGCTTTGGGGTTCTCACCTTCAGCCGGGGTGGTCGGGCTCATAGCAGTCGTCCAGTTCTCCCAGTCCCGATTCCAGATCAACATCGAAATTGGCGAGCCGAGGGTCTCCCCTAGGCGCACACCACTTAGGAGTTCGACCTGGTCGGACTCGATTTGCATGCGGCGACCGCGACCGTAGCCTGCCTGACGTCGTTTCAGTTCCGGATTGATGTCTCTAACAACATCAAGATCCAGACCCGCAGGGATCCCTTCGGTCAAGGCTGTAAGCGCCCGTCCGTGAGATTCACCAGCCGTATGGAATGTGATCCGGGCCATGTTTACACCAGCGCATGAGCGTCCTAGGGAGAGAACCGAGCAAGGCGCACCAACCCCTTAACGCCGGGCTTGATCCCACGGTCTAGCCGGAGTGCGTCCTTAACTTTATAGAATTAGTCCTAATGGAGGCCAAGTCGGTGCCTCTATCGAATAATCGTCACCTTCACCGAGTCGGTACCGGCCTGATTTGAGGCACCTGTCACTTCGATGACCACAACAGAGACCTGGCGTGTCTCGATGTCGAACTGCCCTAACAACCCCGCGATGGCATCCTGAACGCGTGCGATATCATAAACTACGAGCGTGTTCGTAGCGGTGCTGCCCGTCGAACTACCGCGCTCCCGCAGGAATGCGGTCACAGCCGCATTCGTCTCATCGGCGGTGCCGTGTGAGATTCGGTGGCGATGAGTCAGGATCTTCTCGATCCCCTCCCGATCCTTCAAATCAGAGATCTTGTCGACCCGGATGATTCCTTCGGACGACTCTTCAGCTTTGAGGCCTTGGCCCTGCAAGATGTACCTGAGGGCGATATCCCAGGGCTGATCGTTAATGTCCGCGGTTACGAAGCCAGTCACATTGGAGCTCGGTACGACCGACTTCCCGGAGAATGCGGCGAACGCGAGGAGTACGTCATTGACGGGTGCTTCCATCCATGTGGCGGAGATCCGTCGCGCTTCCTGCACCTGCGAGGACTGCGGCGCAAAGACTATCTCGGCCGGATCGAACGGACGCGCGATCCGGGCAGAGGACCACGGCTCGAAATCTCCCATCGGGTTTTCAAGAGAGATTCGAAGGCCCCGCTGATCCGGGATCACGCTGTACCCAAGCTCACGGTCTAGATCTAAGACGATTCGAACAACGTCGTCTGAATACTGGCTCGTCCGCATCGAGACAATCCCACCTCGGTTCACTGCGGCGAAGTCATCCGCCGACAGCGCATGCTGTGCACCCATGAGGTCGAGCACCAGCCGGTGTGGTGCCTCCAAGGTGAAGTCTCGATAGGAAACTTCCCCGTCCATCGCAATGAGGACGCTCGTCTGCGACGCCATCGGGATGATCGTCACCTCGGTGACGGACACGCCGAATGCCAGGAGCGTGCTCACCCATAGAGCAAAAATCGACATCAAGGGGTGCCTCCCTGGATCCTGGATACGAATGTCATGGTATGGCGCGCGATTGAATCAAAGACTTCGACGTCGACGATTACGGCGTCGCGGCGGACTTCGACGACTGTGGTATTACCAATGCTGTCACCAACTTTCATACTGTACGAATCACCTTCGATGGGCCTGGTTGTGCCGTCCTCCGCCACTGCGACGCCACGGGTACTGAGCACAGCGACGCTGTTCCCCTCTGGCGAATAAATCAAGCCGATGAGGGACAGTCGCTCAAATCGGGGGCCGCCGCTCGTCCCACCAGCGAACGCGGTGAATGGATTGCGGCGAGTCCACTCGGGATACTGGAACACCTCCCGTTCACCCACAAGTTCCACATCCACTGTCGGTCCCGGTGGCGGTGTGTCGGGGTTCTGAGCTCGCACCTCAGCGGGGGCCAGAACAAGAACTAATGCAACCGCAGTCACCGTCAAATATCGGGGTAGCATCATCCTGAGCCTCCGGGCAATTCGGCTGGGGCGAGCGCAGCTTGATCCGGGAGCAAGTATGTTTCGATACGGAAAGTGGCTTGTACCGGGTTCTCCATATTCGGACGCGTGAGCGGGGTTGCGAACAGGGAAAGGTCTACCTGGACAGGAGTGAGGATGCGAGAGAGGCTTGCGATGTCGACCAGGAACCGAGCGACGTCGTGATATTCGCCTACGACCGTCATGTGGTATCCAGTCTTGTCGTAAGGGCCGGCCCTCTCTATGGGCTCAGGATTGAGACCCAGAACGTCCACGTTCTGTCGACGAGCTCTGCTCTGGATGTCATCGAAAAACATCGCGACCTCTTCCCGCGCGGGAATCAGTTCTTCTAAGCGCGCAACGTGACGCTCGTAGAGCTCCATCCTCTCTTCGAGATCGGCTCCTTCACGGGAAAGGATCACACCCGCCTGTCTATTCTGAATCTCAAGCGACTCCAGACGATCGGTGACAAGCACGTTCGCCTCTTTCTTCGGGGCCATCAGATACATATTGAACGGTACGATGACAACGAGCAGGCCAAGTCCGCCGAGCATCGAGTTCCGCTGGGACGGGTCGGAGGGGTTATACCAGGCCATTGTTCAGTTTCCCTGATCGGCGATCTGCGCTTGACTGGCGGCATCTCCAAAAAGCGGGATGGTCTGCAACTCATCCAATGGTGGTCCTACGTAGGTCAGAGTCAGTTCGAACATGAATACGAGATCGCCAGAGCTGGCCTCCGACAAGACCTCCTGAATTGTTTCCGTCTGAACGGCCCGAAGGAAGCGGGATGCCTCAAGACGGCGCATGAACTGAGTGATGGCGAAGATGGAGCCAGCCCGCCCAGTCACCCGGACCTGCAAGGGTCCGTCGCTCAGGTACAGGATCCCACTCAGCCAGGTGAAGTCCGGGACCGCAGCAGCGATCTCGTCGAGGAGGTGTGGCCATGTGTATCGACCTGCGTCGATTTCCTGGATGATCGAGACCCGCTGCTGGATGGAATCTCCGCGCGCCTGCAGTTCGTTGGTGCGCTGGATGATCGCGGCGTTGCGAATCGAGTCCTGAACGGCAGCCTCAAGGCTGACATTCAAGTCTTCGGCATCACTTTGTACGCCGAGGAACGTCATGCCCATATAGCCGAAGGAGATGACGGCCGCGCAGACAAAGAAAGCGACGTACGAGTCCACCGACAGGCCGCCTCCAGCCCCACCACCCACAAGTCCTCTGACAGATTGAGCCAGCGCACCAAGGGAAAAGCCTCCGCCACGCTTATTTTTTCCGCCAGGGAGAAGATTAACTTCGATCACAGTATCGTTGTCCTCGTCCTAGGCCCTGAGAGCGAGCCCGAGTGGCAACAGCAGCATTGGTGCAGATTCATCCAGCGACAACCCAACGGCAGCGTCCGACCGGACCGGGATACGCTCGAAAGGGTTTACAATTTCGGTATCGACGCCCATTCGCGTCGCCAAGGTCTGGCTCAGACCCGGAATGCGCGCGCCACCTCCACTGAGGAAGATCCGCCCGACGGTGTTTCCGTCTCCGAGGAACGCGCTCGCGTGCTCAATCCCAACCGCCACCTCGTCCGCGGAGATCTGTACGAAAGACTCCAGGTCGATGGCTGCCTCCCTCCCCTGCACAACGCTTTCGGCCTGTTCGGCTGTGAGGCCCCGACCCCGCTGAAGGTCTTCGCGAATCTTGCGTGAACCAAAGGGGATATCGCGCGTCAGAATCAGGACACCGTTCTCGAGGATGCTCACGTTAGTCGTCTCATGGCCCACATTGACCAGGCCGACGATCCCATCCTGAGCGTCCGGATAGTTGTATTCGAACGCGTTGTGGAGCGCGAACGCATCTACGTCGATCACGATCGGCTCGACACCGGCGTCCTGCAGCAGTCCGATCTTGTTGTCGAGGAGTTCTCTTTTCGCTGCGACCAAGAGCACCTCCATCTGGAGGCCGTCCCCATTCGGATCCAGAATCTGGAAGTCGAGCTCGACGCTCTTGGTGTCGAACGGAACATGCAACTCAGCTTCCCACTTGATCGCCTCGCGAGCATCGGAGTCCTTCGTCCGATCCATTTCGATCTTCTTGATAATCACGCCGGGACCGCCCACCGCTGTGACGACCTCAGCGCCCCTCATGCCGAGGCTCTGGAAGAGCCCCATGACGGCATCAGAGACGAGACCATAATCCATGATCTCGCCTTCAACGATGGCGTCCAGAGGCAGAGGGCGCACAGCGACCCGGACCACTTCAGGCTGATCGCCCGAATGGTCGACCACTACGATTTTCACGAAACCTGAGCCGACGTCCAGCCCGATCACGTTCCGCTTTCGTCCGAAGAGGCCCATTAACCCGGAGGCAAGGTGCACGCTATTTCACCGGGTGCGATGGGAGTGGCGGGAGTCGTAAACGCTGCGGCCGAACCGTAGTAGATGGAGCAACCCTCGGTGGGAAGAAGCTTAGCATGCCGCGCCGTAGCGGCCCAACCTGACGAGGTAGCGGCAATCGTCACGGTAACGCCATCAGAGTTCGTGAAGGCGAGGCTAGCTGTGCTAGTCGTGTACGAGTATGAGTCCGAATAGTAGATCTCCTGCTGGCTGGCCAGGTTCTTGAGATCGGACTTCATGGCCGCGAAGTAAGCCTTCTCCCGGATCGCGCTGAGCTTCGGAATGGTGATAGCCGCCACAATCAGAATGATCACGACCACAATGAGCAGCTCAATGAGGGTAAACCCCCCTTTTCTCTGCATCGGAGTAACTCCAGATAAGAATGAAAAACAGTGACGCTCTGTTTCACTATAACAAGTCAGAGACTGGATGGAGACACTAAGAAGGCAAGATCAGCGCGATCCACACTTCAGCCTCCGTCGCTTACCGATGATAGGCGCTCGGGGGTATTCCAGAGCGGTACCTCAGGTGCAGCCCAGCGCTTAGCCCGTGGGCCAATCACGTTGTATTTGAAAATGCACCAGAGAGCGGAAACACCATCCTGCCAGCCAACCTTCTTCCCTTCGTCATAAGAGCGACCGTCGTAACTGATCGGGAGCTCATAGATCCGGGCGCCGGCCTGAGCGAGCCGAGCCGTAAGCTCTGGTTCGATGCCGAAGCGGTTCGCGCTGAGCGGAAGCGTATGGAGCAGCTCTCGACGAATCATTTTGTAGCATGTCTCCATGTCCGTCAGATTCAGATCAGTCGCCATGTTGGAGAGGATCGTGAGAACGCGATTCCCGATCGAATGCCAGAAGAGCAGCACACGATGTGGTCCTCCGAGGAATCTCGACCCGTACACAGCGTCCGCTTTCCCCTCCAGAATAGGCTGAAGCAGCATCGGGAGCTCCCGTGGGTCGTACTCCATGTCTGCATCCTGTACCACGACTACGTCCCCTGTGGCGTGCGCAAAGCCCGTGCGGAGCGCAGCCCCCTTTCCCTCGTTCTTCTCGTGCATGACCAGCGTATCGATGAGGGTGCCTTCGAATTGTAGAAGGATGTCCTTCGTGCCATCGCCAGACCCGTCGTCGACCACGATCACCTCAAGCCATAGTGGCACCTCACGTACACGGCGCAGCAAGCGCTCCACAGTGCTCACTTCGTTGTACACGGGAATCACGATGGACAGGCGGACGCGATCCCACGCGAGATCGTCCTGCGCAGACGAATCAGACCGAGGGAAACCTGACATGATCATGCGTCGATTCCATAGCAGTTGAGCTTTCGATAGAGCGTAGAAGGATCGATTCCAAGCGCTTTTGCCACACGAGTCTTGTTCCCACCCTCGGACTCCAGAATCCAAAGAATGTATGCCCTTTCCACGACGCCCATGGTCGAATTTGGCGGCATCGTGACTGAAACCAGTCGAGAGCGAGGCACTTCATGGACGCGCTCAGGCATTGCGTGAGGAGCGATTACGGAGCTTCTGGGCACAACGACCGCCCGCTCAAGCGCGCTTTCAAGCTCCCGAACGTTGCCGGGCCAGTCGTATTTGGAAAGTACACCCGTGGCCTCTTCTGCGAGTGAGTATTCGTTGCCGGATCTGTCGCGGGCGCGGTCCAGGAAATAGCTCGTGAGCACAAGGGTGTCTTCTCGACGATCGCGGAGCGGCGGCAGGTGCAGCTGAATGGCATTCATTCGGTATTACCGGTCGCTCCTGAAGTCACCTCGGGTGACCTCTTCTTCCAGATTTTTATTGGTCGCCGCGGCGATCCGTGTGTCGAACGCTACCACTTTGGTCGAACCGACGGGAAGAACCTCCCGCTCCTGGATCGCGCGAAGCAGTTGACCTGTGTTGTCGGACTCATCCCTCCGATCTCATCGAGAAAGAACGTCCCGACACAGCCCCTACAAGCAACCCGTCCTTGTCTTTATACCGCGCCAGCAAGTGACCCCTTCACATGACCGAAGAGTTCTCTCTCCCGAAGACTCTCTGGAAGTGCACCACAGTTGATCGATAGGAAGGGACCGTCCGAGGGCCCCGACAGGGCAAGCCTCAATCTCCTCAACAATAGCCACACCCGCTCGCAAACTGCAGGGGATCGCAGCAGCAAATTGCGATTCTGAAGGCTGACCAGGAGTGTCGGCGTTGTCGCTGGCTCGGACCGGCATATGGATTCAGATTAAGGAATGCTCGTTCTCCGCCGCCTTCTTAGCCTCGCGCTCCTCGCGACAGCCTTCGTCCCCCTCCATCGCCTACTGGACCCGCGAACCACCGGCCCGGCGGGGGCTGCGACTCGAGGTGCGGCGGAGGCGAGTTGGACCTTAGGACTGGCAGGGTCGATCATCGTCGGCGCGCTGTCATGGCTGATCGTCAGGATGTGGCCCGGCGGAATCCCGAACTGGCTTCAAACGCTGGCCGCAGCAGTGCTCAAAACGGCAGCCGCAGCACTGCTCACCCCCTCCGCGGGACGCTTCGCGCTGCTGCTGGGCTTGGCGACCCTCGCCGCCACTTCAGCATCTGCCGTCTTTTTGCACAGTGCGACCCCTACGTCGGTGGACGGGATGGCTCAAATGCTTCACGCCCAGGGCGTGGCCGCGGGCCATGCGACGATCCCGCTGGCAGGAAATCCGGCCTTCTGGACGGTCCAAAACGGAGTCGTGACAACAGAGGGATGGGCCTCAATCTATCCACCGCTTCATACGCTCCTGCTCGCCCTCGGTGTTCTGCTGGGCGTGCCCTGGCTTGTCGGCCCTGTCGCAACCACGGTTGCCACCGTCGCCGGTGCCGCAGGTGTTGAGCGTCTCTGCGGAGCGGCTACCGGTCGTCTCACGGGAATCCTGCTCCTCCTGTCACCATTCTGGCTCCTCCTCGGCTCAACGCACCTAAGTCACACCACAGCAGCGGCAGGCCTAGCTCTGGTACTGTTCAGCGCGATAGCGGCACAGAACGGAGCGCTCCGGTGGACCGTGCTCACGGGCGCCTCCGTCGGAGTCGCTGTGTGCGCCCGTCCCTGGATCGGACTCGCCTGCTCGGCGACCATCGTCAGCATCGTGTGGTGGCCGCGGGCGAGAGCCTGGACGACCGGTGAGAGTTTTCGCCGGTTCGCCGCACTGGTTTCCGGCGGTGCTCCGTTCGCAGCTCTGTTCTTCTGGTGGAACCTGGGGCTGTTTGGGCACCCACTTCGCCTTGGATACACAGTGGCCTTCGGTCCATCCCATGGGCTCGGGCTACACCGGGACCCCTGGGGTAACGCCTACGGCCTGCTAGAAGCAGTCGGCTATACCGGAGCCGATCTGAGTCAACTCGGTGTACGCCTGCTCGGGTCGCCGCTCCCACTCACGGTCCTCGTCGCGGTTCTCCTCTGGACGAAGGTCGCGCCCAAGGGAGTTCCTGCGGTCATCGGGTGGGCGGCGACAGCCGTGATAGCGAATTCGCTGTACTGGCATCACGGATCAAAATTCGGCCCCCGAATGCTCTTCGAGAGCGTGCCCGCATGGATGGCGTTGCTGGCCTTGGCCTGTGTCACTGCATTCAATCGCACGGACCCGAGGACCTTCACCCGCCTGATCCGATGGACAATCGTCATGACACTGATCGGCGGCCTCTCATTCGCTCCCTTTGTCCTCGCCAGAGCGCGAGCGCATGGCACCGAACCGCCTCCGGAGGTAGACGGCGGTCGGGCTCTCGTTTTGGTTCACGGCAGCTGGTCGTCGAGGACGGTGAATCGGCTGGTCGCCACCGGAATGCGACGCGACTCAATCGAGACTGCGCTACGTCGCAACGATGCCTGCACAGTGCATCAGTACGCTCAATGGC
>Ga0308018_10001601_pt1 | contig 10491 bp, 10 predicted proteins | sample Neamet282_FD_203130 | JGI IMG/M metagenome (GOLD analysis project Ga0308018, IMG submission 203130) | Marine microbial communities from water near the shore, Antarctic Ocean - #282 | ecosystem: Environmental > Aquatic > Marine > Unclassified | place: Southern Ocean | collected 2014-10-01
TTGTGGGCATCAAATGGTCCGTAATAGTCAGCTACTCCAGCATGATCTCGTCCTACTATGAGATGAGAACACCCATAATTTTGTCTGAATAGCGCATGAAGTAATGCCTCCCTTGGGCCAGCATATCTCATATCCAATGGGTATCCAGATTGGAGCACAGTGTTATCTACAAAGTAATTTTCAATTAATGCCGATATAGATTTAGAGCGAACATCTGCAGGAATATCACCTGGCTTTAGCTCACCTAAAGTTGAATGAATCATTACTCCATCGCATATTTCTATAGCAATTTTAGCTAAATATTCATGAGATCGATGCATAGGGTTGCGAGTTTGGAATGCAGCTATAGTAGACCATTCTTGTTTTTCAAAGTATGCGCGCGTTTCAGTGGGCGTCATGTAAAGATCGCCATATTGTTTCGGGAAGCCACCATCAGATAAAACTTTTACAGTTCCAGCAACATTGTATTTGCCTTGGGCCATAACTAAAGCAACTCCAGGGTGATCTATATCATTAGTCTTGAAAACTTCATTACACTCTAGCTCTTTGTCTATTGAGTATATTTCAGAAATAAGCATTGTAGCGATAACTTCATTATTTTTTTCGTACACAATAGCAACTTCGTGACCAACTTTTATATCTTCATTATCAGTAGAAAGTGTTATCGGTATAGGCCAAAAAGTTCCATTTTCTAATGACATATTTTTACACACACTCAGCCAGTCATCTTTACCCATAAAGCCTTCCAGTGGAGTAAAGCCACCAATGCCCAGCATAATTAAATCCCCAAACTCTCTTGAGGAGCAATATAATTTATCCATGGAGTTTGTTTTCTTAAGCTCAGCATTTAATGCATCTCCAGCTAATGCAAGGATTTTGAGTTTTTTACTTGCATGGGGTGGTACTAATTGAGACATAAATTCTTTATTTGTTTAAATAGTTTTAATAGATTTTTTAAACTCATATATATGAGTTTTCAATATGTTATTATAGGTTTGATTATTAAAATATGTTAATTAAGACTTGACCTAATAGGTAATGATTTGTTAGTATAAAAAGTATACATGAATTAATATATATCTTTTATTTTTTTCTGATTAATTACACGCCTCAATCGCTTTTTAAATTATTAAAATTGTATCAATGATTCGTTCTGCATTAAAAATATCTCTACCAATTCTATTTGGTTTTCTGCCTTTAGGAATTGCATTTGGCCTTTTGTTTCAGGAGCTTGGTTATCCTTGGTATTTCGCATCCTTGATGGGTATTTTTGTATATGCAGGAGCAGCTCAGTTTATGGCAATTGGACTTATTTCTTCTGGAGTAGGTTTATTAGAAATTGCAATTTCAACATTTTTCCTAAATTCAAGGCATATGTTCTATGGCCTGGCATTCCTTGAAGATTTTGGAAAGTGGAATCTTAGAAAACTATATTTAATATTTGGTTTAACTGATGAGACTTATGCGCTACTGACTTCAATTAAGGTCCCTAAAAATCTTACTAAGAAGCATTATTACTTCTTCATAACTTTATTCGCTCAGATATATTGGGTATTGGGATGCACCATTGGTGCCTTAACTGCAAACGCTTGGTCATTCAATACTAATGGAATGGAGTTTGCAGCGACTGCTTTATTCGTGGTGTTACTTATTGAGCAGTGGATTAAGGTTAGAAGGTTGCTACCATTTATAATTGCACTCATTGCATCTATTATTGCTCTGTTATTTTTTATAAAACATATGCTTTTAGTTGCCATAATTCTTTCAATTGGATCGATAGTTCTATTGCGTTTAATAAAGATACAATCTTATGAATGAAATAAATTACCTTCTAGCGGTTATTCTTGTGATGACAGTAGCAACTTATATTACAAGGCTAACACCTTTTTTACTTTTTGGTAAAGGCCAAGAGAGCCCTTTGTTTAATTACATTTCTAAAAGTACACCACCAATGGTGATGACAATACTTGTAATATATATGCTAAAGGAGGTTGAATACTTAACTTTTGAAATTGTTCATACATTCATTGCATTACTTGTAACTACTGGACTTCATATTTATAAGAGAAATGCTCTATTAAGTATTGTGAGTGGAACAATTGTTTATATGATTTTTGTTCAAACCTAGCATGACTGAGAATGATTAAATATTACCTGAGATCTTTGAGTACATATGAATTACTATATAATCTGACACCCATTAATAAACGACTCATTTTAAACTTATAATCTTATGTTTCAATTAGCCAAAATTTTCCCTTTTATAGCATGGTTTAGATTGACCACTATAGAGACAATTAAGGCTGATTTTTTTGCAGGATTGACTGGAGCTATTATTGTCCTTCCTCAAAGTGTTGCCTTTGCAACAATTGCAGGAATGCCTCCAGAATACGGCCTTTACACAGCGATGGTTATTCCTATAGTTGCTGCACTTTTTGGCTCGTCCTTTCATTTAGTTTCTGGCCCAACAACAGCTATTTCAATTGTTGTTTTTGCAGCGGTCAGTAAGTACGCTGAACCTGGAAGTGCAGAATTTGTATCGCTAGCTTTGACACTGACCTTTTTGGCGGGTGTGTACCAACTAGTCTTTGGACTTGCTAAATTTGGTATGTTAGTAAACTTTGTTTCACATAATGTTGTAATCGGTTTTACAGCTGGCGCAGCGCTATTAATTGCAAGTAGTCAAATCCCCTATATTGTAGGTATTGATATTCCGAGAGGAGGGGATTTTCTAAATACTTGGTTTGATATATATACAGGAGTTGGTGAATTTAATATCTATCTATTAATTGTTGGCCTTGGAACTTTAGTAACAGCGATTGTTGTTAAAATTTTAAAACCTAAATTTCCTAATCTGTTAATTGGTATGCTTGTTGGTGGACTGCTAGCTTTTTATTTAGGCGGCTTTACCGATAGTATAAAAACTGTCGGAGCAATGCCAGCTTACTTTCCTCCATTATCAACGCCTGACTTTTCGTTAAACTCATTAAAGGCACTTGCACCTGAGGCATTTGCAATAGCACTTTTAGGACTTATTGAAGCCTCATCAATTGGAAGGTCGATTGCTACTAAATCAAATCAAAGGATTAACGCTAATCAGGAGTTTATTGGCCAGGGAACATCAAATATTGTAGGAAGCTTTTTCTCAAGTTATGCATCTTCTGGTTCTTTTACAAGGTCAGGTGTTAACTTTGAATCTGGAGCAAGAACCCCTTTATCTGCAATTCTTGCAGCCCTTTTTCTAATGGTGATTGTGCTTTTAGTTGCTCCACTAATTTCCTATTTACCACTTGCAGCGATGGCTGGAGTTATACTTCTTGTTGCATATAATCTTATAGATTTTAAAAATATTAAAAAAACGTTTACATATAGTAAATCTGAGAGCGTTATCTTTACGGCAACATTTCTAGCGACTCTATTATTTGAGTTAGAATTTGCGATATATCTTGGAGTACTATTATCGTTAATGCTTTTTATTGCAAAGACATCTACTCCAGATGTTCATACGCTTGCGTTTGGGACGCCTCCAGGGGAGGGTGATAGAAGGTTACAAAGTATTAGAAAAGCACCTTTAGTTCAATGCCCCCAACTTAAGATAATTCGTATTGATATGTCAATATATTTTGGATCAATAAATCATATTCAAAAACAAATAAGTCAGATTGTTGATAATCAGAGAATTTATCATATTTTGATTGTTGCAAGTGGGGTTAACTTTATTGATCTTGCTGGTATAGAGGCGCTTCTAATTGAAAATAAACGTTTAAAAGCTCAGAATGGTAGTTTATATTTTGTTGCTGTGAAATCTACAGCTTATGAGTTTATGGAAAAAGTAAATTTTGTTAATGAGATTGGGCGAGATAACTTTTTTGATTCAAAAGCAGTCGCTATTAATGTTCTATATGACCGGCTTGATAAGAATAAGTGTGAAACGTGTCAGGCACTAGTTTTTAAAGAATGTAATTAGTAGATTTTTCCAATAAAAAAGCTCGTTTAAATCGAGCTTTTTTTTAATTGGAGGCTGGGACCGGAGTCGAACCGGTCTATAAGGCTTTGCAGGCCCCTGCATAACCGCTTTGCTACCCAGCCAATTGAGTTAAAATTTAAAAAAGCCTTTTTGTTAAGGCTATTACAAACAGTTAGAATTTGGAGCGGGAAACGAGATTCGAACTCGCGACATTCACGTTGGCAACGTGATGCTCTACCAGCTGAGCTATTCCCGCACAAGGTTGGAAATTATAGTGTTTTTTTTCTAACTGTCAAATGTTTTTAAGCCCGCAATTAGATATTTTATACCAGACCAGAGGGTTAGAATTGTCGCAGCAAAGAGAAGGACACGACCCATTATATTTATCTCATTATATGAAAAAATGAATAGTGGCTGATGAATCAAAAGAAATAGTATGGCGATCATCTGTACAAATGTTTTTGATTTCCCTATCCAAGACACAGCAACATTAGCTCTTTTACCAACCTCACTCATCCATTCTCTGAGTGCAGAAACAAGAATCTCTCTCGAAATAATAATTATTGATGGAATCGTGATAAACCAAGTGTGATAGTAATCTATTAGAAGAATAAGCGCTGTACAGACCATTAGCTTGTCTGCAACTGGATCAAGAAATGCTCCAAGTGCAGTTTCTTGATTGAGTCTTCTAGCTAAAAATCCATCTATAAAGTCAGTCGCACTAATAATTATATAAATTGCAATAATAGAATTATTAATCCAACTAAGTGGCTCTCCATCTAGATAGTTTGGCTGTAAATAAAACAAACCAACAAAAATAGGAATCAAGCAGATTCTTGAAAGGGTAATTAAATTAGGAAGAGTCATCATAAGGCTAATTCTATCAAAGACTCGTATTGTTTAGAACAAAGTTGTTTAAATATTGGTGCGCTCGGCAGGATTTGAACCTGCAACCGCTCGGTTCGTAGCCGAGTACTCTATCCAGTTGAGCCACGAGCGCAGCAGCGTAATTATCGCCATGTTTGATGCAAAGGTCAAGAAGAGTTTGAGGTATTTATTAAAATATCAACCAATTTGTTAAGCTCCATCTTTCTTGATCCTTTTATTAAAACTGTAGCGCCTTTATGGTAGTTATTTATCTCATTAAATATTGACTCAATGTCATCAAAATGACTACCTTTAAAGCATTGAGCTTCTTGACCAATTGTTATAAGACTATCAATATTTTGTTCCCGCGCATAATCTCCAATTTCTTGATGAAGTTTTGATGAGTCTTTACCTAACTCTGCCATTGTGCCCAGAACTAAAACTTTCTTTCCAGAAAATTGTTTAAGTGAGTCAATTGCAGCTTTCACAGATTGAGGATTTGCATTATAACTATCATCAAGAATCGTGAAATTTTGAAGTTCAATTAATTCTAGGCGGCCCTTTTCAGAACGTACTTTTTCAAGCCCTTTTTTTATTAGATCAGGACTAATTCCAATCTTAATAGCACAAGCTGCAGCTGCTAAGACGTTCTCAATCTGATGTAAGCCAATCATTGAAAGAGTAATATTGATGGAACTATGATTAAAGTTAAGACTAAAGTTAAGAGTAGATTTGAATTGTTTAATATTGCTTGCGTAAACATTACTCTTATTTCCAAAAAAAGTAAGATTTTGAGTGCCAGACATTTTTTCCCAGATATCGATATGAGGTGAGGATTTATTAATAATTGCAATTCCATCTCCAGATAAAGATTCTAGAATTTCCCCTTTTGCTTTTACTAAGTTTTTCTCACTGCCAAACTCTCCAAGGTGGGCATTATTTGCATTTGTAATGATTGCTATATCTGGCTGAGCCAACTTGCATAATAGCTCAATTTCATTTACATGATTTGCTCCCATCTCAATAATGCAGTATTGATGTTTTTTTGCAAGTTCTAAGAGTGTTTTTGGAACGCCTAAGTGATTATTAAGATTACCTTTAGTAGAAAGTGTTGGACCGTGTAGTGACAAAATTGAGTGGAGCATATTTTTCGTTGAGGTCTTTCCATTACTTCCAGTAATTGCAATGACAATTGGAGAGAAAGATTGTCTATGCCAAGCAGCTAATTTTTGATATGCCTCTTCTGAATTACTCACTAAAAGAGTAGGTAGATTTGAGTCAACTCTTTTATGTGCAATAACAGCAACAGCACCTAAATCTTCTGCTTGTTTAATAAAATTATGACCATCAAAATTAACGCCTTCAAGCGCAATAAAAAGTTTCCCAGAAACTCTATCTCGAGTGTCAGTACATACGCCCTGAAATTTAACAGCTTTGTTTGAGTTTAGTTTACAATTAATGACAGAGCTTATTTTGTTTGTGTCAGATGAAAGCATCTAAGGCAACCTCAACATCACTAAATTGATAAACTTGAGAGCCTATAGTTTGAGTTTTTTCATGACCCTTGCCAGCAATAAGTAATACTTCATCTTCCCCTAATGTTTTTATTGCAGTGGTTATTGCATGTTTACGATCTAAAATTATTTGAACATCATTCTCTACTTTAATTCCATCAAGAATATCATCAATGATTTTTTGAGGGTTCTCACTTCTTGGATTATCGTTAGTTAAAATTATGCTGTCAGCATTTTCACTTGCAATTTTGCCCATTAACTGCCTTTTAGTTTTATCTCTATCTCCACCACAACCAAAAAGAACTCTGATTTTAAATTCAGGATAATGCACTTTAAAAGTTGCCAGTGCATTAAATAGAGCATCTGGAGTATGAGCATAGTCAACCCAGATGTTACTTTTTTGAAGTTGTTGCATCCTTCCAGGGGGAGGTGAAAGTTTAGCAAGTAAGGGTATTAATGATTCATCACTATGGCCCATATACCTTAGGCTATTATATGCAGCGAGAGCATTTGAAAGATTAAAGTTACCAACTAATGGCAGTTCAAAAACAAAGTTATTTAGCTGGCAGATGAATCCTTTTTCGCTACTTTTGTAAAAATCTAAATCGCTGATACTAAAAGTTATAGGCTCTTTATCAGAGGCAATACTTAAAAAATAATCATGGTTATCATCATCTCGATTAATGATGGTTTTTTTTGTTAGCGCACTTTTAAATAATTTACCTTTGGCATTTCGATAGCTATCCATCGTTTGATGATAATCCAAGTGATCTTGAGTAAGGTTAGTAAATATTCCTTGAATAAATGAAAGACCTTCAAGTCTGTTTTGAACTAATGCATGAGAGGATGCTTCAATAATAGCTATCCTAAAACCCTGGTCGCTATATTCTTCAAGGGCACTATATATTGTAAAAATATCAGGTGTCGTATTAATAGATTTCCTATCTAAATTACTAATACCAAGAGTTCCAATTACACCATTCTTAATTTTTAGTGAACTTAACAGCTGTGAAATAAAATGACTAACAGAAGTTTTACCATTCGTTCCAGTTACCGCAATAAGATCAACCTTTTTAGCCTGTGTATAAAAATTCTCAGCAAGAGTTGATAGCTTGATTCTAAGATTATCAATTTCTATAGTTGGAACTGAGCAATCTACTTCCTCACCTTCTATTAAAACCCCTATACAGCCATTTTCAATTGCATTATCAATATAGTCTGAACCATGATTTTTTTCACCTTGGATCGCTACAAAGATATCTCCCTTTTTAAGGGTTTTTGAATTTAATGATAGTCCAGCAACTTCAAATGAGTGATCTGTCGTTGTGATATTAGATAGAAGGTGTTTAATATTCATTTTTATTTTTGAATTACTAACTAGAAGTGAAAATGGAGCTTAAATAGCTAGAATAATTTTGCTTGTATCAAAGTATGCATATTAATAGCTCCAACTATTCGGTTTTTTGAGTCGACAACTGGGAGTGAGTTTAAGCTATTATTTTCCATTAGCTGCATTGCAATTAATGCAGTTTCATGAGGTTCGATTGATTTACAATCTGTTGTCATTACTTTGTGAATAGATAGTTCTTGAAAATTAACATTTGTTTCAATGGCTCTTCTTAAATCACCATCTGTAAATATACCAATTAATTTTTCATCTTCAGCAATCAGGACCATGCCAAGAGATTTTTCAGTCATTACTAAAAGGCTATCAATAAGTAACGTCTCTTTTGAAACTATTGGAATGTCGATCCCTGACTTCATGATGCTTGAAACAAGAGTTAATAGCCTCCTGCCCAGAGATCCTGAAGGGTGAGACATTGCAAAATCTTCAGAAGTAAAACTATTCTCTGACATTAGTGACACTGCTATAGCATCACCCATTACTAGTGCTGCAGTTGTGCTTGATGTCGGAGCAAGGTTGTTAGGGCAAGCCTCTTTATTGACGCTAACGTCTATATGAAATTCACTTTTCATAGCAATAGTAGAGTTAATATTGCCAGTCATACTGATAATAGGGACCTTGATTCTATTTATGCCAGGAAGCAAAGAAATGATTTCATCAGATTCCCCAGAGTATGAAATCATAATTGCAACGTCATTAGAATTAATCATACCTAGGTCACCATGCCCTGCTTCGCCTGGATGCAAGTAAAAAGAGGGGGTACCTGTAGAAGCTAGTGTCGAGGCAATTTTTCTTGCTATATGACCTGATTTTCCCATTCCAATAAGAATCACTTTGCCTTTGCAAGATCTAATAAGATGACAAATTTCATCAAATTTTTGATCTATCCTGTCTTTTAGCAAGAGCACTGAATCAGCTTCAGTTTGTATTACTGCCTTAGCAATTTCTATTAATGATTTACCCACGGGCTATAAAAGATTGTTCATTGTTATATAAGTAGATTATAAATATTATTTAATTATTTTGGGCCCTATAATTAATACAGTTTAATTATTAGATTTTTATAAGTGCAATTAAAAAATAAAATTCTGTTTGTATGTATGGGTAACATTTGTCGTTCACCAACTGCGGAAGGTGCATTTCGATCAATTATTGACAAAAATAATCAGTCAATAAATTTTGATATAGACTCTGCTGGTACTCATGCTTATCATCTGGGAAAAGAGCCAGATAAGAGGTCGCAGGTATCTGCTAAAAAATATGGGGTAGATTTATCAAGCCAGAGAGCAAGGCAAGTTCATGAGAGTGATTTTTATTATTATGACTTCATTATTGCTATGGATTCTGACAACCTTGAGAGATTGAAATCAATACGTCCATCAGAAAGTCATTCAAAGATTGAACTAATGTTAGATTATTCCAAAGAACATCCTGGTGCTAGTGTTCCTGACCCCTATTATGAGGGAAAGTTTGATGAAGTCTTTGAGATGGTTTACTCAGCCTGCACATCATTTTTTGAAAGTATAGTAAAAAAAGACTAATATTCATTGACATTCGAGTCAGCACCAAAGTATAATTGCCCGCTTTATTGGCCCCGCTATGTGGGCGAAAAATTAAATATACATTTGGAGTATAAACCTATATGTCAACCATTAACCAATTGGTAAGAAAGCCAAGAAGTAAGAAGATTGTTAAAACTGGTGTCCCAGCATTGGACAGCTGCCCGCAAAAACGTGGAGTTTGCACTCGAGTTTATACAACAACACCAAAGAAGCCTAACTCTGCACTTAGAAAGGTTGCACGTGTCAGATTAACTAATTCTGCTGAAGTTACAACTTATATTGGGGGTGAAGGTCACAACTTACAAGAGCACTCAGTGATTCTTATTCGTGGTGGACGTGTGAAAGATTTACCTGGTGTTCGTTACCATACTGTTCGTGGAGCGCTAGATACCACAGGTGTAGATGGAAGAATGCAAGGCAGATCAAAATACGGTACAAAAAAACCTAAAACATAATTTATTAAGAGAAGACTAATATGAGAAGAAGAGCCGCCCCTAAAAGATTAATATTGCCAGATCCAAAGTATCATGATCTTGTACTAGCTAAGTTTGTAAACATTTTAATGCTAGATGGTAAGAAATCTGTTGCAGAAAAGATTGTTTATGATGCGTTAGATACAATTGAGTCCAAAGGAAATGCGGAGCCAGTTGAAACATTTAAAAAAGCTCTTGAAAATATTGGTCCAGCAGTTGAAATCAAATCTCGTCGTGTTGGTGGTTCTACATATCAGGTTCCAGTTGAAGTAAGATCAGATCGTAAAGTTGCTTTGGCGATGCGTTGGATTATAGAAGCATCAAGAAAACGTGGTGAAAAAGGGATGAAGCTTAGGTTGGCAGGAGAAGTGCTAGATGCAGTTCAAAACCGTGGTACTGCATTTAAGAAAAAAGAAGACACTCATAGAATGGCTGATGCTAATAAAGCATTTGCTCATTTCCGCTGGTAATCTAAGGACTCAATCATGGCAAGAATTACTCCAATTAATCGTTACCGTAACGTTGGTATCATGGCACACATTGATGCTGGTAAGACAACAACTACTGAACGCATACTTCTATATACAGGGCGTACTCACAAGATTGGTGAAGTCCATGATGGAAGTGCAACTATGGACTGGATGGAGCAAGAGCAGGAAAGAGGTATTACAATTACTTCAGCTGCAACGACTTGTTTCTGGAA
>Ga0308018_10001607_pt1 | contig 10475 bp, 8 predicted proteins | sample Neamet282_FD_203130 | JGI IMG/M metagenome (GOLD analysis project Ga0308018, IMG submission 203130) | Marine microbial communities from water near the shore, Antarctic Ocean - #282 | ecosystem: Environmental > Aquatic > Marine > Unclassified | place: Southern Ocean | collected 2014-10-01
ATAATCTAAATTATAATAATATCGATTATGTTATCTTTAGCAAATGGATACCTCTAAAGTCTTAAAGAAACTTTATCTAAACAGATTAAAATTATCTCCTGTTGAAAGTTTTTCTACGTAGTTTAACGAAATATTAAGAAAACTCTCTTAGTAACAATTCACGGTATCTAGGATTATTGTTAAGTTTTATTAAATAAAACAATGTCTTTTGAAATTACTTCACAACTCCAATTACGTTGCTCAGCAATTACATCAAAAGTTTTTTCACAATAAAATACAACGTGTGTTGGATCTTTTCTGTAATACCAGTTTTTAAAAAATTTATCCTTTGTCATAAAACTTGTCATTATACCCAGCCAGCCTTTATCTTTTAGCAACGAATTTAGTGTATCAAATTCTTTCAATGGTGTGAAAAAATGCTCTACTGTTTCCGTGCAGCTAATAAAATCATACTCTTTTGAGAAAATGAATTCATTTGGAAAAAAGAAAGGGTCATATAAGTCCATAGGAAACCCTTCAGATCTAAACATATCAACTAACGCAGGACCATGACCACAGCCATAATCCAAACCCTCAGCATTCTTAGATAATTTAGTTTGAAGTGGGATTGATAGTTTAGATAAAAACTTTCTATACCTAAGATCAGAGATATTATTTTGATGCGTTAGGTAATGAATTTTCTCTTCTGTCGGGCTTAACAAATTAACTCTATCCAGAAACTTTGCTAAACATATTTTACATTCTAGGTATTTTTTTTGATCTATAATATCAAAAACTTCTACTAAATTGCTTCCACATACAACACAATTCATAATGTAATTAATCCATTTTATTTATCTGAGTCTTTTACCTATCATTTAACTCAACACCTAATGAAAATTAGTTTCGAAGAATTAAGTGACCATCCTCAATTTCTTCATATATTGGGTTTTCAGGGATATGCCCAACTGGAAAAACTGGGGAAGGAATAGGTTTGAAGTTCATATCATTTGAGATATTTCTTTTCTTAGGATCTGCGATCGGAACCGCCGCCATCAATGTCCGTGTATATTCATGTTGTGGGTTTTCGAAGATTTGTGAACGGCTCCCAACCTCTACAAGTCTGCCCAAATACATCACACCTACTTTATGTGAAACACGCTCAACGACTGCCATGTCGTGACTAATGAAAAGGTATGACAATCCAAGTTCATCTTGCAAAGACATCATCAAGTTTAGAACCTGTGCTTGAACTGATACGTCAAGCGCTGATACAGCTTCATCTGTTATAACTAAACTTGGATTTACTACAATTGCTCGTGCGATTGCTACTCGTTGCCTTTGCCCACCTGAAAGTTCATGAGGAAAACGCCTAAGGAAGGATACTGGTAACTCTACTTTTTCTAAGATATCGCGGACGATATCATCCACTTCAGACCTGGTAGCTAAACCAAAATTCTTTAATGGCTCAGCTATCTGCTCACGGAGCCTCATATATGGGTTTAGAGATGCGTAAGGGTCCTGAAAAACCATTTGCATGTCTCTCCTGGCACTCCGCAATTCACGTCCATTTAAAGATATAATATTCTTTCCATCCAAAAATATATCGCCTGATGTTGGCTCAACTAGCCTTAGGATAGAACGTCCACAACTAGACTTTCCACAGCCAGATTCGCCAACAAGTGCCATTGTCTCACCACGGTTTATAGTAAACGAAACATTTTCAACCGCATGAACATTTGCAACTTTCTGACGAAAAATACCTCCATATACTGGGAAATGTGTAACTAAGTTCTTAACCTCCAGAAGAGTTTTTTTCTCAGTATCTATGACTTCTCTTACGGGTTTAACCGCCACTGCTACTCCTGGAATATTCAAAGGGCTAGGTAGCGATGTACCAGCCATTTGACCCAATTGTGGAACAGCAGCTAACAATGCCTTGGTATAATCCTCCTTGGGAGAGGTAAAGATATCATCCACTGATCCCTCCTCAATTAAATTACCTTGATACATTACCACCACTCTATCTGCCATTTGCGCTACCACAGCCATATCGTGGGTAATGAATAGGACTGCCATTCCTGTTTCTCGTTTTAGTCGGTTGATTAAGCTAAGTATCTCTGCCTGAATTGTGACATCTAATGCAGTTGTTGGTTCATCAGCAATAAGTAAGCGCGGCCGACACGCCATTGCCATTGCAATAACTACGCGCTGTCTCATTCCACCAGAAAGTTCATGTGGATACTGACGGAGCCTTTTTTCAGGATCAGGGATTCGAACCTCTTTAAGTAATTCAAGAGCCTTCTCGCGAGTTTCACTAGCAGATAAGTTGGTATGGAGCCGTAATCCATCTGTAAGTTGTCGTTCGATTGAAAATACTGGATTAAGTGATGTCATTGGTTCTTGAAAGATCATACCAATTTCGTTGCCACGTATGGATCGCATTGTACCGGCATCAACTTCAGAAAGGTTAACTGTTTGTTTTCCATCCCGTGATAAGAGCATCTTACCACCAGTTATCTGTCCACCCCCAAACTCAACAAGCCGCATGAGGGAAAGAGATGTAACAGATTTTCCAGAACCACTCTCCCCAACTAAACATACTGTCTCACCTGGGAAAACTTTAAAGCTAATATCATTTACCGCAACAACTGTCCCACCATCGGTTTCAAACTCAACACGAAGGTGATCCAAAGAAATGACTGGGGCATCAATCTGTGTATCTATCTGAGAATTAGGATTCTTATTTTCAGTCATGACTGTGACCTCGGATCAAGTACGTCACGAAGGACGTCACCAAACATATTAAGCCCTAGTACGGTTAAAGCAACCGCTGTACCCGGCACCAAAGCGGTCCAGGGAGCACGGTCTAGATAGTCTCTTGATGCCTGTATCATTAACCCCCAAGAAGCTTCTGGTGGCTGCGTGCCCAATCCAAGAAATGACAGTCCTGCTTCTGCAAGAATAGCAAATGCAAGGCTAATGGTAGACTGAACAATAACCACTGGCATAATATTAGGTAGAACATGACCAATAATTAGACGAGTGTTCGTTGCACCAGACGATCTTGCAGCCTCAACGTAAGGCATTTGAGCTACTCTAAGAGCTTCACCTCGAATAAGTCGAGCAAGATATGGAGTGAATGCAATTCCAATAGCAATAATAGTGTTTTGTAAGTTAGGGCCAAGTACAGCGCTAATTGTTAGAGCTAAAAGAAGAGCTGGAAAACTAAGGAGGGTATCAACAAGACGCATGAGAACATTATCAGTGCGTCCACCAAAATACCCGGATATAAGTCCTAAGGGAAGGCCGATCACTAGACTCATTAAAACGGCAGATGTTGCTATGTTAATCGACGTTCTCGCTCCAAGCATTACCCGGTAGAACAGATCTCGCCCCAACTGATCAGTACCCATCCAGTGTGCCATGTTGGGGGGAGAAAGACGTGCCCTCATATCCATTCTAGTGGCAAATTCAGGAGGAATAATAAGGGGTGCGAGGACGGCTATCAGAATGACACAGAGTACTAGAGTGATGCCTATTATACCCTTAAAATTTAAAAATTTTTTAAATATACTCACTTTAATTCAATCCTTGGATCAAAAATTGGATATAATAAATCTACCAATAAATTGACCAACATTACGACAGCTGCAATTACAAAAACAGTCGCCTGTATTAGGGGCATATCCCGGTTTAAGAGAGCTTGATATGTGAGCCAACCCATTCCAGTATAATTAAATAAACTTTCCATTACTATTATTGACCCAAAAAGATATCCCATTTGAAGTCCTGCTACGGTCATCACTGGGCCGATTGCATTTGCAAGACCATATTGCCAAATAACAGTTTTCTCTGCCAAACCCTTAGCTCGAGCTACACGAATGAATTCCTGACTTAATATTCCCGTCATTGTGGCACGTGTCATGCGAGTAAGGTGAGCCATCAACCCAAGTCCAAGAGCTAACGACGGTAAAAAAGCGTGTTTAAGAGCCAACAGGAAATCTTCGTTTGGATGTACAAAACCAGATGAGGGAAACCAACCTAGAGCTCTTGCAAAAAGTAGTATTAGCATTATTCCCCAAAAAAAATCAGGAAGACTGACACCAAGTATAGATACTGAGCTACCTGCTGTATCTTGCCATCGATTTTTGTAAACAGCAGACCAAACCCCTAATGGAATAGCAAGAGTAAGCGCTATGGTCATAGACAAAAGAACGATAAGTGCGCTTGCTGTCATCTTTTGTAATAAAATCGGACCAATTGGTTGCTTAAACAGTAAAGAATTGCCCCAATCACCTGTCAGCATGCCAAAAATCCATCGACCATACTGATAAATTAATGGGTCGTTTAGTCCTAGACTTTCTCTAAGGTTAGCCAATGCTGCAGGGTTAGATTGTGTACCCATAATCATCATAGCGACATCGCCAGGCAAAATATTTGTAACTGTAAACGTAATAATTGAAATTAGGAAAAGTGTCACTGCCATAGAAAGTAGCCGCTGGATGAAATATGCCATGGTTAACCTTTACGAAACCAGTGTAAGTGGAGCGCGTTATACGCTCCACTAATCAATTATTCTTTTAGCCACACTTTGTGAAAGTGGTAGGTGGCGCCATCTGCATTAACTAGCGTATCGAGACCTCCCACACTTTTTTGTGCTCCAAAGGAACTGTTTCGATGCCAGACCACAATATCGTGAACTTTATCAAAAACACGTTGTTGAACCTCTTTATAGATATTAGCTCTTGCTGCATCATCTATAGTTACACGTGCTTTCTCTGTTAATTCATCAATAACTGGGTCGTTAATACCGCGGTAGTTAAACCCGCCTGTTGAGTTATAAAGACTATAATATAGAAAATCTTCTTCCCAGATAGAATTAAAATTCATCATAGACATCTGGAAATCTTTATCCACCCAAACTTGGCCCAACCAATCTGCCCACGTCAACTGCTCTATAGTCAGTTCGACACCGGCTTCCCGAAACCACTCTACTAGAATTTGAGCCGCTTCAACATGATACGGATAATTAGTTGTAGCTTTAAAGACCACTTTTAAGTCTCCAGGACCGTAGCCAGCTTCTTTCAAAAGTGCCTTAGCTTTAGCTATATCTTGTGGCCGTTGTGTTAGATCTTCGTTGTATGAAGCACTACTGGCAAATCCTGGTGAAGCTGCTGTTTTACCTTGTCCCCAAAGAGCCCCTTGCAATAACACCTCTTTGTCGATTATGTAGTCAACTGCCAATCGAACGCGTTGATCCTGGAATGGCTCAAACTTGTAATTCAAATTTACAAAATCAAAGACACCGTGTGACCAACTTAAAACTTCAAGGTTCTTATCTGCCTTAATCTCATCAATTCTATCAGCTGGAATATCATTGATAAGGTGCATTTCTCCAGTTCTCAAACCAGTAAGGCGTACCGTGGGTTCAGTAACTTCACGTGCAATTAATCGCTCTATACATGCCGGACCGTTCCAATAATCATCAAAACGCTCAAGCTCAACTTCATTCCCAATTTCACGTCGAACAAACTTGAATGGCCCTGCCCCTACAGGCATTGTTCCCTGTGTTTCAGCAGATCCTTCAGGAATGATAGCTCCAGCTCCCAGAGCAGCAAGTCTGCCAAGAAACGGTGCATTAATTTTATCCATCTTGATTATAACAGTGAGATTATCTGGTGTCTCTATAGATCCAACACTATTAAATACCGGTTTATTTACCGCTCCCGTGTCAGGGTCCATAACTTTTTCAAAACTGTACTTAACGTCAGCGGAAGTCATATCTGAACCGTCGTGAAACTTAACTCCATCACGAAGCTTGAACGTATAACTCATTCCATCTTTACTAACTACATAACTTTCAGCTAATTCGGGAATAATGTTTAAATTCTTATCAGTTGTTACAAGTCCATCGTGAATATTTTGTAGAATTCTCATAGTTGATATAGTGCCGGTCTGATGTGTGTAAAGGTTCTGAGTTGTTTCAGAATGACCCCAAATAAGCGTTCCACCTTTTACAGGGCATGACGCGGCCCAAGCCGGTGACAAAAGTCCTAAGATTACAGTTGCACCAAGAGCGGATATTGCATTATGAATTATTTTGCTTTTCATTGTTTTATCCTTTCATTTCATAACGTAGTTGTGTTTTCTTGTTTAAATTTTCTACGGTCCCTTAAAAAGAACTCTGTCTATGCAACCAATAGATCAAAGGTTCATAGGATTTCTGCTCAAATTATGACGGCTGAATTTATAATTCTGGCCGTTTCTTAAAAACACTAAGCTCCTTTTCTAAAGCCATTCCAAAATTTAGAATCTTTTCTTCTTCAAAGAGGCGTCCCCAAAGTGAAATTCCGTGCGGAACTAAAAATTTTTCTCCAGTACCAGCTTCTCCTGTGTTGAGTTTACCCTCGCCCAAAGATGCCGCGCCTCGTGAGGCAAGTTGTTCAAAGCCAGCCCTAAGATGAAGGCACGGGTGCCCCGTGAAATTACTGGCAACAAGCATAGGTCCAGTATCGAAAGGCCCTATCAGCACATCAATTTCACTAAAAAGATTATCGAGAGCCTTCATTACCAAATAGCGAAGCCTGTCCAATTGAACATGATCTACAGCTGAGAGGAACCTAGCTTTACGAAATGTATTGGGCCACGCACCATCGTCTTGCCAAGTGAGAGTATCATCTTCATTAGACAGGGTAAGCTGTTCAAAAGCTGCACCCGCTTCCGCATAAAGAATGTTAATTAGTGACATATATGGAAGGTCTTCTAGTTTGACCTCTTTAACTTTCGCTCCAAGACTCGTTGCAACCTTTAGTGTCTCTCGGTCAACTTCTGTAGCTCCTTTCCCAAATGCCTCCGGTAAATAGCCTATAACAAGATCTTTAATATTTTCTGTTGTATCAAAATTAAACGGTGCCCTTATACTAGAAAGGTCATTTTCATCATACCCATTGAGAGTTGATAGAACAATTCCAGTATCCTCTACACAACGGCATATTGGACCAACCTTATCCAAAGACCAACAAAGGGCCATACCCCCTTGCCTACTTACGCGTCCAAAAGTAGGCCTCAAACCTGTAGTGCCACATCTTTGACTAGGTGACGTAATAGACCCAAGTGTCTCTGTTCCTATAGCAAAGCTGCACAAACCTGCAGCAGTTGCCGATGCCGAACCTGCGCTAGAACCACTACTTCCCTCATTAAGATTCCAAGGATTTTTAGTGCGCCCTCCATACCAAATATCATTATATGCTAACGCGCCAAGTGTAGTTTTACCCAGAATAACTGCACCAGCCGCACGTAAACGTTTTACAATTTCTGCGTCTTCAGTAGGTACTCTGTTTTTATATGGTTCAGCACCCCACCCTGTTCTGACACCCTTAGTATCGAAGAGGTCTTTTAACCCATATGGAATGCCATGAAGGGGGCCCAAATTAATGTTAGCACTAGTTAATGAATCCATAGCATCAGCTTCTGCTAATGCTTGATCTTTGGTCACTGTGGCAAAACATTCAAGTTTACTATTAAATTTTTCAATCCGGTCTAAATATATTTGTGTTAATTTTCGACTTGTTATAAGACCATTTTTTATCCATGTACCTTGCTCTCCAACATTAGAAAAAGCTATATCTTCTTCCTTTTTCGGCAGTTTAATACTGTTTTCTCGTGCTTTAACGCTTCTACTAGATGGCATTTGAAATCCCGGTAGTCTTGGATCAAATTTAGAGGCCATTGGAATTTTATTATCTAACTCCATTCCTCTACGTAACTTTGCTGAGAGAATTTGGCCTTCAAGGTTTTGAACCATCTGCTCTCTCTCACTGTTAGAGTAAGTAATACCTAAAAGTTTCTCAGCACTAGTAATATCTGAAATTGTAATTTTTTTTATATCCATCATCCAATTATCCATAACAAAATCAGTTAAAACAGTAGTAAATCAAAACAGTGCCTATTCTTGGACGTTTCTCACAAGAGAAGCCTATATCTGTGTAAAAAAATAAATCATTTTTTAAGTATATTGTAAATATATATTATATATTTTTATAACTATTTTAAAATAATATATTTTTATTAAATAGATCACTGAAATATAAGAGAGGATATTAATCAGTAAAACAACGCAGATTAAGGTGTGTAGTCGAATACTTTCCTTGAAAATAAAGCGTAATTTATTCAATCCAACATTAAGACCAAAACGTCAAAATTGGTACTAAATTTTTAATGATATAACCTTTATTCTTCAGAGCTAAATGATAGAAAAAATAATACACAAAGGTTAATTGCCTTGACTGATTGATTCAAAAATTTATTAATTATTACTATGAAAAAATTTATTATACCCCCCGCAAAAACTGATCCTTTGTCACAAGAGTTCTTAACACGCGTACTCACTGATCTTGTTCAAATACCAAGTGAGAACCCTGGAGCCTACGAAAACAATGTCGCGAACCGAGTTCTACAATGGTTTGAAAACACACCGGTTGAGGCAAAACTGGTAGAATCGATGCCAGGTCGTTACTCCGTGGGTGCTGTCTTACGCGGGAAAGGCGATGGCCCTACGTTAGTACTAAACGGCCACATGGATACCGTTCCAGTCGACGATTTGAATTTGTGGACGAATGATCCGTTTGGCGCATCTATTAAGGATGGATTTCTGTATGGCCGCGGTGCGTGTGACATGAAGGCCGGACTGTCAGTGCAAATTGGAGTGGCATACCATCTTAGCAGACATCTGGATCGTCTGAACGGTTCGCTGGTGATGCATTTTGCTGCAGGTGAAGAGCGAGCTGAGCCTGGTACACTATCGTTGCTTGAGGCCGGCTATACCGGAGATATGGGCATTGTAACGGAACCGACAGAGTTACGCATTGCAGCCGCAACTAGAGGTCTTGCCCCTATTCACATCAAACTTGTAGGGCGATCAATCCACGCTAGCCGAAGCCACTTAGGTATTAACCCTGCTTGGGGCTTGCAGTGGGTGCTTGAGGCGTTACAGGTCTACAAATTCGATCTTGAAAAAAAGACCCACCCACTCCTGAACCACGGATCTTGTACTCCAACTGTCGTGCAGGGCGGTGTTGTCCCAAACGCAGTTTCAGATTTTATTGATCTATATATCGATCGCCGCCTTATCCCCGGGGAAACAGTGAGTGGAGAAGTGGCTGAAATACGTCGCCGTTTGCTTGCCGCAAAGCCTTCAGATTCAGAAATCGGGATCGAAGTCGACGTGGCCTATAATCGATTTGAGCCCGCAGAGATTGCACTCGACGCCCCGATCATCAGACATCTAAAGAACAGCTCTAAGAAAATATTTGGGCAGCCGTCCGAAGTTTATGGAGCACCGTACTCAAGTGACGTCCGAAACTTGGTAAATGACGCCGGTATTGACGCCGTCAATTTTGGCCCTGGTAATGTTTCCGAATGTCATTGTTCAGATGAGCGTGTGGAGATTAAGCAACTAGAAGGATGTGCCCGAGTTATTACCGATGTGGCTGAAGAACTGTTGTTGGAACAATAAAAAGCCTAGGGTGTAATGTTACTTTACAGAAATTGGGGGTTTACCGAGTGTGGCAGTTTAGATTCTATTGCCGTCAGGATATCGTAGATTGCGATTGGCTTTATCCGCCTAATACCTGATTTGTAGGGAGGTAAGTTGGTGCACTCTAATATCACTGCTTTAGTCTTTGATGATGCCCCCTGTTGAAATGCAAAGCAAAGGTCATCGCTGGCCATGTTCTCATCCAAGGTTTTCAAGTCATTTGATATTACGTCCCTGAGGTGCGAACCAACATCTAGACCGAAGATTGACTGTTCGAATTCTACGCAATCAGTAGGTAGATGTGCGCGTCCAAATTTTGCTGCATCAAACGTAATAATGCTTAGCTCTTGGGGCGAGAACAAAGTACTCAGATAATTCAGTTGATCTAGTGCGGACGCAATAAACGCAACCTTACAATACGGCTCCAGAACAGATTGTAACGGCGCCATAAATCCACAAGAAGTAGTAATTAAATCCCCTGTTGCCTTTGAGAGTGCATCTTTAAACGGGCATAGATCAAGTTGGGAAGGGTCATCTGTCACTACTTTAGCAACAGTCATATTTGGAACTCTAATGATTTCTAATTCACATTGAAACGTTTCTGCGCACCCGACATCTCCCGCGATGCGAGGGAATTGTGTATCAAGTTGTAGAACACTTATTCTAGTCATTACTAATTTCGTTGTCTGATATTATCTGGTAACCACGTTGCTAGTTCTGGAAAGACTACCAAAATCACAACCATCAACAACATCAAACCAACCATTGGGATTGCAGTTTTTGCAATATACCCTATTTCATGATTAGTCATACCTTGTAGTACAAACAAGTTAAATCCAATGGGTGGAGTAACTTGTGCAGTTTCAATAACTACCACCAAGAATATTCCAAACCAAATCACATCAATCCCTGCCTGGCGGATCATTGGCTCCACAATTGCCATAGTCAAAACCACAGA
>Ga0308018_10001608_pt1 | contig 10469 bp, 9 predicted proteins | sample Neamet282_FD_203130 | JGI IMG/M metagenome (GOLD analysis project Ga0308018, IMG submission 203130) | Marine microbial communities from water near the shore, Antarctic Ocean - #282 | ecosystem: Environmental > Aquatic > Marine > Unclassified | place: Southern Ocean | collected 2014-10-01
GGGAACATCGCGACCTTCGAATCACGCCGAAACCGTGCGGTTGAGGCTTTTCGGGAAGCTGGGTTTGATGTTTCGACCCCAGATGCAACCATGTACCTGTGGATTCCCGTCCCAACCTCCGAGGCGTCTGAGGACTTCGCTACCCGAGCGCTCGAAACGGAAGGTGTCATCGTGCTGCCCGGTGGTGCGCTCGGGGCGGGCGGTGAGGGTTTCTTCCGGGTCGCGCTGATCGTGGATGAAGATCGGCTTGCTGAGGCGGCGGCTCGCCTCGGGCGCGTGAGCACACAAGGGTGAGGAACTGGCCCGTAGGGCCGGTTTAGCAACTGACATGCAATCACGGCCCGGGAGAGAGGACAACGGGGACCTGACCTGGCGAAACAGCCGGGGCCTCGGTTCGTCGCGTACCCGGGTTTCTGCGTTCACCATCTCGATCGCAGCTCATGTCGTGGCGATTCTTCTCTATACCTCGGTGATGCAGGTGATCCGGCCCGATGCGGCGGATTTTAACGTGGATTTAAATGACGACCCAGAAGATGCAGTTCAGTTGATTCAGCTGATCGACATCGACGAAGACGATCCTGAACGCCCCGAAGACCCCGAAGACATCGAGGCGGTGATCGCACCTGAAGCGGAAACACGGCCTCCCTTCATCCCTAGTCCCACGACCGCGGAACTCGTACCGCCGGGGCCGACTGCAGCAGAGCGCCTCCGCCCGAACCTTGTGGACGCCCGTATCTGGGCGGAGCCCCCACCTGAGTTCTACGCGTTGAGCACAGAAGAGCGAGAGGAGCTGCTGCTGTCCCAGCGGATCGTGGAGTGGTACGACTCGGTGTCGATCGCTCGGGCTGCTGAAGATCGTCTCACCGACTGGACATTCCGAGACAGCAACGGTGGGCGGTGGGGCGTCGCGGACGGACGTATCTACCTGGGGGACATCGTAGTGCCCATTCCGATCAATTTCGGGACCCCGGTCGGTAAGCGGGACGTGACGAACTACCGACTCTGGGAGTTCGATGAGATTCAGCGGCAGAGTCAGCAGTACATCATCGAGCAGACCTGGAAGGAGCGATCGGCTGCCATTCGGGCGCGCCGAGATCGGGAGAGGGCCGAGGTGCGGCCGGATACACTCGGGATTCGTTAGGCCTCAGTAGCTCCGCCCGCTCGCGATGTCCCGCGGTCAGGGTCTGGTGGCAGGCTCAGTTGATAACGCTTGGGTGGTTATCAATTTCAGCCGTTTAGGCTGAAATGACTGATAGAGACGGTCCGATCTTTCCCGTTGAGCTTCCTCGACCTCAACGGAGCTCGGTCTTTTGGCCGGCAACGACTCAGGCAGGGAAGTCTGCTCGGGTCTCCTCGAAGCTCTCACTGGTGTCATGGGCTCCGCCACGAGATACCATGCGCGCATGGCCCGCAGGTCGCGACCTTGGCAAACCGAACGGCATGGAACTTGGCCTCGACGCGGAGAGCTGCCCAGAAGTGGCCTTTGCTGCCGTTCTATCGGATATGGGCATGACCGGGCTTTCTGAGGAAGCGAGGGAGAATTCGGTGGCTGAGGTCTCCGACGAGGTTCCGCAGCATCCGGAGAGGTGGAAAACCCGAGTCCGCGGAGGGGGTTCGCTCGATTCCCGGGGACACCTTTTGGGGGTCTCCACCGGTCTCGGACGTGGGCGTTCAGACACATCCCTGAGCGTGTTGGGACACTGAGTGTGATGGACCCTCGGTGGTTCACGTCGGGACCACCGGAAGCAACTTGAGTGTCCACGGGAACGACGGATGAACTGAGGCCGTATATAAAGGTTCCGCGCTGCGCGCGACCAGGCCATCTTACGTGTTGCTCACACGCCACCCCCGGAGTTCACGTGTCCCAGGAGTTAGCCCCGCGCCTCGATCCAATGGCGATCGAACCAGCGCGCTACCGTGCCTGGCAGGAGGGCGGGTATTTCCATATTCCCGCGACCGCCGTGACAGAAGACGGGCGCGATCCGTACGTGATCGTGATTCCGCCGCCGAACGTGACGGCCGCACTCCACATGGGCCATGGGCTCAACACCACGGTCCAGGACGTTCTGATTCGTTGGCGTCGCATGCAGGGACGTGCCGCGTTGTGGGTGCCCGGCACAGATCACGCAGGCATCGCTACCCAGAACGTCGTTGAGAGGAAGCTGGCCGAGGCGGGCTGTCACCGGGATGACCTCGGCAGAGAGGAATTCGTTGCGCGGGTGTGGGACTTCGTCGAGCAGACGGGCGGGACGATTCTCGAGCAACTCAAGGCGATCGGGGCCTCATGCGACTGGGAGCGCACACGTTTCACACTGGATGATGACCTGGCGACGGCGGTACGAGAGGTCTTCGTCTCGCTGTATGAGAAGGACCTGATCTACCGGGGCGAGTACATCATCAACTGGTGCCCACGGTGTCTCACGGCGCTGTCCAACGAGGAGGCCGAGGGCGAAGAGACCAACGGCCACCTCTGGCATCTCCGGTATCCGCTCCCGGCCTCCGCGTCGGAAGCCGCTCACGCCGCATCAGCCGCAGGTGCCGACACCATTGGCCAGCTAACGGATGGTCGTTGGTACCTGACGGTCTCCACGACCCGTCCTGAGACGATGCTTGGGGATACCGGGGTCGCCGTCTACCCAGGTGACGATCGGTACAAAGGACTTGTGGGCGCTGAAGTTGAGGTGCCACTGACGGGACGCATGATTCCGATCGTTGCAGATCGGCATGTGGACCCGAAATTCGGATCCGGGATGGTCAAGGTCACCCCGGCGCACGACAAGAATGATTTCGAGATCGCCGGGCGAACAGGCCTGCCTTTGGTCGACATCATGACGCCCGATGCTCACATCGGTGAGGCCGCGCCTGAAGCCTTCCGGGGCATGGAACGTTTCGCCGCTAGAAAGGCTGTTCTGGCGGCTCTCGACGCTGAAGGACTGCTAGCGGGCACGGAAGATCACGCGCATTCGGTGCCGCACTGCTACCGGTGTCACACGGTCGTCGAGCCGCGACTCTCGGAGCAGTGGTTCGTGAGTATGAAACCGCTTGCCCAGCCTGCCCTCGAGGCGTCCCGCGATGGAACGATCACGTTCACTCCGTCGCACTGGCAGAAGGTGTACGAACACTGGATGGAGAATATCCAGGACTGGTGTATCTCCAGGCAGCTGTGGTGGGGCCACCGGATTCCGGTCTGGTATTGTCCCTGCGGTGAGCAGATCGTCGCTCGGCATGACCCGACGGACTGTCCGAAGTGCGGTAGCAAGGACCTGGAGCAGGATCCGGACGTCTTGGACACGTGGTTCAGTTCGCAGCTATGGCCTTTCTCTGTCTTCGGCTGGCCGCGTGAGACGGACGACATGCGGGCGTTCTACCCGGGGCACACGCTCGTGACCGCACCGGAGATCCTTTTCTTCTGGGTCTCTCGCATGATCATGATGGGCTACGAATTCCAGGGAGAAGCGCCGTTCACCGAGGTGTATCTCCACGGAACCGTGCGTGATATCAAGGGCCGAAAAATGTCGAAGTCCCTCGGCAATGGCATCGACCCACTTAGTGTGGTTGAAGAGTTCGGGGCCGATGCCATGCGGTACACGATCGTGAGCCAGTGCGCGGTGGGAACCGACATCACCCTGGATCACGAAGATGTCGAGGCATGTTTTGCGAACGGTCGTAACTTCGCGAACAAGATCTGGAATGCGGGCCGCTTCGCGCTCATGAGCATCGGAGAGGACCCGGTGAAGCCGGTGGCCGAAGTTGCCGATGATCTTGCGCTCGAAGACCGGTGGATCCTGTCCCGTGTGGCCATGGCATCGGCCGAGGCCACCCGTGGGCTCGAACGTTTTCGCCTGCATGATGTCGCGGAGGGGCTGTACCACTTCTTCTGGGGTGAGGTGTGCGACTGGTACCTCGAGCTGGTGAAGAGCCGACTCGGTCCGGACGCTGATCCCGCGACACGCGAGGCTGCCCGGTCCACATTAGTAGCAGTACTCGACAATGCGTTCCGTCTGCTGCACCCGATCGTCCCGTTTGTGACCGCGGAGCTGTGGTCCCGCCTGCCCTGTCCTGAAGGGGAGGACCGCCCTGAGGACCTGATCATCGCTCCGTGGCCTGAGACCTTGGAAGCGTGGCGTGACGAAGACGTCGAACGTCGCTTTGGGGACCTCCAGGGTTTGATCGTCGAGGTGCGCCGACTTCGCAAGGAATACGGTGTCACAGAAGGGAAGCGCATCGGCATTCACCTTTCGGGTGGACCGAAAGATTTTGGTGCCTCCGTCTCGGCTCAGGCGGCCGCAATGGTGCAGCTGTGTCGGGTCGATCGCATCGAACTTGGTGCCGGCGCGGGCGTTGGTGCGAACGCGGTTCTGACGAACGGAGCCGAGCTGTTCATTCCTCTCGGGGGCGTGATTGACCTCGAGCACGAGCGGAGCCGGATGCTCGCAGAGATCGGAAAACTGGAGGGCGTACTGAAGGGTGCTCAGGCCCGACTCTCGAATGAGAAATTCGTGTCGAACGCGCCTGAGAATGTGGTTCAGAAGGCCCGTGAAAACGCGACTCAGCTTGAAGAGCAGGTGAGGAAGCTCGGGGCCAAGCTCGCCGGGCTCGGGGACTGAGAGAGGGGCGTGGGACGTCACCGCATGGGGCCAGATCCGGAATGAGCCGCAATGGGCGTCTGGCCGCAGCGGCGATGGTTGTCGCCTGGGCAGCCGCGTGTGCTCGACAGGGCGTTCCGACGGGTGGCCCGGAAGACCGTCGCCCGCCGGTGATTGTCGACACGTACCCGGCGCCATTCGAGGTGCTCGACGAAGTCGACGGCGATGTGAAATTCGAGTTCGACGAGCGTATCAGCGAGAGAGTGTCTGGGACGACCCTCAGCGATGCGGTCATCGTCTCTCCGTCGAGCGGCGATGTTAGTGTGAGCCACGGTCGCACCACGCTGTCGGTCACCATGGAGGGAGGCTTCCAGCCGGGCGTGGTTTATCGGGTCACGGTTCGAGCCCTGATCTCCGATCTCTTCGGCAACCAGCTCGTCGATTCGTTCGAACTCGTGTTTTCAACCGGTGATAAGCCGGTACCCACGACTCTGGCCGGTGAGGCTTGGGAGCGGGAGACCGGTCAGGGGCTGTCGAATGCTATCGTCTTCGCGACTGGGGCCGACGGGCTCGTGCACCAGTCTAGAACGGACCGATCAGGGATCTTCGCGTTTCGATACATCCCCGAGGGCGACTACACGATCACTGCTTTCGACGACCTCAATCGGGATGCCAAGGTCGATTCTGTCGAGACGCAGGGCGTCGCGATCGCTTCCCTCGGGACGGGAGACACCGTTCTCGTGGACATCCCCGCGCTGATGCCGGACACTGCGGCGGCCGTCCTGACATCTGTAGACGTCCTCGACTCGGTGACTGTCGTTCTAGAGTTCGATGACTTTCTGGATCCCGGGGTCGCGGTTGAAGGGTTCGATGGTGTGGACGTGACGATCTCTCGTGACGAGGGCGGTGCCCTTTCCGTTCTTCGGGTGTTTCACGAGGCCGATTATGCCGCGTTCATTGAGTTAGTCGCTGATTCTTTCTCCGTTCTCGACTCGATCGAGGCCGAGGAGGCGTCGGCGCAGGCTGCCCTTGAAGCCGAGGTTGCCGCGCTCTTAGTCGGGGACTCTGTGGCCGGGGACTCAACCGCCGTGGGCACGGATGCTGCCGCGAACACCGTCGGCGGAGCGGCCGAGGTGGGTGCCGACGCAGAGAACCCTCCTGCGGATACTGTCGTGATCGACCCGAGTGGAGACCCGCCGACGCTTGGTGCGGGACGGGCGGCTGAGGTGGTAGCACGCAGAGCAGCGGTCCAGGAGCGCCCGGGACGTAGATTGCCACCGCGACTTCAGGCTCTCGGGGGCGCTACGCCTGGGCCGAATCGTGATGGTCGAAGAATCATTCCGGCTCGCAGGCTGGTCTTACAGCTTCAATCACCCATCGAGTACGATCTCGAGTACGAAGTGGAGGCGGGCGCCGTGGTGAACATCTTTGGGTTGCCAGGCGGTGGTGGTCTCGTGCCGCTCGTCTGGGAGGCTCCGCCGCCTGATACCGTGGCGGCAGACTCGCTCGGGGCGGACTCGCTGGTTGCCCCTGATTCCGGTCAGGTTCCGGATACCGCAAGGGCCGCGGACCTCGCGACCGTCGACAGCTTGGTCAGGGACGACGGGGGCAGGGAGTACCGATGAGCGACCCCCGAAGCCGGATCCCGTCGGTCGATGCGCTCCTCGCGTCTGGGCCGATCTGTGCCTTGGTCGAGGGGTACGGCCGTGTTCGGACTCTGAACGCGTTGCGGGACGCCATTGATGAGGTGCGGGTTCTGATCGGTCAGGCGGGGAGTGGCCCGGAACGAGAGGAGTGGAACGCGCTGGTCGAAGATGCGATGACCTACGCCGAAGCGGCACGCAGTCGGATGGACCAAGCAGATACGCCAAGCCTCCGGAGTGTCATCAACGCGACCGGTGTGGTTCTGCACACCAACCTCGGCAGGGCGCCGCTGCCGGAAGAGGCAGTCTTGGCCATGCAGGCCGCGGCCGGAAAGTACACGAACCTGGAGTTCGATCTCGAGGGGGGCGGGCGCGGGTCACGTTACACCCACTGCGTGTCACTGCTCACAGAGTTGACCGAAGCCGAAGACGCCCTCGTGGTCAATAATGCGGCCGGGGCCCTGGTTCTCGCGCTGAACACTCTCGCCCTCGGGCAGGGTGTCGCGGTGTCGAGAGGGGAACTGGTAGAGATTGGTGGGGGCTTCCGAATCCCGGAAATCATCGAAAGGGCGGGTGCCCGACTCGTCGAGGTCGGTAGCACCAACCGCACACGGCCAAGCGATTATACCAACGTATTCCCGACATCGGCCCCGCAGGCGATTCTCAAGGTGCATCGGTCGAATTTCCGGATGTCGGGATTCACAGAAGAGGCCTCAGTCCAGGACCTTGCCGCGGTCGCGACCCAGCACGGCGTGCCTCTTGTACACGATCTCGGCTCCGGGCTCATGGTAGATGCGGATCTCCTCGGGCTCCCCGGCGAGCCACGGGCAGATGCCTCGTTGCGGGCCGGCGCCGACGTTGTGATCGTCTCAGGTGACAAGCTCCTGGGAGGACCTCAGGCCGGGATTCTCGTTGGCAAAGCAGATCTGATCGGACAGATGAGGGAAAACCCTCTGTGCCGCGCGCTTCGAGTGGATAAGGTCACCCTTGCAGGACTGGAGGCTACGCTTCGGCTCTACCGAGATCCGGGTCAGGCGCTCACCCGGGTCCCGACGTTGGCCTTGCTGTCGGCCGATCCTGCGGACCTGAAGTCACGAGCCGGTTCGCTCGCACAGGCGCTCGCAGAGAGTGGTGTTGAGGCCTCTGTCGTCGATACCCAGGGAGCCGTCGGCGGCGGTACGTATCCCGGGGTGGAACTTCCCGGGTCAGCCGTCGAGGTTGTCCCACCCCACGGTGCCGATCGCATGACGGCTGCGTTGCGGGCCGGGGACCCTCCGGTCATTGGACGAATCGTCGATGATGTCGTCCGATTCGATGTGCGTACGGTACTGCCGGGTCAGGGGGTGGACTTGATTCGCAGGATCACCGAAGCCGTTCTTGACGCTGGCCCGGTGCCCGAGTCGTGAGTCGACCGGCGGTGTTTCTTGATCGTGACGGCACGATCATCGTGGAGAAGGTCTACCTCTCCGACCCCGACGGCGTCGAGTTCATCGCCGGGTCGATCGAAGCGATGCGCCAACTTGCCGATGCCGGGTTCGTTGTTGTCATCGTGACCAATCAAGCAGGGATTGCTCGTGGCAAGTACGGTGTCGAGGAGTACCAAGCGGTCGCGCGGCGGGTCGCGGAGAGACTGGAGGCGGGAGGGGTACAGGTCGGCGGAACGTACTTCTGCCCCCATCATCCCGACGTGACGGGGGTGTGTGATTGTCGAAAGCCGGGGACAGGGATGTACCGGGAGGCTGCCGCTGCCTTGGCGCTTGATTTCGACCAGTCTTGGTTCGTCGGCGACAAACTCAGCGATGTTGGCGCCGCTGAAGCGCTCGGTGGCTGCGGAATTCTGGTCCGGACCGGGTATGGAGCCGAACTCGAAGGTGAAGCTCCGAGCCACATACGCGTTGTAGACGACCTTGCGACCGCTGCGCGCCACATCATCGACCGAGCAGGTCGTTGACCCTGTTTTTCGGCTCGGGTAGCTTTTCGCTCAACCGCAGGCCGAGGGGCAGAAACCCCAGCCCTCGCGGAGGGTATGTTGCGTAAAGAATCGCGAGTCGATCCCGGCCGCTACGCTTGATCGGACAAGAGGAGATTTCGACGCCATGGTCACAATCACCAACTCGGCGACCGACAAGGTTCAGAGCTTCATTTCCGAGCACAGTGCGGAGAACGATGCGGGACTGCGGGTGGCAGTGCTGCCCGGCGGCTGCTCCGGTTTCCAGTACGGACTGAACATCGAAGACAGCCCCGAGAATGACGACGAAGTCGTCGACATTCACGGTATCAAGATCTTCATCGACCCGTTCAGCGCCCAGTACCTCGAAGGCGTCGAGATCGACTACGTAAGTTCGATGATGGGCCAGGGATTCACCTTCCGGAACCCGAACTCTGCTGGCGGCTGTGGTTGCGGGAGTTCTTTCACGGTTTGATCACCGTGGATCGCCGAGGCTGACATGGTGAAGATCCGGGCCTTCACAGGAAGAGGGTTCGGAGAGAACGCGTACCTCGCTGTCTGTGAGAGTACCAACCGCTGTGTGGCTGTAGATCCGGGCGCTGGGGCCGCCGCGATGGCATCTGTCATCATGTCTGAGGTGCTCGAGCTCGAAGCCGTTCTCCTGACCCACGCGCACCTCGACCACATTGAGGGCGTCCACGAGATCCGAGCGATCGCCCCAGACGTCCCGATCTGGCTGCACCCCGATGATCTGGGCTTGTACCAGGGTGTCCAAAGCCAGGCCGCGATGTTCGGTCTCCGCGTCGAGACGCAGCCCGAGCCGACGAACATGCTGGTGCCGGGTGTGCCATTTTGTTTCGGGGACTGTGAATTCGATGTCTGCTTCACGCCCGGTCATGCGCCTGGCCATGTCATCTTCGTCTCAGCAGCGGACCAGCTCGTTCTGGTTGGCGATGTCGTGTTTCAGGGCTCGATTGGCCGCACCGACCTTCCCGGCGGCGATTTTCAGACCCTGATGACATCAATACGGCGAGAAGTGCTGACCCTAGATGATGAGATGACCCTGTATCCTGGACACGGCCCTCCCACGACGGTCGGACATGAGCGAGTCGGGAATCCCTTCTTGGTCCCCCATTACGGCGGAGAACTCGCGTGAGCGACGCTCCGCTCACCGTCGCGGTCTTTGCGTCCGGTGGTGGGACCAACTTTCAGGCACTGCTCGACCATCAGTCGTCTCAGGACAGGTGGCGTATCGGACTCCTCGTCGTGAATCGCGAGGCCGGGGCCCAGGAAAAGGCTTGCCAGGCTGAGATTCCGGTCCGGATCATCGCGACGAAAGACCGTTTGCCAGGGGCTGTATCTGTTGAGACCATGGCGATCCTCGACGAATTCCGGGTCGATCTCATTCTGTTGTCGGGGTACCTGCGGCGCCTGCCTACCGAGGTCGTACGCCACTTTGCGGGCAGGATCCTGAATGTCCACCCGGCATTGCTCCCCGATTTTGGCGGAAAGGGGATGTACGGAATGAATGTGCACCAGTCCGTGGTCGACTCCGGGGCCGCGGTTTCGGGTGCCACCGTGCATTTCGTGTCCGAGGAGTATGACGAGGGCGAGAACCTTGGACAGTGGCGAGTTGAAGTCCGCCCTGGAGACACCCCGCTGGAACTCGCTGCACGGGTGCTGAGGGTCGAGCACCAGCTCTATCCAAGGGCAGTAGACCACCTGGTTGAGGCGCTAGGGGAAGATCGATCACCAGAGCCGATGCCTGACGTTTGGCTCAACGAGCCACCGAACGCCGAACGATCATTACTATCCACCGAATCGAACGAGGAAGAGGTATGAGGCGCGCACTCCTGAGCGTTTCTGACAAGAACAGCATCGTGGGCCTGGGCAATGCGCTGACCTCACGTGGCTGGGAAGTACTGTCCACGGGGGGCACCGCCCGTACCCTTCGTGACGCCGGCATCAAGGTCACGAACGTTGCGGACGTGACTGGACATCCCGAGATGATGGACGGTCGCGTGAAGACGCTTCATCCGGCGATCCACGCGGGCCTGCTGGCTCGACGGGACCATCTCGACGACATGGCTGCGCTCGAGGAACACGGGTACGGACCGATCGACTTGGTGGCCGTGAACCTCTACCCGTTCCGGGAAACCGTGGCGGAGGGTGACGTCACCGTGGATCAGGCCATGGGGAAAGTTGACATCGGTGGGCCGACCATGATTCGCGCGGCCGCCAAGAGCCACAAAGATGTGTGGGTGGTGGTCGACCCCTCTGACTACGAAGCGG
>Ga0308018_10001613_pt1 | contig 10453 bp, 12 predicted proteins | sample Neamet282_FD_203130 | JGI IMG/M metagenome (GOLD analysis project Ga0308018, IMG submission 203130) | Marine microbial communities from water near the shore, Antarctic Ocean - #282 | ecosystem: Environmental > Aquatic > Marine > Unclassified | place: Southern Ocean | collected 2014-10-01
TCATCGGGCTGCAGACCGGTGTTATCGATGGGCAGGAGAATCCGCTAGCACAGATCTGGGGTTCGAAACTGTACGAGGTGCAGGAGTACCTGTCCCTCACTGGCCACGTGTATACACCGGCTTATGTCGTGACGTCTCCTGCTCGCTGGGATGGCCTGCCACCTGAGATTCGCGCGATTCTAGAAGAAGAGGCGCGAGCCTCGCAGACGTTCGTACATGAGACTGCTGCACGGCTCGACTCCGAGCTGCTCGATCAGATCAGGGAGGCAGGTGTCGCGGTGAATGATCCACCGCAGGGTGCGTTCCTTGAGGCCAGTGCTTCGATGTACGACGAGTATGCCGCTGCGGTCGAGGGTGGTGAAGCTCGAGTCGAACGCGCGATGCAGGCGGGCTCACGCTGAGGAGTCGCATTCGGTCGGGGCTCCAAACGGGGCTCGAGTACGTTGTGCTCGCCTTGATGATCACTCTGGCCGTGGTCGTCGTGGTCGGAATCGTCTTCCGGAAGGCTGGCGCATCTCTCATCTGGTATGACGAGATAGCGTCTATTCTGCTCGCGTGGCTCACGTACTACGGAGCGGCACTGGCTGCGCTGCACAGGGCCCATATCGGCATGCCGACTCTGGTGGATCGCCTTTCGGGCAAGGCGCGGACCGCGTTGGTCCTCGTCGGTGAGTTCTGCACTATCGCCTTTTTCGGTGTTCTGGCTTGGGCCGGCCTGAGAGTGCTCTCCGTGCTCGGGGGCACCACACTCGTGTCACTGCCGGCTGTTCCTGCCTCTCTTGTTCAGTCGGTAATCCCGATCGGAGCGATTCTATTCATCATCGCTCAGCTCCTCTCTCTACCCGAGGTGCTTGCGGGGCCTGATGCGGACTCCCCGGAGGAGGCGCTGGCTCACACGGACCCGACTGCAGAGGAAGAGGAGGGCGCACGATGAGCCTTCTCGCGATCGGACTTCTCCTCTTCGCACTCGTCCTGATCGGAGTGCCGATTGCCGTCTCTCTAGGGGTCGTCGCGATCGTCGCGATGCTGACCGGTCCAGGCGGAGTTGGATCCCTGCCCAACGCGGCTCTTGTGATGTTCGACGGTGCGACGTCGTTCCCGCTCATCGCGATCCCGCTCTTCATCCTGGCAGGCGCCATCATGAACGCGTCGGGGATCAGTCGTCGCCTCATCGCGTTCGCCTCTGCCATGGTTGGCTTCATTCGAGGCGGACTCGCAATGGTGACGATCAGTGCGTCACTTTTCTTTGCTGAAATTTCTGGGTCAGCTGTCGCCGACGTCGCGGCGCTGGGTTCGATTCTGATCCCTGCGATGGAGAAGAAAGGATATTCTCGCGCATTCGCTGCGGCAGTGACTTCGTCGTCTGCCACGCTCGCCGTCATCATCCCTCCGTCGATCCCGATGATCATCTATGGGGTGATGTCCGGGACCTCGATCGTGGAACTATTCGTTGCGGGAATCGTTCCCGGTGTCCTAGGTGGTGGACTCATGATGCTGGTCGCCTACGGTCTAGCGCGGAAGCATGACTTTCCCCGGGAGCAGGCGTTCGAGCTTCAGCGGGTATGGGACACGTTCAAAGATGCAGGGTGGGCCCTCCTGCTCCCGGTCATCATCCTTGGTGGGATTTTTTCCGGCTGGGTGACCGCAACCGAGGGCGCTGGTCTGGCAGTGGTGGCCAGCATCGGAATTGGAGGTCTTGTGTACCGCGAGCTCGACTGGCCGCTGCTGCGGCGCGCCATGCTCGAAGGTGGTCAACAGACGGCGGTGGTCATGCTGCTCGTTGCGGCTTCAGCGCTCCTGGGAGATTACCTGACCGAAGTGCGCGTTCCGCAGGCTGTCGCGCAGGGTATAATGGCGTTCACGCAGGAGCGGTGGGCGATTCTGTTGCTCCTCAACGGCTTCTTCCTGGTAATCGGACTCTTTCTTCACTCGGCCGCAGCGATAATCCTAGTAGTACCGATAGTGATGCCGCTGGTGCAGGCCGCGGGCATCGATCCCGTACACTTTGGACTCATCGTGACGCTCAATCTTGGCATTGGTCAGCAGACCCCACCGGTCGCTTCGGTTCTTGTGACCGCGTGTTCGGTCGCGAAGGCGGATATCTGGGAGGTGAGCAAGGTGAACGTGTACTTTGTAGCGGTACTCGTCGCGATGCTGCTTCTGGTCACCTACGTCCCGATCGTCCCGCTGGCGCTGGTCGAGCTGTTTTACCGATGAGTGCTCTCGTTCACGTCGAGGTCGACACGCCGATCGCGACCGTTCGGTTCGATGGTCCGGAACGGCACAATGTTCTTGACGTCGACGGTTGGGTAGCTGTGGCCGCCGCTTTTCGTGAGATCTCGGCGATTGACGAGGTGCGGTGCATTGCGGTTCGGGGCACTGGAGGGAGGGCGTTTTCGGCCGGTTCTGACATCCGGGCTTTTGATACACAGCGTTCAACTCCGGAGGATGTACGGATCTACTCGGACGCAATCGCCGCTGCCATGTATGCGATTCGGGTGTGCAGGCACCCCACCGTCGCGCTCATCGAAGGATTGTGCGTCGGAGGAGGCCTTGAAATCGCGGCATGTTGTGATCTTCGCGTTTGCGGTGAGTCCAGCCTTTTTGGTGCCCCGATCAATCGCCTCGGGCTCACGATGTCTCACGAGGAACTCGAGCCACTCGTGAGACTCCTCGGAGCGGCTCCCGTCCTCGAGATCCTCCTGACCGGAGATCTCATCAACGCGGAACGGGCTCAGCAATGCGGTCTGGTGAACCGCGTTCATCCTGATGCTGCCGTCGTCGAGCACGGATATGGCCTCGTCGCTCGCATCGCAACGGGCGCGCCGTTGGTGAATCGCTGGCACAAGAAATTCGTTCGCCGGGTCCTAGAGCGGCGGCCGGTCAGAGACACGGAGCGAGACGAGGCCCAAGAGGCCTTTGAAACCGAGGATTATCTCGAAGGGCGGCGTGCCTTTCTCGAGAAGCGGGACCCCGATTTCCGCGGGCATTGATCTGATGACTGGACCGCTCCAGGGCGTACGGGTCATCGAGCTGGCGCATATCATGGCTGGCCCGGTTTGCGGGCTGATGCTCGCCGACATGGGCGCCGACGTGATCAAGATCGAACGGCTTCCGAACGGGGATGGGACGAGGGGTTTCGTACCGCCTGATGTGGACGGAGAGTCAGCGGCGTTCATGATGCTCAACCGAGGCAAGCGGGGGATCGCTCTCGATCTGCGCTCCGAGGAGGGCGTGGAGATCGTCCGTAAACTCCTCGCCGATGCTGATGTCGTGATCGAGAATTTCCGCGTCGGGACCATGGAGCGGATGGGGCTAGACTGGGCGACGCTATCGGCGGCGAATCCACGGCTCGTTTACGGCCAGATCACTGGCTTCGGGCGCACCGGGCCGTTGGCCGATCAAGGTGGATTCGACCTGATTGCGCAAGGTTACTCGGGGTTGATGAGCGTAACCGGGGAGGGAGGTGGGCGGAGCCCCGTGAAGGTCGGCGCGCCGGTCACGGACATCACCGCTGGTATTCTTGCTGCCTTTGGAATTGCGTCCGCGCTCTTCGAGCGTGCAAGGACGGGGCAGGGGCGCCTTGTTGACACGTCTCTGCTGGAGGCCGGGATCGCGCACACGTATTGGCAGAGCGCTATTTCGCTCGCGTCAGGGACGTCGCCAGGTGCGTTAGGTACGGCGCACCCGCTGGCCGCTCCGTATCAGGCGTTCGAAACGTCCGATGGCTGGATCAATGTCGGTGCGTCCAATGAGGGCACATGGCGCAGCCTGACAACGGCGATCGACCGCCCTGACCTCGGCGAGGACGAACGCTTCGGCACCAACGCGGACAGGATGCGAAACCTCCCTGCTCTGATCCAAGAGGTTTCGCCGGAATTCCGCGCGCGTAAATCTGATGAGTGGCTCGCTCGCTTGACCGAGTCCGGAGTCCCCGCGGGGCCGATCGCATCGATTGGAGAGATGCTCGAGCACCCACAAACGCTCGCTCGTGACATGGTATTGGAGGTCGATCACAGCAGGCTTGGTCCGGTCCGGTCCGTCGGGAATCCGGTGAAGATCGATGACCGATCCGTCGTTTCAGATCGTGGCGCGCCGCTCTTCGGTGAGCACACCCGCGAGGTTCTCGAAGAGGCGGGGCTTGCCAGGGAAGAGATCGAGTCAGTACTCGCTTCTGGAGTGGGGTACGCGCTGGAATCCTGAGGTGGATTCGGTGAAAGGACTGACTATCCGAGCTTCCAGAAGGGCCCTTCGAGTCCGACGCCGTCGAGAATCGCCTGCGCGTGTGCCGTGCTGCGGCCTCTCCATGAGGGTGATATCCGGCCCGCGTACCAGGGCTGCACGAGCGCCCACATCTGCTCGAGTGACAGAACGGCGCCCCGGGGGTGCCCGGTGCGGGTCAACCATTGCTCAACATGCCCTTCCGACCGGAAGGCGAGGTAGTGGCTTCAGGTGAAGCCGATGTCTTTCCACGCCTGCCCAATCGGGGTGACCAGGTGGATCACTCCGTCTCCAGCGACCTGGCCTTCCCGAACGCCGAATTCCATGGCCTCCCCGCTCTCGGCGCAGTGCGTGCGCGTCCAGGCGTCCGTGTCGAGAATCGCTCCCACGCCCAGAGCATCCCAGGCACAGGGCGAGAAGCACGTCATTGAGGGAGTCTCGACTTCAAAGTCCGTCGGCACGCCGGAAAACGGGTTGGCCATCCAGACGCCTCCGCCATCGTGTCTTAGCGCGACTTCGTGTGCCGCGAAGAGCACCTCGAGGGAGGTATAAACCTGGTGCTCGGTGCCACTGACCAGCGCGGCGAGTTCGGGAATCGCCGGTGCCTGACCCGTCTCGGCGAAGCTGCGATAGATGTGTGCTCGGACCGACCAGTCGAAGTCGCTGGGTCGGCTCATCGAACCACCCCATAACGCCTGAGGATCTCAACGGTGGCTTCGACGGGGAGCGCCTCAACGGTCATCCCATTGCTGGTGACCGTCTCCGCCTTGAAGAGCGAGTTGTAGATCGCTTCTTCCGTTGCCTCGATGGTCGCTTCAAAGAGAGAGCTCATCCCGCCGTTCGAGACCGAGTCGAAGCTCCGCACTCCCCCGGAAGGACTCCTTCGGACGGCTTCGGAGGTCGAGAACGCGATGACGTAGTCGCCTGAACCGTTGCTGGCGTAAGAGCCGGTGCGCGACAGGCCCATGACCGCCCTGCGCGCTACCCGCTCCAGATTGCGGTCGGAGAGCGGCGCATCGGTGGCTACGACCATCATGATCGAACCCCACTCCTGCACATCAGCCCGTGGGTCATAGTCTGCATCAGATCCGACCTGGGAGGAGAAGGCGTACTGGCCGAGTTCCTGACCGACCGGCGCTCCATCGATCTGGAGGATGCCGCCGAAATTAGACTGCACGAGGACCCCTATGGTATAGCCGCCAAGGCTCTCGGGGAGCACTCGGCTGCTCGTCCCGATCCCACCTTTCCAGCCGAACGCGACCGTGCCAGCACCGGCTCCGATTGCACCCTCGACTACCGGACCGGCCGAAGCGTTCTCGAGCGCTGCGACAACATGCTCGGGCGTGATGGGTCGTCGGCGGATGTCGTTGAGACCACCATCGTTCGTTTCGCCCACTAGGGCGTTCAGAGAACGGACCGCTTCCATGCCATCGAGACCGATCATCCACTCGACCATGGCGTCCGCTGCCTTCCATACACACAGCGTACACGTGAGCAGAATCGGCGTCTCCATTTCTCCGAGTTCTCGGACTTGGGTCACTCCGAGAAGCTTTCCGTACCCGTTGCCGACGTGGATTGCTGCGGGAACGCGTGACAGGTAGGCGTTGCCCGAGTGTGGAAGGATGGCGGTCACCCCCGTGCGCACGTTTGGCTCTTCGATGACGGTCGTGTGTCCGACTCGGACCCCGGCTACATCGGTGATCGCGTTGTGCGTTCCCGGATCGAAGACCCCTACGACGATGCCGAGGTCTCGTGCTCGGGGCCGGTCCAGGTCCTGACCGTGGGTAGCTCCGGGAGTCACAGCGCACGCCGTGATCAGTAGTGTCGCGATGAAGAGCCGACGAACGCTTGGACAGATCACATCAATCCTCTTGGTGCGGAGTCAGATGGTGCGGTCAGCTAGACGGTACTGTCACAGCCTCATCGCGTCGAACACCATCAGGCAGAGCAGGAGCGGATGATAAAGCAGCGACGTCAGGAAGACGCGCCGCGCCGATTCCTCCGTCATGTTCATGGTCGCCCGCACCGCGGACGCCAGAAAGGCTGCTCCGAGCAGCGTGGCGCCGACGAGATATGGAGTTCCTGTGTAGCCGAGCAGAGACGGCAACCAGCTTACAGGGATCAGGAGGCCAGTCGCGGCGATCATCTGCAGCCCGATCGACCGGGCTCCGCCCTGCGGGATGAGCTGAAAGCCGACGCGCGCGTAGTCCTCCCGGAGCATCCATGCGAGGCCGAGCACGTGAGGTAGTTGCCACAAGTATCCGATCGCAAAAAGGGCGAGTCCACCCTGATTGATCGTGCCGGTTCCGGCTGTCCACCCGATGAGCATCGGGAGCGCGCCCGGCACCGAGCCGGCCAGCGTCGCCATGTAGGACCGGCTCTTGAGCGGCGTGTAGACCGCGTGATACAGAAGAGCGCTCGCTGCCGTGAGCAGCGCGGGAAGCGCACCCAGGAAGAGAGCCAGATAGATGAGTCCACCCATCAGCAGGGCGCTGCCGAACGCGAGCGCTTCCATGGGCTCGAGCCGTCCGGTCGGCAGGGGCCGGCCGCGTGTACGGTGCATCACCGCGTCCGCGTCCCGCTCTACGTACTGGTTGAGCGAAAGTGCGCCCGCTGTCGCGAGTCCGGTGCCGAAAATGGTGTGAATGGCGGTCGCCAGACTCAGGTCACCGTTAGTGCCCACGAAGGCGCTCGCACCCGCCGTGACCATCACGTACCCAACGATACCCGGCTTTGTCAGCTCGTAGTATGCCCTGGGCCGTGAGCCTTTAGGCTGGGTGCGGACTGCGGCGTGATCCATGCCGTGTGGCATCGGGGAAGAAAAAACCAGCGGCTCGCGTGATACGAGCCGAGAAAGTACTGCCAAATCTACCGGACCGTCATGGAGAGTAAACCGCTAATCGGCCCGGAGTGCTTGGAACGGATTGACGAGCGCGGCGCGGCGCGTGGGCATATAGGTCCTGAGACTGGCGATAGAACCGAGCAGCACCGGTGGAGTCAGCATGGCCGAGGGGTCGAGTGAGCTGACTTCGTAAAGAAATCCTGCACTCCTCAGGGCTCCGCCCAGGTAATTAACCCTGAGGCCGCCCTTTCGAGGGAAACCCGTTGCCCCCCGATTCAGTAGTATCATGGGCAAGGAGATCCATGATTGTTCAGCATGACATCAGCGCAGTAGATCGACGACGCCGAGATCGAAAAGTCTGGCGTGCGGGACTGCTGCTGTCCGTTCTATTTCACTTGCTGATCTTCTTTGTCTGGCCAGGGAACGTGAGCCCGCTCTCTCCTTTCGCCGCTGCGGGGCCGCGGACGGGCGACAATCGTGCTGCAGCCGGGGGTCTTCAGGCGATCAATGTCCGGACGCCGCCGGTCCGCCCGATCATTCCGCCGCCCGCACCGATCACGGTGGAGGTCGAGATCGATCCTGTCGAATTCGAACAGGAGGAACAGTTTGACCCGGCCTTGGTGCTTGGCGAGCAGCCAGGCCGGTTGGAGAAGCCGGGACTGGGGGACGCTACGGGCCAGGGAGATGGCGGGAATACAGACGAGGGGTTCTTCCGACTTCAGCCGGCAACTCCGCGGGGCATGATCATCCCTCCGACGAACCGAGGCCTCCGTGGTACCGAGGTTCAGGTGTGGGTCTTCGTGAACGCGGCTGGACGAGTTGTGGCTGACTCGACTCGACTGGACCCGCCCACGAGGGATCGGAGCTTCAATCGTCGCCTCATCAGCGAGGCCGCAGAATGGATCTTCCGTCCTGCGGTGCAGGAAGGGAAGCCGGTCGCGTCGTGGTTCCCCTACCGGATCACGATGTAGCGCCGATTCGAGCCACCTTCCTGAGCCTGCCTGACTTCACCTACTCTGATCGAAGCGCGGAAGATGGATTCACCCCGGCCGCCAATGTTGCTGGAATCCAGTACGCCGTAATCGATACGGGTAGGAGGCTGATCGCGACCGTCCACGGGAGACCGGAGAAGTTGCGCTGGTTTTGTATAAAAGCGCCGTCATGAATCAGCATCAGGAATGCCGCGGCTACCAACTCGACGTCCATGCACCCAAGGGAGAGTAGCAACCCTGCTCATTCATTACCGCGCGTACGTGACTTCCGCCTCCCACTTTCGGCGCCGAAGATCCTCGGAAGGGTCGGAAGGCGATCGAGCGCCTCGGCAATTGATTCCTCGCCGAGCCGAGTCAGCGTGTAGTACCGTCTTTGGCGCACGCTGTTTCTTGATCGCGATCTCCGCGCTGTCCCACTTTGCATCCAACACAGCGCGCCGTTCCAGTCGGGGAAGAAGTAGATACAGTGTGCCGTCGGGAAGCGCCGAGGCGTCCATGATGTCAAAGCCGTACCGGTGACCGCTGCAGATTGCGATCAGCACGGTGGCGGTGGGGTAGGTCAGGCTGAAGAGTTGGCCCATCGGATTCCTCTCAGGTGGCCGACATGTAGAATTCTAGGTGGGCGTGCAGGTGTGTGATGGTGCGATGATCAGAATGGTTTGACTCAGATTGGAGGGCAGATGAACGAAGTCGTCGAGGTGCGGCTTGCGACTGGTCACGACAGCGTCGGCCATGGGAGTCAACTTGAGGAGATCGGCGAGATTGCGGTTCGCCTGGGTGTCGATCTCGTCATGAAAGAGACGGAGGCCCATCAAGGGGTCGACAGCGGATTCGTGGGTGACGTTGAGATCTCTCCGGATGCGCCGGCCTGGCTCCTCGAGGCAGCCTTTCTCCGCGCTCTGGCACCCAGCCATATCCTGTTTTTGTGTGTCGCGAACTCGGCGCGCAGCCAGCTCGCCGAGGGGCTCGCTCGGTCACTCGCCCCGGCGGGCGTGCGGATCTCGTCGGCGGGATCCGCGCCGACGGCGCTACGGCCTCAGGCCATCGAGGCACTCGCCGAGATCGGACTCGACATCTCCTCGCATCGCTCGATTGGGATCGATGAGGTCGAGCTCCCCGTGGAAGCCGTGATCACACTTTGCGCAGAGGAAGTCTGCCCGGTATGGCTGGAACCGGTCTCTCGACTGCACTGGAGGCTACCCGACCCCGCAGCGGCGGTCGGGAGTGCAGCCGATGATATCGAGGCGTTCCGCGAGGTGCGCGACGAATTGTCGAAGCGGCTGCGGGTGCTGTTCAAGGGACCCCTCACTTAGCTTCCCACCATGCCCCAGAACGTCCGTCCAAAGAAGCGCATCCTGTGGGTCGATGACGAAATCGACCTTCTGAAGCCGCACCTGCTGTTCCTTCAGGCGCGCGGCTATCACGTGGACGCCGTCTCGAATGGGGACGATGCGCTCGAGCTCATCCGCGAAGCGCCCTACGACCTCGTGCTTCTCGACGAACAGATGCCGGGCCGCAGCGGTTTTGAGGTGCTCCAAATCATGCGCCGCGCGGACCCGCATCAGCGCGTCGTAATGGTCACGAAATCGGAAGAGGATCACACGATGACCGAGGCGATCGGTCGACGCGTGGACGACTATCTCGTGAAGCCCACGTCTCCGCGGCAGGTCCTCTCAGTCGTCACGCGGATTCTCGAAGGTTCCTCCATCCGTCAGCAACGCGCGGCGCAGGATTTCGCGTCCGGCTTCGGCGCACTGACCCAGAAGGCGCAGTCCGCGGCGACCGCAGATGAGTTCGCCCAGGTTTATACCGAACTCGTGGACTGGCAGCTCCGGTTGCGGGAGGCTGGTGAGCAGGGCCTGCTCGATACGGTTCATTCGATGGTCGTCGATCTCCGGAGGGAGTTTGGAGCGTGGGTCATTTTGGAGTATCCGAAATGGGTGCAGGACTCCGCGGACCGACCTCGTCTTTCTGTCGATCTCGTCCGTGAATTTCTCGTGCCACGTCTCGGCACGGACCCTGTCTATTTCGTCGTCCTGGACTGCATGCGCTTGGATCAGTGGCGTGCAATGGCACCGCTCCTCGCGGAGTACTTTGAAATCGAGGAGACCTATCACTATTCCATCCTCCCGACAGCGACTCCGTATGCGCGCAACGCGATCTTCAGCGGACAGTATCCGGATGAGATCGCGCAGAAGCGCCCCGAGTGGTGGAACCCTTCGGACGATGAAGGGAGTCTCAATGCGTTCGAGGATGAGCTTCTTACGGAGCAGCTCAAGCGACTGACTGGCCGCGATGTGCCCGTCCACTACGACAAGATATTTTCTGATCGGCAGGGGGCGCAGGTCCGCAGCCGCGTGAACTCTGCGCTCAAGACGCCGGGCACCGTGATCGCCCT
>Ga0308018_10001616_pt1 | contig 10448 bp, 15 predicted proteins | sample Neamet282_FD_203130 | JGI IMG/M metagenome (GOLD analysis project Ga0308018, IMG submission 203130) | Marine microbial communities from water near the shore, Antarctic Ocean - #282 | ecosystem: Environmental > Aquatic > Marine > Unclassified | place: Southern Ocean | collected 2014-10-01
TATCCTGGTTGAGAGGAGTCTGTCACATTGACGTTTGCAAATACTGTATTGGATGGATGTTCATTTGCATATACAGCAGATGTGTCTACATGTGTCATAACATTAGCAGTTTTAATAATACCAGATTTTCTTACAGGTCCCCATAGATAACCTTTGAGTGTAAAGTTTATTGTATGAATTAATGCTCGTCTAGTTTCAAAGTCACCTTCGTATGTGTCTTGCATAGATACTCCATTTAATACAATTGGTATGTCTTGCTTCCAATTCATCTCTGGAATTAAATTCATAGTTACTGACCACTCTGGTGTAAAGAATGGTAATATTTGTTCTAGTACTTGTGTTGAGTCTTCTGCGTATCTTGTAAATATATTTAGTTCAAAACCAACATCATATGCTACAGGATTGTAAGCAGCATAAAGTTTTGTTTTATCATCACTAAAAGCTGATACGTTTCTATGAATTTTATTTAATTTTCTCTCAGGAGCATAATTAATTGAATTCATTTCAAAAGACATACGAGGTAATACCATACCAACTTTTTTTGAAAGATCAGGATCAGCATTTATTCTTGCTAATGCTTTCTCTCTAGGTGCATATGCTATAGGTACTTTAATATCTTGTACGACGTTACCAGCATTGTCTTTTCTTTGTATAATAATGTCATTGAATAATGTTCCAAAAACAATTACATACTTACGTAAATGTTGATGATAAAAAGTATGTCCTAGCATTAGAAAGTTCCACCCTCACTAAACGGATCACCATCACTAAAGTCAAGTATTGCATCCGCATCTGTTTCTATTTGTATATTATCTGCATTTGTTACTGTATCATAATCCAATGAAGTGTTTGCACTTGCATCAGATCTATCTTCTTCTTCTGAAGTTAATCTTATACCTTCTTCTGTAAACAATGGCTCGATACCATCTTCTGTTGTAAGTTGAGTATCCACAGATATATCTGTGCTGAATCTTGTTTCTAAATCATCAATACCACTGAAGCCTGTATTTAATCTCTCACTACTATATTCAAATAATTCACAAGTGATATCATAAAATTGTAATGAACCCATTTGATAAAATGTAGGTTCGTGTTCTACAAATTTAATTGAAAATGTTTTACCATTAAGTGGTAGGAAAATTAAATCTCCTTCTCTTGGTCTTGTAATATTTTGTTCAGATTCAACTGTCTCAGAGAATGTACGACGTGCAATAGAGAATGTAATTCTATCTCTAATCTCTAAACCAAACTTACCTAAGAAGTCACCTTCTCCTTCAAAGCCATCTACATTTTTAACGTACATTTCTATTTGACTAAATTGTGTGTAGGTTTTCTTTCTTGACTCATTAAGGATGTCATCTGTATCTTGTTCTGCATAAGCACAATAACCAACATCAATGCCATAAATCTTAATTGATTCATAGACTAGGTCGTTGATTAAATTTTGTTCGTCTCTATTTGTAAAGTTATCAAAATAAAGATTGGTACCTTTAGCCATTTAATTATCCTGTCATGTCATGAACTGGTAAGGAATAACTAGAAATCATTTCTTCTTCTAGTTTAGTTTTTTCATCCAAACCCTGTTGCAATATTTGTTCTCCATTAAATTGAACTCCACCTGGTAATTGCATACCAACAAATTTAGTTAGGTTCTTGCCCCACTGTACCTGAAACAATGCTGTTACATATCTTTGTAACCATCTGTCATTATAGACATCTGTATATGTATCTGGGTCTACTTTTTGATAACCTTTAGCTACTATAAAGTGACCTGCAGTTACTTTACCCCAGTCCATATCAATCCATAATTTATTAACATGTCTGTTGTATCTAATAGGTTGTTTACCAACAAGCATCTCTTCAATATGTCTTAGGTTCATCATGTTCATAAAGTATGGTACAAGATCCATTCTTGATAGATCATACATATCATTTAATGCTATTTGATATCTAACATTAAATAAATTATTAGTACTTGTTGAATCACCTATATCAAATATGTCAACTATACCTATGTAATCATTAGCTATTGTAATATATTCGTTTGATATATCAGTAGCTGTTATCTCATGTTTTAAAAACATGTCTTGTACACCATCAAAGTGATAGTCTTGATAAAACATTAGTGCTTCATCTATACGATCATCCATTTGATCATCATCAATATTAATTTCTATAACAGGTTTGCCTAATCTTCTTAGACAATATTCCTTTAGTGTATCTTTACTGTTTGGTACAGCCATTTCTTATCCCCAAATCTTTGAGCCACTAGAATTATATATTTCTAGTTTGTTACCACTGCTGTCTTTTAGTGAACCTCTAAAATTAACATTATGCAAATTGGCGGTTGATGAATTTGTCATTGTTATATTTGCTTCTAAGTTTGCAGTACTTTTTAAAGTACCAATGTGAAGGTTAGCTGCTTTAACTTCATTAATGAATGATGTACTATTAGCTACTAATGCTTGATTAGCTGTTAATGTACCAGGTGTTCTTATACCACCAACAGATACAACATTAGAAGTGTTGCTTTCTTCCCTTCCAATACTTATTGTACCACTGTTAGAAGACCATGCCAACTCACCAAATTCTAAAGTGCTTGGTGTAGCTGTGTTTGCTGATCTTTTAATTTGAATTGTACCTGCCATTAAAAATTTCCTCCATCTAATTTTCTTGGTGTTATCACATAGGTGTCGTCTGCTTTGTTATATCTTAACACATCATCATCAGCTCTATTGGTCAACACCACGTCACCTAGTTCTGTTAAAAAGTTTGCTCTACGACTTATTACTTTTGCTCTCTTTGAAGAGGTAGTAACAAGCGTAGCTGATAAAGCTTCTGTTGACATCTAAAAACTTCCGCCATCAGCATTAGGAGCTTCTAAAATAAATAGATCTCGTACTCCATCATAAACTAATATGTTGTTATTGGCTTTTGATACTTCTCTGACATCTTCTAGTTTATCCATTCTAGCAGCACCACCACCTGCTGTACTTTGTGCGGACTTAACAGTAAGGGCTGCAGTGTTTAATAGTACTCCTGATTGTCCTAATAATGCCATATGCTATCTCGTTACTTCTGGGGTTACTGTTACAATTCCTTCTATAACTCTTGAACGTACGTTTGCAGCTGATGTTATTTCCACATCAAACACATACCTACCAGCAGTCAGTGCTGTAGTATTAGCATAATTTAAACCTAATGTTAGTTGTCCTGATGTTCCACCATTTGTAATAGTGAATGTGGCTTGAGTGTTAGCTGACGTAGCATGTTTTCTTATTTGAGAGTTTGCAGTATAACCAGTTAAATCAACAACAGAACCATCTGTATCCGTGACAGTAACAACAGTAGCAAATGTACTTCCTTGATCTATGATCATATCGGATCTTGTTGCCATTAAATAACTCCTTCATTTATATCTCTTGATGTATATATTTATAAGAAAGAATTATACGTGCCTTGATCTAAACTCTGGAAAGTTTTTATGAGATTTTTTAGCAACATTTATTAGTGCATACTTCATAATATGCAGCTCTTGTCTGTCTTGACTTCAGTCTATACCTACCCAATCCACTCTGTAGTTACTTATACAATACATAATATACCATATGTCTGTGAAGTCTTTTAAAATAGGACACGCTGAACCTTTATATTTTAATGCTCTTTCGTATCCTTTTATTCTATGTTCTTCTGTTAATCCTTCATACAATTCTTTTATTATAGGTTTAATTAAACCAAATTCAGAATCATTTAGCTTACCTTCATTGTCAAACATTTGAAGAAACAACTGTTGGCCAAATAATAACATAGTAAATGCATATACTTTTTCGTTTACTTCAAACTTCATTTTTTTATAATTCCTTAATCATAGAGGTGTCAGAAATAATGGCGTAGTTATTATTAATTTGATTTGGGGGATAGCCTGTTAATTTTATTCCTGGTTTTGAAAATAATTTAATCTGCAAATCATTAAACAATTTAATAGCACCACTGAATCCATACTTAGCTACTAACCAATCAGTAGAAAAAATATTAGATACATGAAATAATGTTTTACCATGGAAGTGTTTAATTATATTCTCTGGTTGTTTTATAACATCTGCTTGCATAAATGTCATATCAGTATTTCGGAACATTGCAATATATTTCCAAAATTGTTTCTCACCACCAAAATATTCTAATGTTCTTTTAAAACTTTTCATGAATGCTGGATTGATATCTTTGTTGTCCTGAAGTATAGGTTTATTATATATGCCGTACCATGTTAAATGTTTCCAATCTTTAAATGTACGTATCAGTTCAACTATATCTGTTGCTTGTGATTTTTTAATATGTTGAATCCAATCCAATGCTTTCATATTCCAATCATAAAAAACTATATTACCATTGTCTTTTAATGCGTTGGAATGAAAACATTCTAACCATTTAAAACCACTTGCTGGTAAAGCTACAGTATCATAGTCATCACCATTGTTTTGTATATACATATCCTCACTGTTAATTATCCATATTTGATCTTGTACACCATTGAATATTAAATTTAGAAATTGTTGGTGGCCACCAATTAACTTCTTGTGCTCCTCTTGTGAGGGCTTGTAGTTATTTTTAATCACATTCCAAAGTAATTGTTCTGCTCCTTCTGGATAATAATAGGTACGCTGAAGTCTTATTTTGAGGTTCCAATTAATTATTTCACAACCAAATCTAAGACCTGTATCTATTAGGTTCCAACCAGGACACGAGTAGTGTTGTACCTTTCTCTTACCACTGTCCTTAATCCAGAGAGGTGTATAATTATCATGGAAGTTTTCTTCACTGCGTTCTATAACTGGAAGTTCTTTTTCTCCTTCTTCAAACGTCCCAAATCTAGGACGTCCAATTTCTTTCCATGTTTTACTATTAATTAAAACAAATTGTTCATGTAATTCATACCAACGATTTTGCCATGTCCAATCTAATATATGAGCAGCTGCCAAATAATCTGGATGGGCTTCTATTTCAGTTGCAATGTCATTAATAATACTTCCACTAAATAATCTTACACCAGCAGCCATAAACAATATATGATCATACCTGTCAGCAAATTTCTTCAAGCCATCATCAATTGACTTTGCTTGAACAACATGAAGTTTAGTAGACTGTGTTGTTAACCAACCTGCATAGTAGGCTGTATATTCTCTCATATGATCAGTTAACTCTTTATGCTTAGTTGCACTATGTTGATGTATACACACACATAAATTTATATTATTATTAAATTGTCTTTGAGGTGTGTTCATTTACCTATCACCATTATTCTTTTATGCTCATATATTATTTTTGAACCAGCATATTTAATATCTGTTAACCCTGCTTGCTCTATCAACTCTCCTTGGTTCATAGCACAATTGATATGTAACCATTTAACATTACTGTTATCGTTACTTTGAAATACAAATAGTTTATCATTATAATTTTTTGTAATGTGTTTCATATCCATCATATGCTCACAGGAGGTATTAATAATTACTTCCCCTTTATAATCAATATCATCAAACACAACATCTTTTGTATGTACATTTACTTTAGGATAATCATTCCATATATGTTTTGCAATGTCTGTTGTATACTCATCTACATCATATAGATCAATATCTATCTCACCAAAGGTTTCATATAAAAAAGGTACAGCAACTAATCCATACCAACTAGCTAGTATTGATATGTGTTTGACATCAGGTTTTATTTTTTTTAATTGATGACACAACCATTCTTTACTTTCAATCTGAGTATCAAATACTGCTTCTGAATAATCTTTATATTTGTATATGTGGTTATCTGCTACGTAGCCTAATCCTTTAGCCCATAACTTTTGAACTTTGCCATAGTCCATCTAACACCTCTTTTCTATTTTGTGCATCATCAAATATGCATACTGGTAATTGTCTTAATTTATTTTGTTCTATATCTCCTGGATACATACAACCATGTTTAAATGAATAAGCTAAACCTGGTTGAAAGAATTCCATGCTGCTCATATGCCTCCTGTACAACCATGGGTCTAACCCATAGAAACTCTTGTACATTCGATCTATATGGTCATGGCACTCTTTCCACATAGGCTCACAATTATGATCATTAATAACCATTATAGATGAGTTAACATTACACATATGTATTTTTCTTGCTATACCATCACTAAACCAATCTGTCTTTAGAATGTTTAGTTTATCAGGATGTGAAGTTTCTAGAAATTTATCCAATGGTGTATGTATGTAACAATCTAAATCTAAATAGATAGTAGGCTTATTAAAAAGACCAGGCTCAAATAACTTAACTTTGTTCCACCACTTACGTTCTTTAAAGCTATCTGTAATTTTTATTATCTGTATATCTTTATGTAACCCTTGTGGGTCATCAGTCATACAAAAGTATATACAATCTTTATGAAATGTCAACAGTTGTTTATATAACTGGTTAACATATTCAACGCCATATAGTTTACCAACCTTTACAGATACTGCTTGCATATGTCAGCCTCCCAACCTTCTTTTATATCTAAAGGATCGGGTTCATGATCTTCCATAAAGATACATACTTCATGATCTTTTCTATACTTTCCTTTTTTTTGATCAGGATACTTTGCACCTCTACTATGTGAGTATACAGTACCTTCTGGATAAGTATTAATCTTATCTCTATGACATCTCCATAGATAAGCATCACTACTATATAAAGAAGCTTTTGCTCTATTATAATATCGTAAAAAATGTTCCCATATCTCTTGTGTTACTGGTGATCTATTATCTACATAAATTAAACTAGCATTAAAACCCATAGTAAGAAAATAATTACCACCGTGCATTGGTATATGATAATTAGAGTTCCAATTAGTTTTTATAATTGCAGGTGGTTCAGTTTGTATTATTTTATCCATGGGGTTTAAAAATAAATTATCTAAATCTGAAAATAGTATCTTACCTTCTATACCACATAACTTAGGAGCAAACAATGACATTTTAATTGCATCCCAAAACCACCACTGAGATTTATTATCTGCATATATACTACTAGCTGTTCCTGTATTTACAAGTGTATCTGTGTAACCAATTAAAAATAAAGGTCCATTGTTTTTAGCAAGCATATGAGCTTCATCATAATTATGTCCTTTATTGGATGACGTAATAATTTTTGATGGATGGTTTTTATCTCCACCTTGACAGTTACTTAGAACATCATTCCACAACCATGGTTCTGTACACTCTACAGGAATAATATCATCATCCAAACCATTAGGGTCATCTGTCATACAATATGAATTAAATTCACAAGGCATTTGACGTTTAGCCATTCTATGAATTAAATTAGGATAGTCAGCTGAAAACTTAGTACCCCATTTAATTGTCATTAAGTTAATCTTTTCCTGGACCATTCAGTAACCTTATATAATAACTATCTCTTTTAATGTTGGCTTTTTTATCTCTAGGAAAGAATTCAGAACCAACATCTGCTCCATAGTATTGTGAATAACATATACCTCTTGGAAGAGCTTTCAACTTATCTAATTGCTTGTGTCCTAGATAATCATCATTACCTCTATACTCTAATAAGTATCGTTGATCATCATCTTTAAAGTCATCCCATATACTTGTTAAAGTATGACCTTGCCAACCCATCACAGATGAATTAAACATAGATGGATATTTCATATCAGGATCTTCTTGTACTTCTTTAGGTTGAGCACTTAGGTCTAACCAATCAATTGGCTTCCAATAACAAAATACAGATGTTAGAAGACCAGGCGATATGTACTTATCAATATCTGATATGTCTCTATGGAATGTGGTATCTAAATCAAAATATAAATTAGTACCTTCTTGATCTATATCAGGATGAAACAATAACATTTTATTCCACCAACCATCATACTTAAATTTAGATATATCAACAATTTTAATTTCAGGATGGTTAACAGTTGTAAAGTTTGTTAGCAAATAAAACCTAAATGGTTTCTTATAGTAATTCTTACATTGCCAGAAGATGTCCCATACATGAGCATCTTTATACTTTTCTTTGACTGTAGCTTTCTCTGGTATTGTCTTTACAACAAATATGTTATTCATAATAATATCTTCTTTTAATTGATAACCACTCATCTATTTGTTCTTCAGGTTTAAAATCCTTATGCATTAATGTTAATGTATCAACTCTCTTGCTAAGTATAATATGATGAAGTGTATGATGATCTTCAAGAAAGTATTTTTCAATCATACCATCACGACCATGATTAACATATCGTATATTAGATTTCCTAACTATATGCTCTCTTACCTTAGCATCATAATCAAGTGGTATACGTTTATTTAATTCAGCTCTAAATTTAAATACATTATCATAACCTTGATACCTATCTTCATAAGTTGTAACAAGATAGTTTTTCCAACCTCGAGAATTAACTATTTGTCTATAGTAGTCCATAATACTACCACGACAAGGTATAAAATATTCTGGTAACTCTATTCCTGCTGTGTTTTTTGGCATTATGTATACGTAGCTCCTTTAGGCAACATAGATGGATCAAAAGGTGCTAGTGGCCATACTAATGCTTTACCAGCAATGTCCTCTACCATATTTTTCCATATCTCTTCATTGTATACAACGTACCCTAAAGTCATTCTTGGCTCACCACCATAAGCACTATGCCACATAATCTTATCTTCTTCTTCCTTCTTACCATAATAGCCAGTCTTCATATGCCATCCTGGTACATCAGGTATATGTACTAAGTTCTTTTCAATAGGTTTATTAATCTTACCTTTAGATCCTTCAGGATTAATATGTCTCCAGAAACCATTACCAGTTTCTGTAAATGTAAATAGAACATTGTAACCTGGTACATTCCAATTGTTGTGCCATGCAATGTAACCATCTTTTGGATACCACATCTTTAATGCACAAAATCTTATACCAAGTAATGCACCTAACTCTTTATCAAGCCATTGGTTCTTTTCTTGTATTACTTTTGCTAATTCTAAATCAAGATTCATCTTATCGTTCTTAACCCATGTAGCTATCTGATTAAAATCATAGCCATGTGAGTCAGGAGGAAAGCCATCATGTGTATCATGCTCCATAGAGTTTAAACATTCTATGCTTGTTGCATACAACGATCTATTTTCTCTATAGAACTTTCCTTTTCGCGTCATGAGTTTGGACATGTCTAATCCCCAGACAAATTTTTTCCACTCATCTAATAATTTCAAAATCTCCGATTGTATTTCGTATACCGGGGTCATCTAATGTACTCCTATCTACTAAGTCGTTTGGTATTGTGTAATGCCAGAAGACTGGCTCCTCGTTATTTTTCAATTCAACTTCAGGTCTATACCCTTTGATATAGTTCCACTTAGAATGAATTTCTTTTATCTTTACACCGTAATCAACATTGTAGTTAGTATTAAAGAATGCAAATGTATCCCAATACCATAACGTGTGAGGCCAATCGTAAGGCCAGTTCTTTTTAGGATTAGATTCAATCTGAGTCCTATAATTTTTATACCACATATCTAGCATCTTAAATGTACGTTCGTTCTTTTTATAAACAAACATACCACAGTGCCACTTCATACGCCAGCAACCTTCAGGACCTTCAAAGTCCCATTCATGAACCTTTGCAGTCTCAATCATCTTTTTATGTTCTGCCTTATAATGAGTTAATTCTTCATCACGAGTTATATAAACTACTTTTGCATTATATGGTCTATTGCATGTCATTGCCATGTCATGCTCATCATCTATCTCATCAAACATATGTCTAACATCTTCATGCTGACAATATATATCTGCATCAATATATGCTGTTATATCATAAGGTGTTTTTGTTAGTGCCCAAAGTTTAGCTCGGACGTGAGCTGGTACATCCAAGTGCACATGATCAAATAAATGTCTATGCTCTTCTTTGAACCAATCTCTATGTGTGTAGATAGCTATCTTTGCTTCAGGATAGAAGTCTTTGATTGAATCAGCACACATAACGGCTGCATCATAATAAGGTTTAGAAAATGAAGCAACTAACATAAATCCTTTAGTCTGTTGCTGGTTTTCCATTCATACTCTCCAATGCTATAATTGCGCCTACGTAAGCGGTCAGTTCCATAATACTTTTTGATCTTCTAATTTTAGATTTCATATCTCTATTAGTTGTATTACGAATCACATCCATTTCAAAAGCATCTATCTTAGCTTGGAACAACTTCTCTTGATCCATTTTATGCTGACGATCCTTATCACCTACTTCTTCTTTTTTTCTCATCTTATCAAGACGATCAATTTCTTTTTTAGTATTTCTATTGATAGCTTCTTGACCTACGAGCTTATGTACCCAATACCAAGCGTCTTGATGTTCTTTGGTATTATGAATTTGGTGTGCGTCTGTAGGTCCAGGTTGACCTTGTGGGCCGTCTGGATGT
>Ga0308018_10001622_pt1 | contig 10439 bp, 9 predicted proteins | sample Neamet282_FD_203130 | JGI IMG/M metagenome (GOLD analysis project Ga0308018, IMG submission 203130) | Marine microbial communities from water near the shore, Antarctic Ocean - #282 | ecosystem: Environmental > Aquatic > Marine > Unclassified | place: Southern Ocean | collected 2014-10-01
TGGATGACACACGCTCTTTCCTGGATCGCAGGTCGGCGCCCGACTCGGCCCACATCTGCGCGAAGCGTTCACGGTGTTGGGGTGCTCGGTCTCCACTTCCCTGCTCGTCATACATCTCGCCGGGCCGTTCGTGCACCCTTGCCGTCGGATTCGGGCACCGCCATCGGGAGAGGCTGTGCCTGGACCGGTTCGGGACGAGCGAAGCCCCCCGCGACCAGAAGAGCTCCCACGACGGTATAACAGGTAGAGGTGCGCATTGTTGCTGCCTTGCTGAGGGTTGCCGCAGCAATCGACCGAACGGTGAGGGGATCGGCAAGCACAGGACTCGCTGGTGTCGGTCGGCTGTCGGGATAGCTTACCTCCTTGATCGGCTCGACAGGAGACAGGGTGTGAACGGCATGAATAAGATGGACCGGAAGCGTTTTCTGGCGAGTGCGGCTGCGATTGGAATTGGCGCCACTGGCCTCGAGAATCTGGAGGGTGCGGTGTCCCCCGTGTCAGGAACCGAGGCGTTGGGATCACGGCGCTTCTGGCCCGGATACGATGAGGCGATTGTCGTCGATTTTCTGGCGAGCCCCGGCTACTTCAACTATCCGCTCAATCCACCATTGAACGGAGAGATGATCCAGAACGCGGTCGGCTCGGGGATCACGGCTGTAAACCTCACGGTTAGCGGGAGTGACTTCGAGGGAACCGTCCGCAAGATCTCTGGATGGATGGATCGGATCGAACGTTTCCCCGGGGCGTTGATGCAGGTGCGCACGCGCGCACAACTGAACGAGGCGAAAGCGAGCGGGCGGCTAGGTATCGTTTTTGGGTTCCAGGACACGACCCCGTTCGAAGGCGGCCTCGACCACATCGCCACGTTCCAGGCCCTCGGAGTAAAGGTCACTCAGCTGACCTACAACGTGCGAAACCTGGTCGGTGACGGTTGTCTGGAGCCCGCGAACGGAGGCCTCACCCGATACGGGCATCAGGTGGTTGAACGCATGAACGACCTCGGCATGCTCGTCGACGTGAGTCACTGCGGTCAGCGCACGACCGCGGAAGGCATCGCGGCATCGACCGTCCCTATGGCGATCACTCACAGCGGATGTAGCGCAGTGGCGGAGCATCCACGTTCGAAGCATGACGCGGAGCTACGCGCCCTCGGGGACAACGGTGGCGTCATCGGGATCTATCTGATGCCGTTTCTCACACCAGGCCGCGTAGCCATGCTCGACGATGTGCTGAATCACATCGAGCATGCTCTCAATGTGTGTGGAGAGGATCATGTGGGGATCGGTAGTGACCTGTCGACGACACCCATCGATGATTCCGAAGATTACTGGTCTGCGCATCGGCAGTTCGTCGCCGGCCGAATTGAGCGCGGGATCGCTGCGCCCAACGAAGACCCGGACATCCTCTTCACCGTCGAGGACCTGAACTCGCCGCGGCGGATGGAGATGATCGCGGACGGTCTGGCCCGACGTGGCCACGGGGACAGGGTGGTAGAGAAGGTGATCGGAGGAAATTGGGTGCGCCTTTTTGATGAAGTTTGGCCGTCCTGATTTGAGCCCAAGTTCTAGACGGTAAGGATTTCGCTTGATCCTGAGACGGCTCTGAGTACATGTTGGCGCCCATGAACGCCGAATTCTCGACCAGCGCGACAACGGCAGACGCCGGCCGCTCTCTCAGGCTGCGTGGCGCCGACCGGGCTCGGGCAGGCGTCTGGATCGTGGAACTGAACGAGGGCGCTCGAAGCTTCTACCAAGCCGTTAGCTTCGCGTTTGACGGAGCGACCCAGCTGGATGAAGCCACCGAGGACCACCTCGTTGCTCTAGGGTACCGGACCCGGCTTGCGGACGCCGAGGTGTGAAGAACTCGATCGCATCCTACATCCGGACCGTGCCCGACTATCCGAAGCCGGGCATTCTTTTCCGGGATGTCACCGGACTACTCGAGGATGCGCGCGGACTCCGCATAGCTGTCGATCAACTCGTCCATCGGTACATCGATCAGCACGTGGACCTCGTTGCCGGAATCGAGGCCCGTGGATTCATCTTCGGAACGCCTGTCGCCTACGAGCTAGGGGTCGGCTTCATTCCGATTCGCAAAGCCGGGAAGCTGCCGGGAGCGGTAGTCGGAATCGACTACGAGCTTGAGTACGGCACCGACCGAATGGAGATGCACGTGGGCGCCATCGGACCTGGCGCCAAGGTGCTGCTCATCGACGACCTGATCGCGACTGGCGGGACAGCGTGTGCCGCACTCGAGTTGATTCGTGGCGTCGGAGGCGAAGTCGAGGAGGCGTGCTTTGTGATCGACCTCCCAGACCTTGGCGGTGCCGACCGGCTACGCTCGCTCGGCTGCCAGAGCTTCTCCCTTTGTGAATTTGCGGGGCACTAACCCGCCGCCAGATCGAACTCCCTGGCGAGCTCCACATCGAACATCGTGATGCCACCCACATCATGCGTGGAGAGATCGATGCGCACCGTCCGGTACACGTTGAACCACTCCGGATGATGATTCACTCGCTCGGCGCATAACGCGGCTGCGGTCATGAACGAGAACGCCTCGACGAAGTCGGCGAATACGTACTCCTTGTGGAGTTTTCCCTGCTCGACGGTCCATCCGGTGAGGTCGGCGGTCGCCTCTGTCAGCGTTTGTCCGGAGAGGACTTCTCTCGACGTCACGGCGCGCTGGCCGTGATCATGTTGGCCAGGTGGCTCATCTGTGAGGTGAGCCGATCGATGGCCTCTACGTACCGCGTCTCCCATTCGGGAACATCGTCCGGATCGTCCGTTTCGATCTCATACCTGAGTCCCGGCAGCATCCAGGACGCGTATCCGCTGAAGGGGTCAGGGGACACGTAGAGCGACCGGCTCCACGGACGATCCTGTAGACCGCGGTTGTCGAGCCAGGCCTTCTCGAGACGAATGAACTCGGCGTTGATCGCTTCCGCGTCCTCACTCGGAACGGAGCCAGCGGCAATGCGGTTTGTCCGAGCCATTTCGAGCTGGGTCGCGGCCTCTTCGAGTGCATTGGTCGAAGCCACCAGGCGGTCGAGATTCACATCGATACGTCGAAATTCAGCGACCTCGAACAGGGTGTTCACGTGCGTGCGGGTGTCGATGGCGTAACGCGTTACGTCGTACGGGAGCAAGTCGGCGTTGGCGAGTCGGAGTGCCAGGAGGCCGTCGGCCGTGGCGAGCATGGGCCCATAGACCCAGTCGGGGTCACCGAAGCGCTCGAACCAGGCGAAGTTGTCGTAGTTCGAGTGGTAGACGCCGCTGCGCCCACTCGATGTGAGGCCCGCCGACGGAATTCCCGCGTGCGTGTAGAAGGCGATGTGATCCGATCCGCCCCCGAGGTTCCCCATGACGGGTGTGCCGTTCTCGGCCTGCGCCGCCCACCATTCGTAGACGCTGCGCCCTTCCTTCGGGTACGGCGTGTCTCGGATCGCGTCGAGGATCGGCTGCTTCAGAGATGGTGACGAGGAAGAGCCGAAATTCGGCCCCGAAACCGCACCGTCCGCATTGATGTACGCGACGGCTCCACTCGTCAATTCCGGGAGAAACTCTTCGACCCATTCAGTGGAGCCGATTACACCGTACTCCTCGGCGTCCCAGTGTGCGATCAGGATGGAGCGTCGAGGACTGCAGCCCTCGTCAGCCAGCTCTCCAAGAGCATCCGCAAGAGCGAGGAGCATGGCGGTGCCGCCATTCGGATCGATGGCTCCGAAGCCCCAGGGGTCGTAATGCGCCCCAAGGACGATCCACTCGTCAGGGAACTCGCTACCCTCAAAGGTGCCGACGACGTTCGTTGCACGGGTGAGCGCCTTCGGCTGATTCACCCGGACCCGCACGGTTAGTTCTGATCCACCGGTCAGTCGGTATGGCATGTCTAGCCCACCCTGCCACTCGTCCTGCGCAACTTCACCCGTCATGCGAGAGAGAATTTCAGCCGCAGCGTTGTAGCCGAGTGGCAGCACCGGGATCGTGTGAAGGCCGACCTCGTCCGGGTCGAGACGCTCGACCTGCACTGGCCCGTCGATCGGGAGCGCCGGCACGAACGGCGTCAGCGGATCCCCAGTCCAGGCGAGCGTAAGCACCGAGCCACGCTGAATGATTTCACCGCTCAGCATGGGCCCCTCCGGGTACGCATCCTCTTCCACCTCAGGCGCGTCGTTGAACATGATGACACCCGCGGCACCGCGCTCCTCGGCGAACAGCACCTTGAAGCCACGGAAATTCCCACCGTAGCGAGCGATGACGATCTTGCCCTCGAGCGAGATCCCCAGCGAGTCCAGGGCCCGGTAGTCGGCGCGCGTCCCATAGTTGGCGTAGACGACCTCAGCCGTGGCATCACCGCTTCCCGAAAACGCATTCCATCCGTTCAGTAGGTCCGGGTGGCCGGAGAACCGGTCTTCTGGCAAGGCGGCTTCCCTATTGCTGAGCTGCATGGTGATCGGAGAGACAATGTGTGCCTCGACGTCATCCGTGAGCTGCGGCAAGTAGACGTCGTAGGGATGTTCGCGAACGGACATGCCTGCGGCCTTCATGGCCCGGACCAGGTAGTGGCCAACCTCGACCTGCGCAGCGGATCCAGTTGGATGCGGGGTCGCCGTGATGATCCGCAGATGCTCCCTGAAATTGTCGCCTGACGGAAGGCCGACAAATTTGGCCTCGCAGTAGGCCTGACGGGCAGCGCTGGTCGCAGTGAAGCCGACTGGCGCCGAAATCTGGACCGAGCTCTGTCCAGCAAGACTCGAGGCGAAGAAGGCTGTCGCGATCAGGGCGAGCGAATGGACTCGTGCGTGCTTGGTCATAGAAACCACGGCGTGTTCGAAGAGTTGGATCAGTCAGTGGTGCGTCGTAACGGCCTCGATGACCGCACGTTGCAGGGGTCCAACGTCGGTGTAGTTGGTGCTTTCGTCCACACCGAAATGCTGACGGTTGGTGAGCAGGACGACGGTGAGGTCCGAGTGGGGGAGGGCCGCAACGAACGTTCCCGTGAAGCCGGTATGGGCGAACGTCTCGGCAGGCGCATAGTCGGGGAGCTGCCACCCGAGGGCTTGTCCATCGACTTCCTGGGTCAGGAATTGATCTACGGTGGCCTTCTCAACCAGACGCTGCCCGTCGTGCTTCCCGCCATCGATCAACATTTGAAGGAGAGTCGAGAGCTCGCGCGCGGTAGAAAACAGGCCTGCGTGGCCAGCCACACCTTGGAACGCGTGATGTGCATTTCCGTCATTGACCTCGCCGGAGAGAGTGTATTGTCGCCAATTGTCCCAGCGGTCGGGGTCTCCCTCGATGGCGTAGCCGAAATCCGGGTCGTGGACCATGCGGCGCTCGAACGGATTCCCGTGTGATGTTGAGGCGAAATGCGACTCCCCGCGGCGCGTAGATGCGATGAAGCCGGTGTTCAAGAGGCCCATCGGTTCGAACAGCGCCCCCCCAACGTAGGCATCCAAGCGTTCGCCGCTTTGCTCCTCCACGATGCGTCCGAGGAGCATGAAGCCCAGATCCGAGTAGTGGCGTCCTTCCCCAACCGGCCATCTCAGGGGGAGGTCCCTGATGTAGGCGTATGCTTCGTCGCGATCGGTGGCATGGTAGTACGTCGGCTGCCACTGGAAGAGTCCTGATGTGTGTGTGAGCAGGTGGCGCACAGTGATCGTCTCCCTCCCTCCACCTCGGAAATCCGGCAGGTAGTCGACCACCGGGGCGTCGACCTCGACCAGACCCTGATCGACGAGGAGCATGATGGCCATTGTAGTAGCCATGACCTTGGTCACGGAGGCGAGGTCGAAGACTGTCTCGGCCATCATCGCAGTAGGAGTGGCGACCTCGGTGACTTCGGGGGGAGGCGCGTCAGGATACTGGCCGGCGCCGAAGTCCTCGACTCTCGACCATCCGTAGGCTTTCTCGTGAAGGATGTTGCCATTCTTTGACACGAGCAGGACGGCGCCTGGGATCTGCCCCTCGCGCACCCATGACTCGACGAGCGAATCAGCGCGCTGCACTCCGGAGCCGACCGATGCCAGACCGGATGTCGCCGCGTCGTCGCCGGGGGTGCAGGCGCATAGAATTCCGACGCCTGCGAGGACGAACCCTCTAACGCGCAGGGCGCGTGGTCCGGTCATGACCGGATCGCCCCTACCGCGTCTTGGTCCAGATGACGATGACGCCACAGGGTCCACCGGAGGCGCCGCCGCTGGTGGTCATGCCGTACTCGATCGGGACCTCGGCGGGTCGCCGATAGATCTCCACCGCGTCGATCATCTCAAGCGGCGCGAGGAGCTGGATGGGCATGTCCTGTGTCATGTTCACCGACATGCGTGCGCCGTCGAGGTAGATCGTTGGCGAACAGTACTGACCCACGCCGGTCATTCGGACGGTCATACCCTCGAAGGCGTTGAGTCCACCCTGGGGGTATTCCAACAGCACGCCCGGAATTCCCATGAAGAGGTCCTCGGCTGTCCTTGCGGGGGATTTCTCAATGACGATCGGTGTGATGAAGTGTCCAAGTCCCCGCGTGACCCGTCGGACGAAGCCGTTCTTCACAAGCTGGTGCTGGAGGGCGGGACGCTGAAGCGAAACAAGAATTCCGTCGATTGGCATGGGTGCTGCGGCGATCCTGAATTCCACGTCCATCTCGCCGCTGTCGCCGAGTTCAAATACGCCTGCCGCAGTCTCCTTGAAGCCGAAGGCCGAAGCGATTAGGACGAAGGATCCGGCCCCTTGTGTCTCGACGGAGAATCGACCCCGACCGTTGGACACTGCTGATGCAATGGAGTCACCCGCCTCGGTCATCAGAATGATGAGTCCGAGAGAAATCGGCGTGCCCGACTCCACTTCCATCAATGTGCCCTCGATCGTCTGCGCGGCTGTCGGGAGCGCCACTCCTGCTGCGAGCGCGACTACCACCACCAACCTCAACAGAGCGAACGCGCGTAGTCGCGCGTGAACCATCTGCGATCCTCCGAAAATCTGGAACTGCATAAGTATTTCAATATACTCAGGCTTCTCACATACGTTACGCCACCCCTAGGGTATTACATCGATTCACTGACCCTCGTCTCAGTAGCCCAACTCGGGGCCGTCGTGTTTGTCGGGGCGGTCGTGCAGGGTGCCGCGGGTTTTGGGTTCGCGCTGCTGGCGCTTCCGTCCGTGATGTTGATTACGGATTCCGCAGACTCGGTTCCGCTCGTCATCGTCCTTACCCTTGCGATTTGCTCCGGCCTGGCCTGGAGAATGCGTGATCAGGTGATTTGGCGTATGGTGGGTCAGATGCTGCTGGGCGCTGTGATTGGATGGCCTGTTGGCCTGCTCCTGTTTACCCGAGCTGACGAGTCGCAACTACTCATCGGGGTCTCGGTGATCGTGCTGGGGTCGGCCGCCTATCTGATCCGGAGAGGGTACGCCGGTCGACCGTCCTTGGTCGACACACCCGGGCAGGGAGAGTCTGACGTCGTGTGGCGAGGGTCGACAGCAGCTGGGATCGGTGGCATTGCCGCTGCGATGACTGTCGCACTCGGGATGCCTGGGCCGCCGGTCGTGCTGTATCTGGCTGCCCTGTGCGTTCGGAAGGACGCGATGCGGGCAACGATGATGACCTTCTTTTTTCTGGTTTACGTCGGTTCGCTCGGGCTCCAGGCAGGAGTCGTGGGTGTATCGGGAGCCGTCTGGCGAGCCACCGCCTTTCTAGTGCCCGTTGCATTGGTTGGGGGCTGGGTTGGCGACTGGCTCTCCGGAAGGCTCGACCAGCATACGTTCTGGCGTTGTGCCGTCGTGTTGATCGGGCTTACGGGGCTCGCAGCACTCGGCTCTGTCTTCCTGCCGTAGCCGGGTCGCTCAGCCTCCCCAGGGTGCTGGCGGTGCGCCGATCGGCGCGGTCAGGTCGAACTCTACGCGGAAGCGACGTCCTTCTCGCCTCAGTGCGTACGCGAATATCGCACCGGGGTGTACCTCGACGGTCCAGATATTGGTGGCGGCGGTCGGAACGAGATCTGCTGTGTACGCATCTGCGTGGAAGTCCTGAGTGGTGGCGGTGCCACGACCCTCCGTATCCCCTCCATACTGCGTGACGGCGTCCTCGGTGCCGTCCTCATGTCGATGGTCATGCTTCAACCGGAGGCCTGCCGCGGTAGGAGTAATCACCCAGGTGCGAGAACGATCGTCCCCGACGAAGAAGGGGATCCGGATCTCGGCCATGTCGCACGAGCGAACGTGCATGATCAGGCGCTGACCCTCGAAGGCATCGTCCGGCGGGACACTCTCCACCACCCGGCCTTCGAAGGCTTGCCCACACAGGCCCTGCAACGTGTCCCAATACAGGAGTTGCGGGTCTGCGTCGACGGCTTCCGCCGCTGTGTCCGGCGGCGGTGTCTCGGTGCAGGCCGACATGGTCAGGACGATGGCGGGCAGAACGAGAGCGTAAAGAGCAGGACGAGCGAGCCGCACGGAGAGTCTCCAGGTCGAGGGTCTGCCACAGAGTACCGACCCTGCCGGTCTGGCGCACCGCCTGTATATTGGCCCGCTCGACATCTGCGATGATGGCTCGAACGGAGTCGCGTGGCGGGCAATCTCAAAAACCGGAACAGATCATGCTTAGCACCCTCGTTCTAGCTGCGCTCCTTCAGGTACCGCCTCAGACTGAGGATCTCGTCCCAGGCACTCGTTACGATCCGGCGATCCCCACCCTCGAGCAGGTTGTGGGTCACGACTTCGGTGAGGAGATCACGAGCCCGTCTGACATCGTACGGTACTTCCAGGCCTTGTCTGAAGCCGCACCTGACCGCACCGAGCTCGTTCAGTACGCAGAAAGCTGGGAGGGCCGGCCTCTTTTCGTTTTGGTCATTGGGTCGGAGGAGAGAATGGCTGGTCTCGACGACCTGAAGGCCGAGATCGCACGGTTCTCCGCCGTGAAGGGCCTCTCGGACAGCGAAGTCGAGAATCTAATTGCAACACTACCCGTAGTGACGGCCCTCATGCATGGGGTGCACGGGAACGAGATCAGCTCAAGTGGCGCGGCGATGGCTGAGGCGTACCACCTGCTTGCCGCACAGGGTAACGACGTGGCCGACCTGATTCTTGCCGAATCACTGGTGCTGATCGATCCGGCCGAGAACCCCGACGGGCGCGCACGTTTCGTGCAGCACACGACGTCATCACGGGCAGCGTGGCCGAATCGAGAGACCTACTCAGCGGAGCACGACGAGCCGTGGCCGGGCGGGCGAGGGAATCACTACCTCTTTGACCTGAACCGCGATCTCTTCATTCAGAGCCAGCCGGAGACGCGCGGAAAGGTCGAGATTTTTCTCGAATACCGGCCAAACATCGTTGCTGACCTTCACGAGATGGGCGGGAACTCCACATACTTTTTCCCGCCAACGGCACCCCCGGAGAATCCCTGGTACGGCGATCGACAGATTGCACTGATGGACGTGTTCGGACGGGCAAACGCACAGGCGTTCGATGCGCGTGGCTTCGCGTACTTCAATCGGAACGTCTACGACCTTTTCTATCCGGGCTACGTGGACATGTGGCCCATGAATCAGGGAGCTCTGGGGATGACGTACGAACAGGCGTCCGCACGGGCGCTCGTTCTCGAAAAGAGTGACGGTGACATCCTCACCTATGGGGACGGTGTGCTGCATCACTTCACCGCTGCCATTACTACGGCGGAAACTGCCGCTCGGAATCGCGAGATGATTCTCCGGGACTATCTCGCGTACCGGAGGGACGGCATCGCGATGGGTGAGAATGGCGCTGCCGAAATCGTGATTCACTCCGCTCACGACCCCGGCATGGCTAACCGCATGGCGGACATGCTCGTGCGCAATGGAGTCGAGGTGCGTCGCTTGACTGGTCCCGTATCGGTTGGTGGACGCACGCTGTCGGCGGCGGGAACCTACATCGTGCCGATGGATCAGCCGGCGCATCAGGCCGCGCGTAACCTGCTCGATGACCACGTGCCCATGGATGAGGCCTTCATTCAACGGCAGATTGAGCGGCGGGCGCGTAGAGAGGGGGACGAAATCTACGATCTGACAGCATGGAGCCAGAGCCTGCTGTGGGATGTCGAGGTTCTCGAATCCGAGCGGGCTACCGGAGCCGCAGGGGATCTCGTGTCGGTGGGCGGCACGGCGGTGAGCGGGCAAGCGCCGGTTCTGCCGGAAGCGAGGGTCGGGTACCTGATGCCCTGGGGCACGGCGACTGTGTCGGCGGTCGTGGAAGCCATGCGCGAAGGCCTTCGGGTTCGAGCGTCTGGTGAGTCGTTTACCCTTGGCGGCCGTGAGTACGGTGTCGGCACGGCAATCCTACGAGTGTCGGAAAACAACGGTAACCTGCGGACGACGTTGGCCGGTATCGCCGCGAAGCACGGTGTCGAAGTTGTGCCGATCGACGATTCCTATGTAACGGCGGGTGCGTCCCTCGGGGCTAACAGCGTACGCG
>Ga0308018_10001625_pt1 | contig 10437 bp, 5 predicted proteins | sample Neamet282_FD_203130 | JGI IMG/M metagenome (GOLD analysis project Ga0308018, IMG submission 203130) | Marine microbial communities from water near the shore, Antarctic Ocean - #282 | ecosystem: Environmental > Aquatic > Marine > Unclassified | place: Southern Ocean | collected 2014-10-01
TAGCATCTTTTGCATGTAGAATTCGCCGCTGAGAATGACCACCTTCTTTGACAAAATGGAATTCACCATCTTCATTGGTTTCAAATCGAACACCGATGTTGAGTAAATCATGTATTCGAGCACCAGATTCTTCAATCACTCGACGTACAACTTCTTCATCGCATAATCCATCGCCACTCGCTAAAGTATCCTTGATGTGTGATTCAAGTCCAATGCCGTCAGTTTTGTCGAGAATAGCGGCAATCCCGCCTTGTGCCCAATTTGTAGAGGAGTCGATTGGTCGTTGTTTGGTGATGACGGTCACCGTATGGTCAGCATCAGCCAGTCGCAATGCGGCAAATAAGCCGGCAATGCCGCTTCCGATGATGACGATGCGTGCCACAGTGCCCCTCTCATGCGGGGGTGCATGCAACTACATTTCACCTCATCGGCAAGCGAAACCGCTATGTCCGGCCCTTGATTACCTCCCGGTATGGCGAACCCTCGGGAAGCACTCGGCATCATTTTTGGTTGCTGCTTGGTTGGTTTTTCAATAGCAAATGTAGGATTGGGGAAAATCGCACCCCTCATCATTGATGGGGCTGGTAAAGTGAAAGTCAATATCACGGAAATGTTCCTACCCTCTTGCAGTATTCCAACGATTGAAGCGGAATTAAAAAATGGTGATCCATCTTTCTGTCTCGGTGCAGTTGGTTCTTGGGAAGGTGTAGATCTTCTGTTCCTCTGCTTGGGATTATTTGTCCTCTTGTATGGCCGTATTGGTTTTATTCGAGTAGGACGTCGTTCAGAACGACGTTACCATGTTCTTTTCGGAGTGGGGGCGGCCTTGTTCAGTATTGCCATTCTTGACCGTCTCAATTTTTTACCTCGTGCAGCAAGTTCTCAAGGTATATCTGAATTGATGCCAATCTACGTGAATCCATTCTTGTTTCAATGTATTATCGCTACAGTGGGCGCCTTCATCATGGCTGGACCGAAGCATTGGGAGGCCGAAGCCATTGAACAAACACGAGACCGATTGGACAAGAGACGGAAAGTCGCGGACGATTTCAGAAACGCTTTTGGTTCGATAAAAGTGTCTTTAGATTCACGTAGTGGTTCAACGAAGCGAATTTCACGTTCACGACTTCTGAAAAAGGATTCACAACTTCATATGCGGAGAGATGCCTCGAAAAGCGTCAAAGTGCTGGCAACATGCCCCTATTGCAAAGGCGGCGGATGTAATGAATGTGGCCAATCTGGCACACTGTGAGCCTTCAGACCCAACACCTTTCCGAGGTTTTTGACGCCTTCTGGCTCACGCTAATCACCTGCCAAAACCAATGCACTGCCCTTCTATCACTCGCATTGTTTAAGACCTGTGGGAGATGGGTGCCGTAGATAAGGTCGAGGGAAAGTACTTCGGTTAGAGGGATAGGGATGTATCTTCAAGCATTAGAAATTTCAAACTTTAAATCGTTCAAGGGCGAAATTACGATACCATTAGATCGTGGATTCACTGCGATTACTGGACCCAATGGTTCAGGCAAATCTAATTGTGGCGATGCGATTCAATTCGTACTTGGCCCTCGCAGCAACAAAGTCATCCGTGCACAAAATGCGAAGGACTTGATCTTCAACGGTGGCAAGAATTCCAAACCAGCCCGTTCTTGCGATGTGACACTTGTTTTTGCCAATCCTTTGCTTGCCAGTGGTCGTCGCCGTCTTCCTTTGGACCAAGATGCAGTTCGAATGACCCGCTCAGTTCGATTATCTAAATCGAATAACACCATCACGACATATCTTCTCGACGGAGAAGAAAGCAGTCAAAAGACCTTCCACCGCCTTCTTGGTGCGGCCAATGCCCGTCCTGATGGCTACAATATCGTGCTTCAAGGTGACGTCACCAAGTTAGCAAAAATGACCGCTAAAGAACGCCGTAAAGTGCTTGATGGCGTGGCCGGTGTTACTTCTTATGACGATGAAATTAGAAAGGCTGACCGTCAAAAAGAGATGGTCGAAGGCTACATCGAACGCATTGGTCTGCTTGAAGATGAACAGAAAGCTCGCCTCAAGGATTTAACCAAAGAGAAAAACCTCGCACTCAAAGTTCAAGATTTGGTTGAAGAGCTCAAACTCGCCCGTATCATTTCGGCTCAATCGAAATTAGCAAGTCAGAAATCCGAACGGAAATACATGGTCGATGAGCGTGTAAGAATCGATGGAGAAGCAACTCAGTTGGAACTGATTGTCAAAGCAGGTGCAAAAACGCTCTTGGGACTTGAAGACCAAATCGGGGTATTGCAAAAGCAAATCGAAGATTTGATGGGCGGAGATTCGAATGGATTACTCGCTGCAATTAGTCAACTTCAGATTCGAATTGCGACCAGTAACGACCGTATAAGTGAGGCTGAAGACAAAGATATCGAGGATAAAGAGGAATTAATTGAACTTGTAGAATCTTTACAGCAAGCACAAACTTCACTCGATGAATTCAAACAGGAACTCGTCAATGCCAGTGTTGACTTGAAAAACGCAGAGTCCGCCTTGGTTGAAGCCAAGAAAGAAGAGATCGAAGTGCAAACGCTTCTCGAATCCTCTGGGACTGCAAACGCAGCATTGTCCCGGGCACTTTCAAAAGCCATCCTTGAGACTGAAGCGGCAACTGGGAAACTGGGGTTGGCACAGGACGAAGTCAACCGTGTCGCAACCCAGGCTGAAATGTTGAGTGAACAATTGAGCACTGCACAAGAAGCTGCTGAAAGCGCTCGTCTTGCTCTGGGTGAATCACAGTACGTTGGTGAGCAACTTGGCGCTGATGCACCTGACCAAGACCGCAGGAAACTCGGCGACCAATTGCTTACAATGCAGCGTTCTGAGGCCAAACTCGTTGAAGAGTCTCAGGCGGTCGAAACCCGACTCCGTGAAACAGAACGTAAACTCAACACTGCGAAAAATGAACTTGAAAACAAAAGTGGGGCCAAAGGCATGGCCGGCGGTGCTGCTGCGATTATCGCTGCACGCGACCGTGGAGAATTGTCGGGCATCATCGGTACGGTTGCAGAATTGTGCCAACCCCGAGATCCTGCTCATATCGATGCACTTTCAACCGCTATTGGGGGCGGGATGACTTCGGTTGTTGTCGATAACGATGAAGTCGCTGCCAAAGCCATACAATGGCTGGCTCAGAACAAAGCCGGTCGTGCAACGTTCCTACCGCTGAACAAACTCACACAATCACGTGCTGCTGGAAAGGCATTGATGGTCTCTAAGAAACCAGGTGTCATCGGCTTTGCCAATGAATTATTAGACTTCGACCCACGAATTGATATCGCTATCCGTTTCGTACTTCGTAACACGCTTATCGTCGACAATATGTCGACAGCCCGAATGAACATGGGCGGTGTGCGTTTGGTTACGCTCCGAGGTGACGTCACCGAAGCAGGAGGCGCCATGGTTGGTGGTTCAAAGCGAAGAATGACCGTTTCCTTCGGTGGAAACATACAGGGTGCCAGTGAAGTCGAGGCTCTCTCCTCTGACGTCGAACGATTCCGTTTGATGGCAGATACTGTCAACGGTGCATTGGCTGACGCCCGCCAGTTACAAAGTGAATTACGGGTTAAAATCAATGCTCTTTCCGATGGTGACCATGCCGTACGATTCCAAGAATGGCGAGCCGAGCACAAGCAAACGCAAACCAATCACAACACGGCACTGGGCTTAGTTGCAACACACGAAAAACGCCTGATGGAACTCAAATTAGAAGGATCGAACAAAATACGTGAGCACGACCAAGCACAGCAACATCTTGGTCAAGTAAACCAAACACGTTCTGATGCACAATCTGCATTAGAAGATGCAAGTCCAGAGCATCTCAAAGATCGCTTACATGCAGCAGAGGTTAAGCGCGTTGAAGCGGAAAGCCTCAAAGTTCAAGCGGAAATTTCACTCAATGGTGATTCAAGCCATCAAACTCTTTTGCGCAGTCGAGTTGATGAACTCAGCCAGCGAATTACGCTGCTGAAGGGGAATGCTATTCTCCGTAGTGAACGCATCGATACACTCCAAGCCGGCGTTGCAACCGACTCTATAGAGTTGAAAAGCAAAGAAGACGAACGTTTCCAATTCCTTGAAGAGAACCAAGGTCTTGAAGAGCGAACAAGTTTACATGTCAATCTCCAACAAAAAGCCACAGATGCTCGCTCTCGCCGAGTGATGGTTGAAGAGATGGGCCGTGCTCTTGGTTTGAAAGATGAATCGATCAGAGACACACTGCAAGAAATGGCAGAAAGCAACATCGAGGCTGCTGCAGAAGATGCAACTCTACCAAGCGTCGGTGATGCTGAACGTAACGAGCGCCACCTCCAACGCAGACTTGACTCTCATGGCCCAGTCAACATGCTTGCCATCGAACAATTCGATGCATGCGAGGCTCGTCTTTTAGAAATGAAAGGCGACTTCAAGACACTCCAAGACCGCCGTAAGCATCTCATTGATGTTACTGAGAAACTCGAAAGCCAACGCAAAGAACGTTTGCTGAAGGTTTTGGTGAAGGTCAATGAGAACTTTAAGGTCGCTTACAAATCTCTCAGCGATGGTGGACGAGGAGAATTATTCCTTGAAAACAAGGATGAACCGTTCAAAGGTGGATTGGAACTGTGGGCACAACCACGTGGCAAGTCTGCCAAGGTCACTCGACATCAGTTGTCAGGTGGTGAACAGTCGATGGCTGCTCTAGCACTGATTTTTGCCATTCAGGATTATGATCCAAGTCCATTCTATTACTTCGATGAAGTCGACCAAAACCTCGATGGATACAATGCAGAACGAATCGCTTTGATGTGTCGAGAACGCAGTAAGCGTGCTCAATTCATCATGGTGACCTTGCGTAAGGTCTCGCTTCGACTTGCAGACCATCACATCGGCATCACGCATGGCGGTGACGGTTGCAGTCGACGCATCGTTGACTTCGACCGCGATAAGGCGATTGCACTGGGTGAAAGAGCCCTTGCAGAAGCTGAAAAAGACAATGCTCAGAATCATTCACGAATAGAGGAAGCCTCGGCTGCCTCTCACGAAATGCCTGAAGTTCCTGAACCATTGGCGACACCAGGTAGCCTTGGAGGATTACTCAATCACATGCCCGCTTCCGAAGAAACGGTTCAAGAAGATACAGAATCAAGTCTTGGATTAACTGCTCTATCAGAGCGAACTGCTGACATGACTGAAGATATTGAAGAATATGCAGAAGTCGCTCAAGCCATTCAAGCGGTTGAAGAGCAAGAGCAAGCGACTGAAGAGTCGAATGATACCGAGGAAGAAACGGTTTGAGGTGAGCACTATGGCAGAGCAACAATCAGGTTTGGACAAATGGTTCCTTCGCCAGGATGTCATTGACCAATTGTTAGCATCGGGTGAAGACTCACAAGAAGCGGCTTTATTCGGTGACAAAATCATGGCGATTGCTGAAACAGAAGAGGCAGAACACCAAACACTCATCGATCCATTTGACCGGTCGGTAGCACTGGTTCTTTCCTTGGTTCGAGAAGAAGGGCTTGATGCCTGGAATATCGACCTTTCGAGCTTTCTCAAAGTATTCACTGCTCGGATAAAATCCGAAGCAGGTGCACTGGATTTGCCAGCATGTGGACGCCTTATACGCCTTTCTTGGGAAGTGTTGCACCAACAAGCTGAGGATTTGTTTGACCGTGTTCAGCATTCTGAAGAAGAAGCAGACTGGGACGACGGTAATGGATTTGGTTGGGAGGCTGACTATAACGATGAAGATTTTTTCTTCACCAATTCCATTCTTGAAGGAAGTGCTGATGAAATCCTCCCAGACCTCTTAGAAAACCGTGTCCGTCGTGACGAAGGTCGCCCTGTGACTTTGGTCGAATTACTTTCAGCATTCAAAGATGCATCCGATGATGCAGAAATGCTTCGGCTCCGAGAAGAAAACCGATTAGCGCACGAAGAAGAATTGAAAGAATACCTTGCGGATGTCGATGGTCGGATGCATAATGAAGACCTCGAAGGTGATATCAATCGCTGTTGGCAAGCCCTTCGGACCTCATGTTTGGCTGCTGGTCAAACCAAAGTCCCTGTTCTCAAAGTGATGCAGGAACTCAAACCAATTCTCGAACAGACATTTGGTACTGTTCCCGATGGGTATGACGATGAAGCCAAGGTCGCCTCTTTCATTGCAGGTCTCTTCCTGACCCACCGTGGTTTTGCCTCTATTACGCAGGACAGCGTCCCAGATGGTGAAATCTTCTTAGAGGATTCGTGGCCACATATCGAGACTTTCAAAGAAATAAATGAGTTGATTGAAAGTCAACAAGCAGAAGAGAATGAACGGATCCAAGAACAGGATTCAGGCTCTGTGCGCCATGCGAAACTACGCGCTGAAAAAGCCCGTGTCGCTGAAGAAGATTCGATACGTAAACAGGAGCGTGCTCTTCTAAAGCAGCAAAAAGAACACGCTGTTATTGAAGTGCCAGAATCCAAAGACATTGAAGAACAGTCGTACGACAACCATGAATGGTTGGTTGAATGAGAGGGAGAAAAATGACAGAAGTACCCGTTGATACCCTGTTGGAAGCGACTCTCTTCGGCGCAGGTCGTTCGATGAGTGTTTCTGAACTCTCAACAGCGTTGGGTTATGATGAAGATGAGATGCTGGATTCTTTGTATTCACTCCGTTCAACCCTCAAACGCCGGCGTGGTGGGGCTTTACAAGTTGCCGAAGTTGGTGTCCGGTGGGCGATTGAAGTGAAACCAGATGTCGCCAGTTATCTCCCGAAAGGAACCAAAACTGAAATTCCACAAAAGTTACTCAAGGCAGCAGCACTCATCGCCTATCACCAACCAATGCCTCAATCACGTTTGGTCGAACTCTTAGGTCAGAAAGCCTACGATTATGTCCGTGAACTGGCCCAACTGGGCATGGTTGACCGACGAAAAGATGGTAACACTCGCCGTCTTTCAACGACTCGAAGGTTTTCAGAGATTTTTGGATGCCCTTTCACAGATCGGAAACGGGTCAAACAATGGTTCCGTGAGCAAGTCAAAACCACTGGACTGTTCGATGGAATGGAAGACGTGGCTGTTCTCAAAGAAGAAACTGAGGTCGATGGCTCCATCCAATCGACTTTGCCACTGAGTGAAGAAGAGTGATTTTTCACTCATCCCGCAATTGTTGAAGTAATTCCCCAACTAAGGTTTGTGTTTTTGGACCGGATGCTTGTTGTAAACGGGCAGCGACAATTTCAATTTCTTTGCCCTCAGCACCTGCCGAGACCGCCATATTGCGAGCATGTAACTTCATGTGACCCGCCTGGATTCCTTTTGTCGAAAGGGCTCGAAGGGCACCAAGGTTTTGTGCTAATCCAGCAGCAACGATGATTCCAGCCAATTCCTGGGCTGACTCCACGCCGAGTATGGCAAGGTTCGCTTGAGCCACGGGATGGACCTTAGAGGCACCTCCAACGATGCCAACTGCCATTGGTGTCTCTATCGAACCAAGCAGGTTGCCTTGAGCGTCTTTCTCCCACATCGTCATTGGACCATAGGTGCCGTTGCTGTAAGCGGCCCAAGCATGACATCCTGCCTCAATTGCTCGCCAATCCTGCCCACAAGCGACAGCAACGCTGCTAATGGCGTTCATCACGCCTTTGTTGTGGGTAGCTGCACGGAACGGATCAGCCATAGCAAAGTGTTGGGCTTCAAGTATTCCTTCAATAACCGAAACACCGTTTTCATGGGTTCCATCTTCAGAAATTTCTTCCGGCGTGAATACGGCACTTACTCGGGCTAAACGGTGCGCTGCGAGGTTAGACAGAATACGTAGGTGAACTCGCCCACCAGTGATTTCTTCGACTCGAGGTGCAATCAGTTCCGCCATTGTGTTGACCGCATTCGCACCCATGGCATCACGGCAATCAACCACAATATGAGCGATAAGCATCGGTCCACTAATGGAATCGAGCAAGCGAGTTTCAATACGCTTGCATCCACCTCCAAGGCGGACCATAGTCGAAGGTAGGCTGTTACACAGTTGAATCAATTCCTCGGAACACGAAAGGAGGTCTTGCTCAGCCTTTTTCCAATCATCGCATTCCAGTATTTGCAGTTGTGCAATCATCATTGGGGCATCAGAATTAGTATGGAATCCACCGTTTTTCAGGCAACGTTTCGCCATATTTGATGCTGCAGCAACCACGCTTGACTCTTCAAGGCAGAAAGGAATGAGGTAGTGCTTACTATCAATGACGAAATTCGTCGCTACGCCAACTGGAAGCGACATCGTTCCGATGACGTTCTCGATCATTCGGTCTGCAGCTTCTTCACTGAGTGCTCCGCAGGCTTCGAGTGCAGCGATTTGCTGTTCGTTCAAGTCCGCCATTCCAGCAACGATTTGACGCCGTTCTGCAACGCTATGCCGGAAAAAACCACTCAAACGACTGTTTTCCACTGGCATGAGTTCACGTCCAGTTGTTCCACACACTTGTTCCTCATCAAGCAATCGGCATTATGGGGTAAGAACGATTGATTCTCAGTTTTCAGAAGAAGTGAAGAGAGAAGGCGGGATTAACGGGATTAACGCTTTTATTAACGCGTTATATTTGCGTTAACCTTGTGTTAATCAGGCTCTATGAAGAGAGGCGGCTGTGAGATTAACATGTCCTAACGCCTTTCTGTGTGCTTACTTTGTGGTGAAAGATGAAATACCCACAGGCATATGCTTGCTTCATGCGAATCGTCGGGAAAGAAATGGATCTACCTCCTCTTGATGCGAATCCGTTCTCCACTTTACCCTTGGAATCGAGTGATTCAAACCTCTTAGTTGGGCGTCAGCACATGCTTACGGTGCTTTCTCAGTACATTCAATTTCGTTCTCCTCGACGTATTTTGCTGGTTGGAGAGCATGGCTCCGGTAGGACCTCATTGCTCCGCTGTGCCTCGAAAATCTCTCCATTATCCGTTCATATCGACCACATTCCTCCGATGAATGCAGGGCTGAATTTATTGAAAGACATCTATTCTCGCTTTGTCAGTTCCACTATACCTGAAAGCCGTAACGAGTTAACAAAGAAAATTCTCGAAGCATCTCAGGACTACGCCAAAGCTTTACCTTTGATTGTTATCGATGCTTCGACAGTCGATATTTCCGCCCTTAACGTAGCACTACGTGATACATTGCCGACACTTGAACGCATCCAGGCCGTTATTGTTATCGTACTCGAAACCAAAGATAAGACCATGTTACATGATTCGATACTGCAGAAATTAGATCACATGCAGCCCTTGGCGAATCTGACGTTAGACGAGGTACAACTTTTGGTCGAACGACGCATCGAACAGTCGACTGGTCAACCGTTTAACTTTGCAAGAGAAGATGCTCAACACCTCTTAGAGCAAACTTCAGGCTTGCCATCTGAGGTTCTCCGAGTCATGCGTGACGCTATCGACAACGCAAAAATGTCGCAGTACACCTATGTTGAGCCGAATTATGAGTCCATTGCGCCCGTTGCTGAACCTCTTTTCAACCCTGAGTTGTTTGAAACCCCTTCTCTTTCTTCTTTTGAATCGTTGCTTCCAGAGCCTGAAGAGGTGCAAGAAGCAGTATCTGCAGAGTCTTTCGATAAAGATTCAGAGGCTATGCAAATTGAACAAGATGCCAAAATCATGGAAAGTATCGATGACATGAATCTCTTCGACCTCAACCTTGAACAACTCACTGAAGACCAATATAACCAAGAAGATTTGAAAATACTGGAAACGGTTGAAGACCTCAAAGAGGGCTACGCCGCATCTCCAGCAAATGCGAAGCCTGAGATATTCGAACGCCCTTCACTCGACGGTATCGCTCCGAAGGGCATGGTGGGCTTATTCTCACGCAGTCGCTCTTTTCTCGACGAGGGACACGAAGATCTCCCTCAAGGCCGACTGATTGAAAATAAAGACGGCGTTGAACTCTGGGAAGACCCATCATTGCAGAAATTCGATGCAGTTGAAGAAGAAATTAGTGAAGAAGACTCTGCTTTCATGTTGCATAATGAAGTAGGCTTCATGGAAGAAGAGGTCGAACTTGAACAAGAAGACAGCATCCACCATTTCGAATCTGAAATGCCGGAAATTGAACTGGATTTGGACGCAGTATCTGCTCCAACCGGATTGTTGAGTGAACTAGCGGGCATGGTACCCGTGATGAAAGCGCTTCAACTTGCTCTTATGGCCCCCGATGAGCAAGGAAGTGCCATGCAACGAAGAAAACTGATTGAAGCACTCGAAGCATTGCAAAGTAAGCCAACTGGTTTGAAGCAAGATTATGCTCTCAATGCAGCAGTTCTTTCAGCATTGACTGGGCATGAAATCGCGGTTATCTCGATTGCTCATTACCGTCGATATTCTCCTTCAGACGAGGAACTGCTCGGACAATTGAACATCAAACGAGCC
>Ga0308018_10001632_pt1 | contig 10394 bp, 11 predicted proteins | sample Neamet282_FD_203130 | JGI IMG/M metagenome (GOLD analysis project Ga0308018, IMG submission 203130) | Marine microbial communities from water near the shore, Antarctic Ocean - #282 | ecosystem: Environmental > Aquatic > Marine > Unclassified | place: Southern Ocean | collected 2014-10-01
CCGCTGCGTTTCATTGAAAATATGCTGAAGTTGCGGCAACATTCTTTGGTCGAAATTACTCAGTAAAACGCGCTTGCCTGCTCGGTGAAACAACGCTGCGCCTAAATCTGTTTCCAGAGTCTTGATGGCCTTGGTGCAGTTCAAAAATTTGGCTGCCGCCAGAGCATATCTAATCTGTGCAATCTCCATTGTCTAAACCCTCCCACGCTACTCAACGCGTAAACGCAGCTTATATGGTTCTGGGATAGCCAAGGGTATGCATCGATAAGGGATCGGTCGTCCCTTATGGCCTATCGCTGAGCTTCCATAAAGGCAATTTTCAAACATCGGAGGAGTACAGAAGATGAGTATTAATATGGTTGAACGGAGCCTTAAGGGAATCAGTATGAAAGACCTCGGGAGCGCACAATCAGCCGCCATCGGGAAAGCGGTCGAAATGAAAGCCGCGGGAACGAATATCAGCTATATCGGCTTGACCTTCGCCCCGGAAGATGGATGCTGCATGTGTTGATTTGAAGCGGGATCTGCGTTGGATGTTACACGGCTTAACAACGATTCAGGTTTATCGTATGGTAATGACGTCGAAGCTCTCGACCTGACGCCATAACAATTAGAGTCGGCTTTCCTTGCGGCGAGCCGCTGTTGGCAGATCTTCCAGGCGGCCCATTTCGCCATTTTGGAATAACGCCGGGTTCTCCAAAAACTCCAGGAACATACCGGTCAAGTCGTCGCCCCAAAAAATTTCACCCTCCATGACAAATGTAGGGACGCCAAAAACACCACGCGTCACTGCTTCATCGGTGTTGTCGCGGAGTTGTTGTTTGAACGCCAGGTCGTTGAGGCGCGCGCGCAGATCATCCACGCCGAGCGAGGCTGCCAACAGCGCCAACACCGCCGGGTCCTGCGCGTCTTTTCCCTCCCCCCAAATATGGCGAAAAATGGCGTGAACGGCGGCAGGCGTTGATCCCAACGCTAGTGTCAGCCGCAATACCGCCAACGGGTTGAATGGATGACGTGGCGGTGCTTTGAACGGAACACCCCGCTTCCCCGCTAGCCAATGACAGTAACGATAGGTCTGCCGCCGCTTGGCTGGAATTTCGGCGGGCCCCAGATTGTCCCAATACCCCAGGAGCCCCGCGAACAGAACCGGCTTCAATTTGACTTCCAAATCGATCGGCAACTGATTGAAGGTTTCAAATTGAAGATAGGCGTAGGGCGATAAATAGTCGAAGTACCAGTCAGCTGTGCGCGCCATTTTTGCGCCTCCCTTATGTAAACGACGCATCCACGCGCGCCATGATATCGGCGTTCAACGGACCTGCCGCTTCCGCGTTCAAGCAATCGGTCAGTTCCGCCCGGTTCTTTACCCCCAACACCACCGTATCGACGCCATCCATTGTTAGCGCATATCGATGCGCCAATGCGGCGGCGGATTGGTTCAGCTCCTTCGCCAGAGTCCGAAATTTACTTGCGCGGTTAAAGTCGGCGACGACGCCGTGCCCGTCCGGCAACGCCCGATCCACCCCATCGGTGAATGCGCCGCCCTGTACCGCCCGAATTCCCATGACGCCGACATTCCTTGATTTTGCCGTTGCAATAATCTCGCGGGCGCGGGTTGGTCCCTCATAGTATTTCAGCTCGCCCACCGAGTTGAGCGGATTGGCGATACATTGGACGACGCCCGGTTTCGGTGACTCCGCCAGGGCCAGGATGATTTCATCGGGAATGCCAATTCCGGTAAGGCCCCAGGCGCCTATCCGACCTTGCGCCACAAGATTTTCACAAGCCGGGCGAAATTGTTTTTCGTAAAGAGACCAGATTGTCGCGGGACGCTCAGCATATGCGCTAGCGTCGTAATCGTCCGGGATAATGTTGGAATGCAGCAGGAATACATCGACGCGCTCCAAGCGCATCCGCGCCAGGCTCTCGTCCAAGCTTTTGGTCAACGTTGCTTCGACCGCACTGGGCGCGGGCGATCCCAAGCGGCATTTAGTGGTGATGTGGACATCATCGGGTAATTTTCCGTCAAACGCGGCGCCAATAACCCGCTCGGCCTCTCCCTGCCCGTAGGATGGTGCCATATCGAGCAAGGTCACGCCGCCATCCACCGCCGCACGAGCCGTGGCAATGCATTCATCGCGCGTCGTGTCACCCCAAAGTTGCCCAATTCCACCACCGCCAAGCGTCAGGGCGCTGACCAGCCACAAATCGCCAAGGTGTCGTGTCCGCATACTTAAATCACCTTTATTTTCCTTGTAATTCGACTTGTCAGAAAATTATTTCTACCGCAGTTGGTAAAAGCCCCCGAAATAGTTTCCAATGCCGAGGGACAGTTTGCAATTAACTAATTTTAACTACGACAATATCCGACAGATTTAAGTGGCGATAGCATCAATGAAAGTTAGCCGATTGCTGGTACGTGACCCCCGCTCGTGAATTCACGCGGGCGCTGCGTTGCAATCATCAACCGGCAAGAGATGAACGGTGAAACGAGGGCTTACCATTGCGGTGGCTGCGACTTTCATGACGGTGCCGGGCGCATTTTCCGTCAATTTGTTGGAAGGTTTTCTACGTAAATCATTAACAGTTATCGTTGGTTCCGGCGCCGATGGTGGGTGTATCAGACGCTGCGGCGGAATTAGAACGCGCCCCACGCAACCGCCCTGCGACAAACCAACGTGGATTGCACAGAGCCGTAACGGCACAGCATCCTCTCGTTCAGAAGAGATAGCGCTAATTTAAAGCAGCGCCTCTTAGCGAACGAAGATGTGAACCTCGTTGGATTCAGAATCCGGGCTGGCCGACGATGACAACTTCACCCGATTGGGCGGTAACCCCATATCCGCAAGCGCGCGTAAGACGCCTTCCGCGTCACGTTTCGCCTGTGTGCCACTCAAGGCGACCTGTGCAGCGCTGCCTCGTTGCGGGCTGACCGCCAGAATATCAAACGACGCGGTCGGTTTGCGTTCCAGCGCGCGGCTGACCGCGTTGTACAGCGACTGTTGATAGTTCACGTTGGGCCGGTCAAACCGAATGATCACCAAAGCCCGGTCCCCAGCGCGAGGGCCCGTGGATTGCGCGGCGGTGCTGGCCAAGGCCTGGCTTTGCGCAAACGCCCGGTTCACCAAGCTTGTGCCATATAGTTCGCCATTCTTCACCGCTAACGACATGGTCGTCATATTGCGGCGTTCGTTGCCGACATAGGTGCTTTGACGAGAAATATCCTCGCTTAATTCGTTCAATAGCCGGTCGATTAGCACAATTGTACGGTTTGCCTCGTCTTCTAGAAGACGCAATTGCCTATGATCTTCGTCAACCGCGCCGCTCAGCGCGAAGGTCGCGCGAACGCTATCCAACAGCCACGCCGCCAACCCGGCTTCTCCCGCCGAATCATTCGACAAGGTGTCCATTCGGTTGAGGCTTTCCGCGATGGCTTCGAGACGTTGTTGCGCTTCGTTCCATTTCTTGACTATAACGGGATTGCCGGGCGTAGTACCCACCTGCAATCGACCGTTCATGTCCGCGACCAGAACGTGATAATTTTGCGATGCCGCCGCATTTTCGCTGGAGATGACCCCCATGCGTTGGTTCAAGGCGGCGACGGCAGTCTGCAATTTGCGGAGGTCCGTGTGCATTTGCCCGACCTTCTTGCCGACAAACGTCCCTGTAGTTTTAAACGACTCAAGCGCCGGTCCCGCGGCAATGGCCGAAGCGACTGGCGCGACGCGCGCGGTTGGCATCCCCGCGGCCTTCGGTTCGGGAATATTGATCCGCAAGGGTTTCCGCACCGGCGCAGGCGCTTGTGCGCGCGGCGCTGATGGCGCAGCACCAGACAAACTTGGCCACAAGGCGTCATCTGCAGTTTCACAACCAGCAAGCCCTACTGTGGCGCCAATTATCACTGTGTGTATCCAACTAAACTTCATACGAATACTTTGCCCCGTCATAAATTATTGAGCGAATAAATTATATGCACGCGATACATTAGCCCATATTCGCGCAATTCCCCCAAGTATTCTTTTGTGGGATAATAATGTAGGCCTCGGTAACCGACAAGCGACATTTCAATAAACTACGACAATATCAGAATCTAACGTTTTGGGGCTTGCGGCGGTGCCCCTCTTTGAGTAGGTTCTGCCACCTAAATTACGCGGATCGCTCAATAACGCGAACCCGCCACGCGCCCGTAGCTCAATTGGATAGAGCGTCTGACTACGGATCAGGAGGTTGGGGATTCGAGTTCTCCCGGGCGCACCACTACTTTCAATGACTTAGATGATTTCCCCCGGCCAATTATTATTTCTAATAAGGGTATAATAAGGTTTTTCGGGGATTTTGTTCGTTGGCCGCTATAGTTGGACCGCTGCCGTCGCACCACCACTTTCCCACCAAGCGCCGTATTGTAGTGGCGACAGATATTTAAGGCCATTTAAAGGGCTGCGCACGCCGGTTAATTGCCTAATGCTGCATGGCTGGGTTTGCTCTCAAGATCACCACTGCAGAGTAAATCGACACAAACTTGGCAGCCAGCCTCACTCTGCCAGGCAAGCCGGTCAGGTCCCTTCGGGCCAAACCCAAACCATGCCCTGATACGGTGATCGATGGCGGCACCTCAAAGTGCCCCGCCATCGACAGAAGCGGTCCAAGGACAGTCTTCCGCTCAAATGATGCTGGGGACAGTGCATCGGGGGCCAAGGACTAATTTTTATTTGATGATGGCGCTGGCGGCTGATGACGACTTCAGATCATCTGATCTACTGGGCACCGTTCACGATCGTTGGCGAGGGTGCTGTATCCCGCTGAAAATTGGGCCCTGAAATTATTTACAAAATAATTACACCCCGAGGGAATAAACCAGCGGCTCAACCGTCTCCTTTACAGAGCAACAACGCTCTTCGGGGGGGATAATTTCTCCGGCATGCTCATTTTCCTAATAGAGATAGTTATGTTGGCTGGGTGCCATAAAGACAATTCTCGATGTAGGCCCGGATATAATTAAAAACGCTGGCTGCGTAATAAGCCCCGCGATAGTTTGTGGAAAATTTCGAGTCGGATAACTAGGAAATCAATTTTATGAACGAAAAAAAGCAACGTGTCCTTCGGCCTCGCCGTAGCTTCATTTTCTCTCCTGGTCTCAACCCGGGAATGTTTCCCAAAGCGCTGTCTTCGGGAGCAGATATCGTCTGTGTCGAATTGGAGGATGGTATCGCGCCCAAGGACAAAGAGGCCGCCCGGCGTAACACTATGGGCCTGTTCGCTGAACCGCAGGCGGATGATGGGGTTGAACGAATCGTCCGGATCAACTGCTTGCGTGAAGCCTTCGGCTTGGCCGACGTTCAGGCGGTGTTGTCAACCGATACACCGCCACCAGCCATAATGTTGCCAAAAGTTAAATCACCAGACGAAATTGTCTGGTTGGACAATTTATTGAGTGAACGCGGCCATGAGACCCGGCTTCACGTTATTATTGAAACAAATGCGGCGTTAGAGGCGGTACACGATATTGCGCGGGCTAGCCCGCGGATCGATGCGCTGTTCTTCGGTGGTGTTGATATGGCTGCGGAGCTCAGGTGTAAGAACGCATGGGAGCCGTTACTTTATGCGCGGTCGCGGGTTGCGCATGCGGCAGCCAGCGAAGGGTTGGACGCGATCGATGTTCCTTACCTCGATCTGGAAGATTCCGATGGAATGCGGCGCGAGGCGGAGTTGGTCCGCGATTTGGGATTTAGCGGTAAAGGTTCCATTCATCCAAAGCAGATCGCGATCCTGAACGACGTCTTCACACCCGACGCTGCCACTATCGCCTACGCCCAACGTATCCTAAGGGCGTTTGAGGAAGCAGACACCGGTCTGGTGGTGGTCGACGGCAAGCTGATTGAAAAACCGGTTCTGCGCGAAATGCGGCGGATACTCTCGATCGCCGGGCGCATCAATCAAATTTGATTGGTTGGAAAACACTTTTCCGACCAATAACTAACATCGCTTAAATCAGATTGCTTTGTGATTTATGGAGCAAATCCAGGATTTACCGGACATTTGTGATAGGCTGCTTTTGGCCACAAGCCGCTGTCCGGGTGGTTACCCATTCACGTCCGGTATTTTATGAAGGCTCTCGGAGGCCTCCATTCGAACCTGTTTCGTGGATGGTTATTGTTGCAATCCTCAAACCACCGGTGAAGCGCCTTCCGTGCAGTATCCACGTCAGGCAGTGGGTAGATTCGAAAATAAACGCGTTTGATCGTTTAGACAAAGCTCTACGTAATGCCGTTGGATTGAGGGCTGGCGACTGGTGTGAAGGAGGGGAGTAAGTTTAATCCCAAGACGGAGCGTCTTGTTACCAGGGCGGTATAGCAACTACTGGTCCTCCCCCCGAAAAGTGGTCCACCGGTATCGTTAGAAAATAGAGAATCGGAGACGCCAAACAAATGCCTGAAACCAGAAGAAATAATAGTGAAGCTACGGCAGGTTGATGTGCTTGTCGGCCAAGGAATAACTGATCAAAGGGATTGGTGTAGGCAAGCAAACGTACTACCGCCGGCGCAAGCCGTATGGCGGCATGAATGAACTAGGTATCCTGTGCTTTTGCTTGGGAGGATAGGTCTCGGTTCGGGCGCTAAGCTGCCGTATGGAACAGCGCCTGTCTCTTAATTTTATACCCGTTGATCGCCGCCTTGCCGTTCTCCGACAGCAGCCAATCAATGAATATTTGACCTAGCCTTGTCTTCACGTGGGGATGTTTGGTTTCCGAAACCAGCAACACCCCATAGTCATTGCGTAATCGCGGATCACCCTCTACCAACGCGATCATGTTTTGTTTGTTGGCGAAGCTCAGCCAGGTGCCGCGATCGCTCAACGTATAGGCACCCATCGCGGCGCTTGTGTTCAAGGTTGTGCCCATGCCCGACCCGGTTTCGCGATACCATGCGCCTGAATATGCGGTCGGGTCGACGCCTGCGGACGCCCATAGCCCGCGTTCTCGTTTATGAGTGCCGCTTTCATCGCCGCGCGAGGTGAAGGCCGCTTTGGCGGTGGCGATTTTCGATAGCGCGGCGGCGCTATCTGCCATGCCTTTGATATCAGCCGGATCGCTTGCGGGGCCGACAATCAGGAAGTCGTTATGCATCAGCGGATAGCGTTTGGCGGCAAACCCGTCGGCGACAAATTTTTCTTCCGACGCTTGGTGATGCACTAACAACACGTCGGCGTCGCCCGCCTGCGCCAGCCGGATTGCGGCGCCAGTGCCCACTGCGACGACCCGTACCGATATGCCGGACGTCGCCTTGAATTTGGGCAAGATATGATCGAAGAGGCCGGAATTTTGGGTCGACGTAGTCGATGCGACGGTGATGAAGCTGTCGGTTGTTTTATTAGGGCCGTTTAAAATTGAGCCGCCTGGCGCCAGTCCCATGATGAGGCTCATGATGGCGCCCAGGCCCAAGCCGAATGCCAAGGCGACGCTGAGACTGAATTTTATCATGACTTGTTAAAGTCTTCACTGCTGCAAGTTTCGTCATCAACCAGCGCCCCATCGAAAATGGATCGCCGCCGCCGCCAGAGCAACTCTCCATTGATAAAGGCTTGGGCGAGATCATTTTCTGGCCTGGTGAAAAATTGGTCGGCGGGTGCGCGTTCCTTTATCCGACCGCGATGCATGAAGATGATTTCATCGGCCAGACGGCGCGTTTGGTTCAAATCATGACTGATCATGATGATCTTCACACCGCTGGTCGCTGCCTCGTCAATCAGACTTTCCACCAAATGCGCAGCCGCTGGGTCCAGGCTTGCGGTGGGTTCGTCGAGAAACAGCACCTTTGGCTCTACAACCAACGCGCGAGCCAACGCGAGCCGCTGCTGTTCCCCAAACGATAACGAGCGGGCGGGCGTTGCGGCGTGGCGGCTTAAGCCTGTACGTTCAAGCGCGCCGTCCGCACGGTCCCGCCATTCGGATTTGGCGAATCCGGCAATTTTTAGCGCGAGAATGAGATTGGCGACGGCGGAGCGTCGGAACAAGATGGGTCGCTGGAACACCATCGCCTGCGCCCGGGACAAGGCGCGTGCATTCTGCGGGGTTGCCCAGTCAACGATGCCTGTGTCGGCGGAGATCAAACCGTGACAGACTTGCAATAGCAGGCTTTTCCCGGCGCCGTTAGGGCCAATGATAACGGTCTTTGGCGGGTCTACCGCAAACGTTGTCGTGACATCCTTGAGAACATTTTTGCCACTGCGCGACAAGCCGACGCTTTCCAAACGTAAGGGTAGGGGAGAGGCACCCGTCATGACGCCACCTTCGCTTCGCCCAGGGACCTCACTCCGTAGACCAGAAAATTTATTGTTAGAGACAGCAATACCAGCACGACGCCGAGCCCAAGCGCCACCACAAGGTCGCCTTTGCTTGCTTCCAATGCGATGGTTGTGGTCATGACGCGGGTCACATGGTCGATATTGCCACCGACGATCATGACCGCGCCGACTTCCGCGATGGCGCGCCCGAATCCGGCCAGATGGGCGGTTGCCAGCGTGAAGCGCCCATCCCACACGAGCACTGAAATAGCTTGCGCCGCTGTTGCGCCCAAAGATCGCAAGGCGTCGTGGTATTCGCGACGCATGGATTCCAAACTTTCACGGCACAATGACACGATAATCGGGGTGACAAGAACGACTTGCGCGATGATCATCGCGGTCGGCGTGAATAATAGATTAAATACGCCGAAGGGGCCGGACCGGGACAACAGCAAATACACCACCAAACCAACAACGACCGGCGGCAGCCCCATCATCGCGTTGAACGACACCAGAATAATTTTACGTCCGGGAAAGCGCGTGAACGCCAAACACGCAGCAATCGGGAGGCCAATCAGAGAAGCGATCACAAGCGCCGTCAGACTTACCCGGAGCGACAACAGGATAACTTCGATCAGTCGATCATCGAGCGTCATTAGCATCGAAAAAGACGCCAACGTCGCTTGCCAAATTACATCCATGGCAGGTTTTCACGAGGCATATTTGAATGCAACGTCTTCATTTTAACCCATTTGTTTGTCCCGACGCGCATAGTGCAGCCGGTAGCCAACTTAATGCAAGGCGCGCGCCTAATGGTCTGATCGAAACGCTTGGTTCCCAAACCTTTCATGAATCAGCCCACCAACCTATTGATCAGTTGCGTCACTAGAAGGGTGGTAACGCCAAATTTGTTGTCGCTGTTCCGGGATATAAAGGAGGGGCCAAGGCCGCTGGCGTGAGCGCTTTTAGTGTGTATGCTTTTATCAGAAAGGGGAGCGTTGGCAGCCTCTGTATGCGAGCAACAATGCTAAAGGAATTTTACATGGCGCAAGAAAAACGAACCGCCCTCATTACCGGGTCTGGCAAGAATATTGGCAGGGGCGTCGCGTTGCATCTTGCAGAGTCAGGATACAATGTTGTGCTCAACGGGTCGCGCGACCGAGACGCCTGTGAAGAGGTCGCTGAAAAAATTCGCGGCTTCGGGTCGGAAGCATTGATCGAAATGTGTGATATTGGCGAGAGGGACAAAGTTCTCGCGATGGCCCAATCTGCCATTGAAAATTTCGGTAGCGTCGATGTGTTGGTCAACAATGCCGCGGTTCGTCCGGACGGCGGCTTTCTGACAATTAGTGAGGCAGAATGGAACCGAGTCTACGACACCAATTTCAACTCCGCCTTTCATCTGGCACGCGCTTGTTTGCCCGGTATGATCGCGAAGAAGTGGGGTCGGATTATTCATTTCACGGGTATGCATGCGCAACAAGGCTATGCGGGTAAGGCGGCGGTCAGTGCGTCGAAACACGCGCTTTGGGGCATGACCAAAACGCTGTCAAAAGAGTTTGGGCGCCAAGGCGTCACCACCAATATTATATCGCCGGGCACGTTTCCCGATGTCGATGCGGACGCCTCGTCGCCGCGCTTCCAAGGGTTGTTGAAAGCCAATCCGTCCGGCCGGTTGGGAACCGCCGATGATATTGCCGCAATGGTGGATCTTTTGGTTTCGGAGAATGGTGGCTTCATCAACGGGCAGATGCTGCAGGTGAATGGCGGCGTCATTAATCAGTTCTAATACCGGACTAAAGAAACAATGGATTAGGATGTCATGGGGTATAGAGTAGGCGTCGACATTGGCGGGACCTTTATCGACTTTTGTGTGTTTGATGAAGCAGCGCAGGCGCTCACCACGCTCAAGGTGTTGACTACGCCCGCCAATCCCGGCGCTGAAATCATGACGGGGCTGGATCGCTTGTGGGACGCCGCTTCTATTGATCCCAAGGATATCGAAAGCTTCGTTCACGGATCGACAATCGGCGTCAATACGGTGATCCAGCGCAAAGGTGCCCGAATGGCATTGTTTGCGACGGAGAATTTCAGTGACGTACTGGAAGTCGCCC
>Ga0308018_10001641_pt1 | contig 10372 bp, 5 predicted proteins | sample Neamet282_FD_203130 | JGI IMG/M metagenome (GOLD analysis project Ga0308018, IMG submission 203130) | Marine microbial communities from water near the shore, Antarctic Ocean - #282 | ecosystem: Environmental > Aquatic > Marine > Unclassified | place: Southern Ocean | collected 2014-10-01
AAAAGTGGTCAGTTATTCTCTTTGCACCTGGAGCATGTAGATATGATGCAACAAAATTACCCATTCCAGGTGGCCGTTTACAAACAAAAGGTTGGGGGCTTGCAGAGTATCGAAATTTGGTGCAAAAACACCAAGGTGAAGATATTAATATCGTTGAAACTACAGATGAACGTCAAATAGTCCCACTACTAAGGAAAGCCTTGGAGATTTGTAAAGAGAGCTAAAAAACTACAGTTAATAATGTGTATAATGCACGGAATAGCTACAACATCATACAGCAACCTTCTATTAAATTAGAGAAAAAATGAAAGCATCAATACGTAGAAATTATTGTTCGCCAAGTCAAATAGGAATTGAGAAGGTTGAAAAACCAATTCCAAAAGACGATGAGGTATTAATTAGAGTTTATGCTAGTACCGTAAATAGGACCGATTGTGCTAACCTTACAGCAAAACCATTTATCATGCGGTTTGTCTTAGGCTTATTCAAACCAAGGAAAGTTATTTTAGGGACCGATTTTGCAGGTGAAATAATAGAAATGGGCAAAAATATTACGTCATTTAATATAGGAGATAGGGTGTTCGGATTTAATGACGAAGGTGCAGAATCGCAAGCTGAATATATAACGACAACGAAAGATTCTATTTTCTCAATTCCAGAAAATATTAATTATAAACAGGCAGCCGCAAGTCTAGAGGGGGCACATTATGCTTATACGTTCATGCATAAAGTAACTATTAAATCAGGACAGAGCATTTTAATAAATGGGGCAACTGGTGGTATTGGTTCTGCTCTACTACAATTTGTTAGACAATACGATGTAAAAATAACAGCAACTTGTAATACTAAAAATAGCAAACTAATAGAATCTTTAGGGGCCGACAAAATTGTAGATTATACCAAAGTAGATTTCACAGAGGACAATGATAAATATGATTTTGTTTTTGATGCAGTTGGTAAAAGTACTTTTGGAAACTGTAAATCATTATTAAAGAAAAATGGCTGTTATATCTCTTCTGAGCTAGGGCCCTATTCTCAAAATATTTTTTACCCGCTGGTAACATCTATGACTAGAAAAAAAGTAATCTTCCCTATTCCATACGACACTCAGAAAACAATACCGTACATCATTAGTCACTTAGAGAAAGGAACCTTTAAGCCAGTAATTGATCGAGAATATTTATTAGAAGATATATCCAAAGCTTACGAATATGTAATTGCAGGACAGAAAACGGGAAGCGTTTTAATTAATATTTAAAAATGACACTAATTGTAACTTCAGCCATGTAAATATCCACGAAGCTTTCATTTACAAAGTAGCATGGATAGACTGAAATACTCATTATTTTAATATGTATAAATATTACAGAATCAATCTCATTGAATTATAGTACATTAGGCTCATGAAAAACTTTATATTAGTAAGCTTTACGTTATTTTTCGGGCTAAGTATTAGTGCTCAAACTACATGGGCTGGAAGTGCTGCAGAAGTAATATTCAATAATTGTACGTCATGCCACAATCCTAATGGGATAGCACCAAATTCGTTAATGACTTACACTGAAGCCCTAGCATACAGCCCCTTAATTCAAAATTATGTTTTAAATGATGTCATGCCACCATGGACAGCAGATGTATCCTATCAACATTTTTCTCAAGAACGTGTATTAACACAATCTGAAAAAGATATTATCTTAGATTGGATTGCAGAAGGCTCTTTATCAGGTGACTTAACTCAAGCTCCTGCTCCACCAGTTTATAATGGGAATCAACAGCTACCTGGTGTTCCTGATTTAGTCGTTACAGCTCCTAACTATATGAGTAAGGCTACAGTTACAAATGATGATTATGTTTGTTTTGTAATTCCATCCACATTAACACAAAACAAAAAAATTAGAGCCATAGAGGTAATTCCTGGGAACTTAAATACAGTACATCATTGTTTAGTCTTTACTGATCCTTCACTTTCAAATTCAACTGATACTATCGGTGGTAATTGTGGCGGACCTGTTGCTGGAGACTTAATGATGGGCTATACGCCTGGAGCAACTCCAACTATATTTCCTGCTTCAGACAACTTTAACAGTGGAATGATATTAGATGCAGGAACTGATATTGTATTAGCTATGCATTACCCAGAAGGAAGTTATGGTACATATGACCAAACTAAAGTCAATTTTTATTTTTACGATGACCCAGTTCCAAATTTTAGAGAAATTACAGCAGAACGTTTAATTCAAGATTGGGGATTTACAATTAATGCAAATGAAGTTGATTCAGTTGAAGACACTTATAATAACATCCCTGTTGACTTAACATTTTTAAGTGTTTTCCCTCACATGCATTTAATTGGAGAAAAAATAGAGAGTCATGCTATCACTCCTTCAAATGAAATTATTCCTTTTATAAAAATTCCACATTGGGATTTTGAGTGGCAAGATTTTTATTGGTTTAAATACATGAAAAAAATCCCTGCAAATTCTCAAATTTATGGAAAAGGGGTTTATAAAAACACCGCAAGTAACGTGCATAATCCATTTGATCCACCACAAGATATTTCGGCAGGACTAAATACAACGGATGAAATGTTTTTAATTTATTACCACTACATGCAATACCAAGCTGGAGATGAAAATATAAATATTGATAGTTTAACTAGCCTTTATTTAGATGTTCAAGAGTATGAAATAATGAATAGTATAGTTACTACTTCACCAAACCCTTTTTCAGAAACGACTTCATTGAATTTTAACCTTAATCAATCTTCATTTGTAAGTTTAAGTGTATTTGATTTACAAGGAAGATTAATACAAAAACTACATCATAATTTTTTACCATCTGGAGAACAACATCTAATTTGGAATGGGGAAAGTATTTCTCAACAATCTGTTAAGTCTGGTATTTACTTCTACTCTTTAGTGATAGATGGAAAACCATACTCAGGGAAATTAATAAAAAAATAGTTAATTCTAGCCTTAACTTAAGAACGCTTTTAGCCCACCTTCAATTGGGTCACATGCATATCTTAATTGATAACTCATTAATATGTTCGGCATTTACTGGAGAATGGATATACCCGAAAGTCTGAAAGTAATGGGCACACAATTTGATTAAACCAATATTTGGGGAGTATCTTCTTACACTCAATACAAGTTGGAGGGAAACAGCACACTAAACAGCAACACAATTAATTATTAAAGAACTCATTATGGTAAAGTTTACAAAAAAAGCAATAGTTAATGCTGATGCTGATAAGGTATGGGGAGTATTTGCACATGGATTTAATGATGCTTATAAATGGATGGCTTCCGTAAATCATTCATTCGCAAAAAATAATGGCGAATCATTTGAAGGATGTCAATCAGACGGAAGAGTTTGCGAACTAAGTCCAGACGGAAAAGGGATAAAGGCTTCGGAGCAGTTTTTAGCATATAGTGAAGAAAATAAAACAGCAACTATTAGGATTGATTTTCTTGATGCTCCTTCTTTTTTCCCTGTTAAGTTCAACACGCTTGAGTTCTCATTAAAAGAAATAGATGGAGGGAAATCTGAAATGACTTGGAAATTCTGTTCGAATATTAAGTTATTAGGATTTATACTTTGGCCTCTTCTAAGACTAGGATTTGGTAAGTTTATAGAGGACATTATGGAGGAGTTGAAGTTTTATGTAGAGACTGGAACCCCTCATCCGCGTAAGATTAAAGCAATGAAAAAATAGAGCACATTGTAAAACACAATAGCATATTAAAGTCTATTTCACTGATGTAAATGGAGTTAAATTGCTAATACGTGCGATAAGTATACATGATTTTATTCATCTCAAACAAAAATAATGGCTTCGTTAAAAATACCTGATGCTCCAAAATCAATTCAAAAAGGATTTCCATTAAAAATGGTGTTGGATAATGAGGCAGTTAATCAGTTAGCTGAAAACTTACATCATGTACATCCATTGTTCAATAAAGAAGCTTTTATAGAGGATGCCATGAATGGTATTGATGCCTTAAGCATTACTCAAAGAAGTGCACATATTGCAGATGTAATGAATACCCATTTACCAGAATCATATCCAGAGGCAATTGCTATTATATTACAGTCCCTCACTCCTCCATTAAAAGAGACAGAGGGCAATGGCCTTGCAGTACTATTTTATATGCCACATTGCAATTATGTAGCTAAATACGGTATTGATCATTTTGAACTTTCGATGAATGCTCAATACGAATTAACAAAACGATTCTCTTGTGAATTTTCCATTCGTCCCTTTATTGTTAATGAGCAACATAAGACTTTGCAGGTTCTATATAAATGGATGAATGACGAAGATCCACACATTAGGCGCTTGTGTTCTGAAGGTTCGAGACCAAGGTTACCTTGGTCTACAAAAATTGACTCCTTTGTAAAAGACCCCAGTCCTACTATAGGTATTTTAGAACATTTAAAAAATGACCCCGATTTATACGTCAGAAGAAGTGTTGCCAATCATTTGGGAGATATAGCCAAAGATCATTTAGATTTAGTTTTGGGTATTTGTGAAAAGTGGTTAGTTAATGCCAGTACTGAACTAAAATGGGTGATTCGACATGCTTTAAGAAATCCTGAAAAGAAAGGACATAAGCAAGCGATAGAAATAAGACGAAAAGCTAAATAAACTCAAACAGTGTTTTAAATTTAAAACAAGCCCTTTGAGGATTCAATATAAATAACTAATAAGTACTAGTAAAACCCCTACCTTGGCATGTATTTTGTCCGAAAGGACTTAGAAAAATAAGCTATGAAAAAAATTCTACTTTCTTTAACCTTCATACTGTGTTGTAGTGCCTTTGCACAAATAGAAATGCGCTATGCACAGAGCACCGACAACAATCCACAATGGATACAGTTGATGTACACAGAAAATCCAGATGCAGGATTAATTACCAAGGCTTACCAAGACTATTATAAAACGCATCCCTTTGTAAAAAACAAACACACGCAATACTACAAAAGATGGCAACGATCTATTAGTAGAGCCTCTGCCAAGCCAACACAAAAATACATAGATGCTAGTAAAGCAACAAAATCTGCAGCAATGTGGATTCCACGAGGTCCCTTCGATTTCGATATTGATGCCGCTAGTAGGTCTTATGCTCCTGGAGCAGCACATATTTACTGTGTAGAACAAGCCCTAACAAATACCAATGTTATTTATGCGGGTACTGCAACCGCAGGATTTTGGCGATCTAACGATAAAGGAGAAAACTGGTTTTGTATTTCAAAATTGCTTCCTGTAAGCTCTGTATACGCAGTAGAAATAGATCCTACTGACGAAGATATAGTCTATTTCTCAGGTGCTGGAACCTTATACAAATCTACCGATGGTGGCTCAACACATACCGATATAGGTTCAGGAGAGTTTAGCTCTGGTATAAGTATCAATGAAATTATGATTCACAATGGGAAATTGTGGGTAGCCTCAGATCAGGGATTGTTTTATTCTACTGATAATGGAAACTCATTTACCCAAGAAGAATCGGGTTCTTGGCAAGAAATGGAAATTCATCCTACCAACGACCAAGTAATTTATGCGATCCGCGTAAACAGTACTTCGACCTCATTTTTTAAGTCTACAGACAACGGATCTAGTTTCACAGAGATAGGAAACGGATGGCCGAGTCCTGCAGATGGAGACGAACAAAAACGTACAGAAATTGCCGTAAGTGCTGATTCGCCTAACAAAGTTGTAGCACTCGCAACTGGAGCTGCAAATGGAGGTTCTGGATTATATGGTGTGTATATTAGTGAAGATCAGGGAGCCAATTGGGAATTTAAATGCTGTGGCGCACAACCTGGAGGACCTGCTTCAACCACAAATATTAATACGATGGCTTGGAGCGATACGGGTACTGACGATGGTGGACAATACTATTACGATGTAGCTTTAGCTGTAAATCCATTAGATGCAAATACAATTCATATTGCTGGAGTGCAGCACTGGATTTCTACCGATGGTGGAGATACTTTTACCTGCCCAGCGAAATGGTCGCATCCTGACAAAGACGAGTACATACATGCCGATATTCACGATATGCGTTATTTTGGAAACGACCTTTGGGTTGCCTGCGACGGTGGAGTTTTCTACTCGAATAATGCTGGTGGTAGCTTCGATAAAAAAATGTACGGTATTTCGGGAACAGATTTCTGGGGGTTTGGAGCTGGATTTAGCGATGGTGAAGTTATGCTAGGTGGAACGTATCATAACGGAACAATGATTAAAGACCACGAAGTTTACGAAGGTGGTTGGATTTGTGCCGAAGGTGGAGATAACTACCGTGGATTTGTGAATTTCGCGGATGCAACTAAAGTTTATACCGATGGTGGTGGAAGAATTTTACCAGGCGACAGAACTGTTGGGTTGGGTTCTTTCGCTATGCAATACAAACCCAATGCATCATATATTATTGGAGAATCGAGCAATCTAGAATTTGACCCTCGCTCACCAAACATCTTATACATTGGAAATGAAACTACGCTGTATAAGTCTTATGACAATGGAGCGAGCACAACAGTCTTAAACGACTTTGGCGAAAAAGTAACCTCAGTAGAAGTAGCTTGGTCTAATCCAGACTATATATACGTAGCAACCTATGCAGGTTGGTGGGATACAAAAAAAATGTATAGATCTACCAATGCAGGGTCCACATGGACAGATATTACACCATCGTCTTCCGTAGTAAACGGACAAACATGGATTCCTTATGACATTACCATCAGTAGTGATAATGAAAATCATATATGGATGGTGCGTACTTCAATGTATGGAACCCCAAGTGATGGACAAGGGTACGATGTGTTTAAATCTACCAATGGAGGGGCTAGTTGGACAAACTGGACAACTGCTACTTTAAACGATGAAAACATCACTAATATAGAACATCAAAGAGGTTCTAATGGCGGTGTGTATATTGGAACTAGACAAGCTGTTTATTATAGAGATAATTCTATGAACGATTGGATTTTGTACAACAACAATCTACCACTTCGTACAGCTTCTACTCAATTAATACCTTACTATAAAGAAGGTGTACTTAAAAATGGAACCAACCAAGGTGTTTGGGAGGTAGATTTTTACGCAGAAAGTTCTCCTTCGGCACAAATTGCTGCAGATAACTTCACAATTAATTGTACCAATAACATTGTACAGTTTTACAACCACTCGGCAATGAGAACTGAGGGTGAAGAATTTTTATGGTCTTTCCAAGGTGGAGTTCCATCGAGTTCTACAGACGAAAACCCGATGGTTTACTATGCCAATCCAGGCAATTATGCGGTTTCACTAACTGTTAGTGATGTGAACGGAACAGATACTCAAACGATAGCAAATTTCGTAGAATTTGCCGATGTGAGTCTTACTGAGCCGAACGAAATGAGTCAAAATTTTGATTCTGGAGAATTCCCTCCTACTGGATGGATGCTTCCTGAAGCGGCTTATTCTTGGCAAGAAATAGAAATTACAGATGCAAACTGTGAAACTAGTAGTGCAGCATATGTAGACAACTTTTCAATTAGCCAAAATGGCGTTGAGGCAGGACTACTAAGTCCAAAAGTGAATTTAAACACTTTCGACAATGCCACATTAAGCTTTAATTATGCCTATGCAAGATATGGCGCTAACTATTCCGATGGATTAAAAGTCCAAGTTTCTACAGATTGTGGAGCTACATGGACAACGCTGTGGGAGGCTTACGGTACAGACCTAGCAACCGTTCCAGACAACAGCGCTTGGTGGGAACCAACTTGTGGAGATTGGGATAACTTGAATATAAGTTTAGTAGAATACGCAAACCAAACCGTAAACGTACAATTTGTGAATGTGAATGGCTACGGTAATAGTCTGTTTATAGACAATGTAAACTTTGTAAACAACGACGGTTCTTTAGATCTAATCAACCCTATTTTAGGATGTATAGACAGCAATGCTACAAACTATAATCCCAATGCAAACATAGACAATGGCTCATGTGAGTACATCGCTTTTGGTGGGCAAGAAATCAATTTAAATCAAGGATGGAATATAATTTCAACCTATATTATACCTACAAACCCAGATTTAGAAATGACACTAAATGAGGTGGTAGACCAAATAGTAATCGTAAAAGACTTTTTAGGAAATGCTTACTTGCCGGCTTGGAGTTTCAACGCCATAGGAAACATAAGCAACTACGAAGGATACCAAATAAAAGCCTCTGCCAACTGTAGCTTTACAGTAGAAGGAGAGATTATTGCGCCAGAAAACACAACTGTACCTGTAGAAGAAGGTTGGAATATAATTCCATATTTACGTCAAAATAGTGCCAATGCAGAATTGGTGTTAGAAGAGGTTTCTGATGCACTAGTGATTGTAAAAGACTTTTTAGGAAATGCCTATTTACCTGACTGGAATTTTAATGGAATTGGAGATTTTGAAGCCGGACAAGGTTATCAATTAAAAGCCAGTTCTGCGTTCGACCTGCAATACATTTCTAATAATTCAGAATATAGAACAGCAACTTTAACAACCGTTAACAACAAGATTTCTAGAAAGGAGTTCACATTGAATACAGGTTCTAATATGCAGCTCTTAATTCCAGAAAATGCATGGAATACTGCAGTAAGTTCTGGAGATGAAATTTACGCCTACGATGCCGAAGGAAAACTTATTGGTGCTAGTAAAGTAACACTCCCTAACACTGTGATTTGCCTTTGGGGAGACGATGTACTTACCGAAGAAAAGGAAGGTTTATTCGCTGCGGAAGAAGTGGCTTACAAACTATGGACTAATGGGAAAGAAAAGGAAATTCAGATAAACACCAAGCAGGGGAATACTTACCTACAAGATCAATTTAGTATTGCATCTCAAATAACAGAAAATGTTATTGAAAGTACTTTGCAATTAATGGATGCAGTACCAAACCCAGCAAAAGACCAAACACTAATTCGTTTGTATATCGAAAATGATAGTCAATTACAACTTGAACTTTTTGATGTAATTGGAAATAAGGTTTTAGATCTTGCTAAAGGATCTTACACTAAAGGGTATCACGAATTTAAGATTGATGTAAGCAAGCTTTCTGCTGGTTCGTACCTCTACCAAATAAGATGTAATATGGAGCGAAAGAGTAAAAGATTAGAGATTGTAAAATAATCCCGGTACACGAGGAAGTCAACGACAAACTCAGATTCACATTCTTTACTAGTCTTAAAAGAACAGTATTTATACCAAAACCCCCTAATCGAAAACATTTCGATTAGGGGGTTTTATTTCAATTCTAGTATAAACTTATATGATTATCCGCCTGATTACAGGAAGCATTAATAATCTTGTCCTTTGAGTATTTACTTTCCTTTTTTACCCGTCCTCAATTCTTTTAGAGAAATAAGCGTATAAAATTAGTGTAGCAAAATGCTGTTCGAATATAGCAACCGAAGAGCGCTATTGAGTTCATTTTGGTAGCAATTTTAAAGTTTATTGAACGTAAAGAAAGTATTGAAGACATGATTTTTGGTTCTTTTCATCAAGGAAAAGCACTACAATACGTTTTTTAACTGTGTAGCATTTACATCTTAACTTCAGCATACTGAAACAAGAGGATAAGCATGTAAACTTAAAACCGCACACCAAACACAATATTAGCCTGTCCAAAAAAGAAATACTGACTGGCTTTATCAGACTCATTCATGGTAGTACGAATATCGGGCATATGTATAAAGCCTGCTTTGAGTTCTGAAGAAACAAAAAGATACTTCCCTAGGTTTAATTGTGCAGCAGCAACGGCACTAAGTCCATATCCGGCAAGATGAAAATCATCGTGTCGTGCATTATTTAAAAGAGTTGCATTGGTTTTAGGAATCAATACACCTATACCTACACCTTCGCTTAGGTCTAAAGAAATTTTATTTCTTCTCCAAAACTCGTCCGTTCTACGAACTTCGACATTTATATAATTTAAACCATCTGTATGTTCGAAAAGTAATAAGTCGGGATCTAAATCAATAGATTCATTTTCGTATACGCCATCAAAATCGGTTCCTGAATTCTCAATAAATCCATTTACAGTAGCTTTCTGCATAGAATCCACCACATATTTCATGTGATCGGCTCCAATAGAAATGGAATAATTATTAGATATAAAATAACCAATGCGAGCATTAAATTGAGGGATTGTAATACGAAGAGGATGGAAATAATCGTAGGTGCTAAAAGGCGTTTGTCTATCGTGAGCCACTGTATTTTCGATAGTAAAATCGTAGTCATTACCCGAAAAATGAATGTCAGAAGTGCTGTACATACTTCTATTCCAACCCCAATATAAAAATACTTCGCCTTTTCTAGATTTCACTTCTTGGCTTTCTT
>Ga0308018_10001645_pt1 | contig 10359 bp, 6 predicted proteins | sample Neamet282_FD_203130 | JGI IMG/M metagenome (GOLD analysis project Ga0308018, IMG submission 203130) | Marine microbial communities from water near the shore, Antarctic Ocean - #282 | ecosystem: Environmental > Aquatic > Marine > Unclassified | place: Southern Ocean | collected 2014-10-01
GAATAGAGCAGGATGAAACTCGTTTGGGTTTTGATGTAGATTATGATCGCATCATTTTCTCATCAGCATTTAGAAGTTTGCAAGATAAAACTCAAGTAATCCCCTTGTCAAAAACATCTTTTGTACATACTCGCCTTACTCATAGTTTAGAAGTATCTGTTGTGGGTCGTTCTTTGGGAAGAACTATTGGAAAAGCAGTTTTAGAAAAACATCCACAATTACATAAAACTCATGGATATCAAAGTAATGATTTTGGAGCAATTGTCGCTGCAGCTTCATTAGCTCACGATATTGGAAACCCTCCATTTGGACATAGCGGTGAAAAAGCAATTGGAAATTATTTTTTAAATGGAAATGGAAATCGATTTAAAACACAATTAACGAATAAAGAATACCAAGATTTAATAGATTTTGAAGGGAATGCTAATGGTTTTAAAATACTTTCCGAATCAAAAAATGGAGTAGCAGGGGCTTTGCGTTTATCTTTTGCAACACTTGGTGCTTTTATGAAATACCCTAAAGAATCGTTGCCCAAAAATCCAACAAGTCATATTGCCGATAAAAAATATGGGGTTTTTCAATCTGAAAAAGATTTTTTTGTAGCAGTAGCTCACGAATTAGGATTGCAGCAAAGAGGAGAACAAGGAGATCTAAGTTATCATCGTCATCCTTTAGCTTTTTTAGTGGAAGCAGCAGATGATATTTGTTATACAATTATCGATTTTGAAGATGGTATCAATTTAGGACTTATCGATGAAGAATTTGCATTGGAATATCTTATCAACTTAGTAAAAGAGAATATAAATAAAAAAAAGTATACTAGTTTAATAAAATCTACAGATAGACTAGCATATTTACGTTCCTTAGCGATCAACACTTTGGTTGCTGAAGCTGCTTCCGTTTTTATAGAAAACGAAGAGAATATATTAAATGGGGAGTTCACAACGTCGCTATTAGATAAAAGTAAGTATAAAGCTCAAGTAGCTGATATTATAAAAATAAGTGTTCAAAAAATATATAAAAGCACCGAAGTAATCGATAAAGAAATCGCTGGATATAAGATACTTAACACCTTATTAGATGTTTATACGACTTCAGTTGAAAACTTATTTAATGACTCTTTAACACCATTTGACTCATTAGTATTAAACGATTTATCATTTAATGCTAATGAAAAATATACCACCTATCAATATCTAATTGAAAGCTGTAATTACATATCTCGACTTACAGATGGTAATGCCATGTTAATTTTTCAAAAAATTAACGGGAATCTTTAATATTTTTAAAAAAAGCTAGAGTTTAAAATTATTAGTTGCTTAACTAAGAATAATAATTTGCAAGGCATTGTTTTAAAATTAACTAACTTTATTCTATCTTTAGAAAAAATTAATATAAAAAAAATCTCTATGAAAAAATTACTTTACATGTTTGTGTTTATGGTTGCTGGTTCTGTCTTCGGACAAGATTTTAGTAGCTCTATAAATACATATTTAAATTCAAACCAATCAGAATTAGGTTTGCAATCTCAAGATATTGAGGATGTTGTTATTAACAGAAATAGTTACTCTAGAAGTATGGATGTTGAAAACGTTTATGTTATTCAACAATACCAAGGAATTGAAATATTTAATTCAGTTTCATCTTTTGTATTAAAAAACGGACAAGTACAAAATGCAAATTTATCTTTTTCTAAAGATGTTTCACAAAAAATAAACACTACAAGTCCAGCAATTAATGCATCAACTGCAATTTCAAGAGCAGCTCTAGAATTAGGTTTAAACAACCCTACAAATTTAGAATTATTAGAAACAACTTCTGTAAATTCTTTTGTGTATTCTAATGGGAGTATCTCTTTAGAAAACATTCCAGTAAAATTAGTTTTCCAAAAATCAGAAGATAGCTCACTGAGATTAGCATGGGACCTTAGTATCTATGTATTAGATGCAAGTCATTACTATAGTGTACGTGTAGATGCTATAACTGGGACTATATTAAATATGGGAGACTGGGTTGTTAGTTGTAATTTTGGAAAACATAAAGATCATTCTGACTTAGCGCATACAGAAAATAGTGTTTTGTTTTCTAAAGAAGAAGCGACGATGGTTTCTTCAGGAGGAGCACAATACAGAGTATGGCCTTTACCGTTTCAAAGTCCAAATTCGGGTACAGCTTCATTAATAGCTGACCCTTCACAAGAAGGAGCAGGATCTCCATATGGATGGCATGATATCGATGGTGCTACTGGACCAGAATTTGAAATTACCAGAGGAAACAATGTTTGGGCAAGAGACGATATCAGTGGAACGAATAGTGGTGGAGCTTCTGCAGATGGTGGACCTGATTTACTTTTTGATTTTGTCTTTGATTTTAATGAAAATCCAAATCTTTCTATTGATGCTTCTATCGTTAATTTATTTTATGGGAACAACATGATGCATGATATATATTATCAATATGGTTTTAATGAGGCTAGTGGAAATTTTCAACAAAATAACTATGACAATGGTGGAATAGGTACTGATTATGTAAATGCAGATGCGCAAGATGGAAGTGGTACTAATAATGCAAACTTTTCAACTCCACCAGATGGGTCTAGTCCAAGAATGCAAATGTTTTTGTGGGACGGAGCTCTTACAGGTGATATATTAACCATTAATGATGGACCTTTAGCAGGTAGCTACTTTGGAGTACCAGCAGATTTCGGAGGACCTATCCCAAATGGCTTGACAGAAGATTTAGTTTTAGTTGATGATTCTACAGGAGATTCTCATGACGCTTGTGATCCTATTACTAATGGATCAGACTTAGATGGAAAAATTGTTGTAATTAGAAGAGGTGATTGTGAATTTGGTTTCAAAGCATTAGCGGCTCAAAATGAAGGAGCTATTGCGGTAATTATGGTAAATAATGTAGAAGGAGATGCTATTACAATGGCAGGTGGAGAGTTTGGAGATCAAGTGACTATTCCGTTATTTATGATAAGTGATATAGATGGAGAACCTATTATTGCAGAATTAATGGAAGCAACTGTAAATGGTACTATAAATGATATTGCAGTAGGAGAAATGATTGATGCAGATCTTGATAATGAAATTATTGCTCATGAATATGGTCATGGAATTTCAATCCGTTTAACAGGAGGTGCAAATAATTCAGGTTGTTTAAACAATGCTGAACAAATGGGAGAAGGTTGGAGTGACTGGGTAGGTTTAATGATAACTATGAAGGTTGGTGACCAAGCAGATGAAGGTAGAGGTATTGCTACTTATTCAGCTGGACAAGGTTTAGATGGTAATGGAATTCGTCAATATAAGTATTGTAGAGACATGACTGTTAACCCACTTACCTATGCAGATTTACCAGCTACAGGAGGTCAAGTTCATGCAGTTGGAACAATCTGGGCAACAATGATATGGGATTTAAACTGGGATTTAATTGATGAATATGGATATGATCCAGACATGTATAATGGTACAGGAGGAAATAATATTGCGATGCAATTAATTATCGATGGTATGAAATTACAACCTTGTTCTCCTGGATTCGTTGATGGTAGGGATGCTATCCTAGAAGCAGATCTACTTGCCTATGGAGGAGCAAATCAATGTATTATATGGGATGCTTTTGCAAGAAGAGGACTAGGGTTTAGTGCTTCTCAAGGTGCTGCAGGTAATGTGTCAGATGGTACTGTAGCTTTTGATGTTCCTGAAGAATGTACGCTTGGTATTAATGATAATAATTTTGATAATAACTTTATTATTTATCCTAATCCATCAAATGGAAATATCAATATCAAACCATTATTAGATTTTGGAGATGCTAAAGTTTCTATTTATGATATCAACGGTAGAAAAGTATATAATACAGATGTTAATTTACAAAATACTGTTTCTATAAATATTCAAAACTTAAGCGCAGGAATGTATATCATGCAAATCGAAGGTGCTGATTACAGTCATACAGCAAAACTTATTATCAATTAAATAATAAGAAAATAAATGAGTTTAAAAAGCTGTCTTTTAATTAAGACAGCTTTTTTTATAGGTAAGAATTTAAAGTTTGAGTAATTTTACTAGAGGAAATTCCGGCGATTTCATTTAGTTCATCAATGGTTCCTTGACTTGGAAATTCATCTGAAATCCCAAGGCTTTCAACAGGAGTATTATAATTATATTTGGCTGCAAATTCTAAAATAGCACTTCCAAAACCCCCTAAAAGGATTCCATCTTCAACAGTAATAATGGAATTGTATTTTGTAAATATAATATGTAAAAGGTTTTCGTCTAATGGTTTTATAAAACGCATGTCATAACAAGAAACTTCAAAAGGCATTAAACAATCTTCAATTGCTTTAATAACATTATTTATTATTGTACCAATAGTTAAAATGGCTATATTTTTACCTTGTTTTATAGAAATGGCTTTTCCTATTTCAATTTTTGAAAAAGGTTCTTTCCAATCTATTAACATTCCTCTTCCTCGTGGATATCTAATTGCAATAGGACTTTTTAAACCTAATTGAGCAGTATACATTATATTTCGAAGTTCTACTTCATTTCTAGGAGCAAAAACGATGAGGTTTGGAATACACCGTAAATAGTTGACATCAAATATTCCGTGATGTGTTGCTCCGTCTTCTCCAACCATACCAGCTCGATCTAAACAAAACACTACAGGTAAGTTTTGTAAACACACATCATGAATTACTTGGTCATAGGCTCTTTGCAGAAAAGTAGAATAGATATTACAAAACACGATACATCCTTGTGTAGCCATTCCTGCAGAAAAGGTAACTGCATGTTGTTCTGCAATACCAACATCAAAAGCACGTTCTGGAAGTTTGTCCATCATATACTTAAGAGAACTCCCGGTTGGCATGGCAGGAGTTATGCCTATTATTTTTTCATTTAATATAGCAAGTTCAACTAATGTTTTTCCGAAAACATCTTGATATTTTGGAGCCTGTTTGATTTCTTTTTTTGGATGTAATTCTCCTGTAATTGCGTTGAATTTACCGGGAGCATGATACAGCACTTGATTTTCTTCAGCTTGTTGTAATCCTTTTCCTTTTTTTGTGATAATGTGCAATAATTTGGGGCCTTCAATATTTTTCAAATGCTTTAATTCCGAAATTAAACCACTTAAATTATGACCATCTATTGGACCAGAATAATTAAAATTTAATGCCTCAAATATATTATCAGTATTAGGAGTTTTATCTAAAGTTACTTTTAACAAGTATTGTTTTAAAGCACCTACACTTGGATCAATACCAATAGCATTGTCATTTAAAATAACCAATAAATTGGTATTAGTTACCCCTGCATGATTTAAAGCTTCAAATGCCATTCCACTTGCAATAGAGGCATCACCAATAACAGCAATATGTTGTTTTTGAAAATCTTTTTTTAATCGAGAGGCTATTGCCATTCCTAAAACTGCAGAAATAGAAGTGCTACTATGACCAGTACCAAAAGCATCATATTTACTTTCACTTATTTTTGGAAAACCACTAATTCCGTTTAATTGACGATTGGTATTAAAATTAGATTTTCTACCTGTTAATATTTTATGGCCATAAGCTTGATGCCCAACATCCCAAACGATAATGTCATTGGGAGTATTAAACACGTAATGTAGCGCTATAGTTAATTCAACAACTCCAAGACTAGCGCCTAAATGCCCTTCTTTGGTTGCTACCATGGCAATTATCATTTCTCTAATTTCTTTAGCAAGTTTTGGTAAATCTTGCTGCGAAACTCTTCGAAGATCTTTAGGAAATTGGATGGTATCTAAAATTGAATTTGGCACTTTGCAAAGATACAGTTATTAGAGATTTGTTATTTGGTTAATTTGTATTTTCGTTGCGAATAAATGTTGTTCATATGGAATTCATCTATTAAATATTTTTATTTTGAATCACTACATGTCCAATAATAGATAAATAACAAGAAAATTGATACCACCTTACGACGATACCTACTTCATGAAACAAGCTTTAATTGAAGCTAAAGAAGCCTATAAAAAAGGGGAAGTTCCGATTGGAGCAGTTATAGTTTGTGAAAATCAAATAATTGCTCGGGGACATAATTTAACAGAAACCTTAAATGATGTAACTGCTCATGCTGAAATGCAAGCTATCACATCTGCTGCAAATTTTTTAGGAGGCAAGTATTTGTTGAATTGCACTTTATATGTGACCATAGAGCCCTGCCAAATGTGTGCAGGCGCATTATTTTGGAGCCAAATATCAACTATTATTTATGGAGCAAGAGATGAGCAACGGGGTTGTATAAATTTAAATACAAAGTTACATCCAAAAACAAAGATAAGCGGAGGTGTTTTAAAAGAGGAATCTTCTCAAATACTTAAAAATTTTTTTATTGAAAAAAGAAATTTAAATTAAATAAAATCATTTGGTTAACAAATACAAATGTTTAAAAATCGTGTAATCTATAATTCATTTGTGATAAATTTAAAACCTTTTGATGCGTTAAAAAATTTCACCGTATCTCCCGTTTTAGATAAAAAAATAATTAATAATATAATCAAAATAGTATCACTTAGAATCGTTAAAATCACGCATCTTTTCTATGTTTTCTTTGGTTAACATATAATCCTTAACATCTTTATTTTTCCATCTTCTAAAAATAAAAATAGGCATTGTAATAAAGATTAATAATACTAATGATAATCCAACAAACAGATCTCCATTTTTTGGGTTTATAGGTTTTAAATACAATCCATAGCAGATTCCTATTATAGATGCCAATATAAGAAGTTGCAAAAAATATTTCATATTTTGAGAAATAAATAACCTCAATTTTAAACATAATATACCGAAAATAGTATATTATCTTCATCAAATTTACTCCAATAATGAATTGTTTTATTATTAATTCTCAATAAATAAAGACAACATCTTAATTGGCATTATCCTGAGATTTATTTTTGTATGTCTAATTTAATACTCAACTCTTTTAGTTGCTCATTGTCTATAAATGCAGGCGCATCTATCATTACATCACGCCCTGAATTATTTTTTGGGAATGCAATGAAATCTCTAATAGTCTCTTGACCACCCAGAATTGCGACCAATCTATCTAGCCCAAATGCCAAACCTCCATGTGGTGGTGCACCGTATTCAAACGCATCCATTAAAAACCCAAATTGCGCTTTGGCATCTTCTTCTGAAAATCCTAAATGACGCAACATTGTTGCTTGCATTTGCTTATCATGAATTCTAATAGAACCTCCACCAATTTCATTTCCGTTTAAAACCAAATCGTATGCATTTGCTTTTACCGCTCCAGGATCTGTATCTAATAAATCTATTTGCCCTGGTTTTGGAGCTGTAAATGGATGATGCATTGCATGATAATGACCAGTTTCTTCATCTAATTCTAATAGAGGAAAATCAAGCACCCACAATGGTGCAAATTCATTTGTTTTTCTAAGTCCTAATCGCTCCGCAAGTTCCATACGCAAGGCACTTAATTGTGCTCTAACTTTGTTGGTTTCACCAGAAAGTACACAAATTAAATCACCCGTTTTAGCTCCTGTAACTTCTGCCCATTTTGCTAAATCTTCTTGATCGTAAAATTTATCTACAGAAGATTTAAAAGTGCCGTCATCGTTACAACGAGAATACACCATTCCTAAAGCACCAATCTGGGGTCTTCTAAGCCAATCTATAAGTTTGTCAATTTCTTTTCGAGAATAACTGTTCCCATCTGGAATTGCGATACCAACTACTAATTCAGCATTATTAAAAATTGCAAAATCTTTATGTTTTGTAACTTCGTTTAATTCCCCAAATTCCATTCCAAAGCGAATGTCTGGTTTGTCATTTCCATACCGTTGCATTGCATCGTCATAGGTTATTCTTGGGAATTTGTCAATTTCAATTCCTTTAATTTCTTTTAATAAATAACGTGTTAATCCTTCAAAAGTATTTAAAATATCTTCTTGTTCTACAAAAGCCATTTCACAATCAATTTGTGTAAACTCTGGTTGTCTATCTGCTCTTAAATCTTCGTCTCTAAAACATTTTACAATTTGAAAGTACTTGTCCATTCCAGCCACCATCAACAATTGTTTAAAGGTTTGAGGGGATTGGGGTAAAGCATAAAATTGACCTTCATTCATTCGTGAAGGAACCACAAAATCACGAGCTCCTTCAGGAGTAGATTTTATAAGGTATGGAGTTTCAACTTCAATAAATTCCTTTCCAGAAAGATAGTTTCGAACCGCCATAGTTACTTGATGGCGAAAAATAAGATTTTGTCTTACAGGTTTTCTTCTTATATCTAAATAGCGATATTTCATTCTAATATCATCACCACCATCTGTTTTATCTTCAATGGTAAAAGGTGGTGTAAGAGAACTGTTTAAAATTTTAAAATTAGAAACTAAAATTTCAATATTACCTGTTGGAAGTTTAGGGTTTTTAGAGGCTCTTTCAATTACAGTTCCTTGCACTTGAATTACAAACTCTCTACCTAATAATCTAGTTTTTTCAATAAGCTCTTTAGAAGTGCGTTCTTCATCAAAAATTAGTTGTGTAATCCCATAACGATCTCGCAGATCTACCCAAATCATAAATCCTTTATCTCTTGATTTTTGTACCCACCCTGCTAAAGTTACCGAACTATTAATGTCACTTTCTCTTAATTCACCACAAGTATGACTTCTATACATTCTAAAATATTTATTTAGTATTAGTTTCCTTAGCACTTTTAAGGATTACAAATTTAATAAGATAAAAGAGCATTTTACCTTCTTTTTAAAAAAAGATTAAAATGGGAGTTAATAGGTGATTTTGTAATGGTCTTTGAAGATCATTTTAAATACTTTTAGGTATATAATACAATAGAACTAAAATGCAATAAATAGTTTCTTATAAATAACTAATTCCATTAAATTTTAAAAACCCTTTTCAATTGAAAAGGGTTTTTATTTTTATCCATTAACGGTATTGGTTAATCCTCTCCAGGATTGAGTTTTTAATTTAATTTTATGGGTAATAAAAAACAATACTGGAACAATAACTAGTGTTAAAAATGTTGCAACTATTAAACCATAAATTACAGTCCAAGCCAAAGGTCCCCAAAAAATAACATTATCTCCTCCAAAATATATATTTGGATTAAATTCACTAAATAAAGTAAAGAAATTTATGTTAAAACCGATTGCCAATGGTATTAAACCTAATATTGTTGTTATTGCGGTTAATAATACTGGACGTAACCTTGCGCTACCTCCTTCAATAATAGATTCTTTTATATTATCAGTAGTTAATAAATCAGTATCATCCATTCCCTTCGCAATCATTTTTCTGTCAATCAATAACTGAGTATAATCAAGTAATACCACACCATTATTTACTACGATTCCCGCTAATGAAATGATACCCATCATAGTCATCATAATAACAAATGCACTACCGGAAATTACAATTCCACCAAACACCCCAATTAAACTTAAAAAAATTGCAAGCATAATAATAGCTGATTTTGAAATTGAGTTAAATTGGAAAATTAAGATTAAAAAGATGAGTCCTAATCCAGTAAAAAAAGCTCCCAATAAAAATGACATTTGTTTTTCTTGCTCCTCTATTTGACCTGTGTAATCAATTTTAATCTCGCTTGGCAATTCTGTGAAATTTTTCATTTCATTTCTAATGTTCGAAACTATTGCTCCTGCATCTGTATAACCTGGAGCTAGAGCAGAATAAACTGTCACTAAACGTTTTGAATCTTTATGCTTTATAGCACTAAACCCAGAACTATTTTTTTGTGTAGCAATAACAGAAATAGGAATTTCTTTAATTTTCCCAGAAGCAGCATCTCTAAAAATTATATTTTGATTAAATAAAGCACTGGTACTATACCTATCTTCTTTATTAAATCGAACATAAATATCATAATCATCTCCATTTTCTTTATAAATCCCTGCTTTAGATCCAAAAATTGAATTTCGTAAAATTTGACCCACTTGTCCAGCACTCACGCCTAATTCTCCTGCTTTTTGACGGTCAATTTCAACTTGCATAGAAGGTTTAGATTTATTTACATCAATTTTCAGTTCATCAATTCCTGCAATGTTTTTTGTATTGATAAATTCCCTCATCTTTTCTGCAACCAATATTAACTCTGCATAATCTGGGCCTTCAATTTCAATGTTAATTGGTTCTCCGGCTGGTGGTCCATTTGCATCTTTTTCTACAGAAATTAATACTCCAGGAAAGATTCCTACTAGGGCTTCTTGTACTTTTTGACGAAGCAACTCACTATCAGCTCCTCTTCTATATTTATATTCTCGCATAGAAGCAGTAATTTTACCACGATTTGGCAT